>Ga0206679_10003905_pt1 | contig 11283 bp, 22 predicted proteins | sample M110012015metaG_FD_155464 | JGI IMG/M metagenome (GOLD analysis project Ga0206679, IMG submission 155464) | Ammonia-oxidizing marine archaeal communities from Monterey Bay, California, United States - M1 100m 12015 | ecosystem: Environmental > Aquatic > Marine > Intertidal zone | place: USA... | reverse complement strand
TTTCTTTAGACATTTCTTGTTCTCCTAAAACATTTAAGGGGCACAAGGCCCCCTAAACTAACAAAGCATTGTTAAGTTGGATCTTATTTCCTTGTAAAGATAGCGTAGATGATACCAACGGCCGCTAGTCCTACAACGCCCTGGGCACCTAACGTACCAATAATACCAGTAATGTTACCTATGATATCGCCACCAATAAATGGAACAGCTTTACCAAACACTACTTGCATTACGATACCTAAAGCTAGTAAACTAATACCAGCTTCTGTTATCTTGTGTATCCAACCAATTATTTGATCAAACATTTGGTTCTTCTCCTTTGAAATTAAAGCCGCGAAGCGGTTTCGCTCCGCAAATAAGCCGAGAATCGGTAAGCTAGAATTTTAACTAGTACGTAGTACTTGCGGTTACGCAAAAAACGGTACCTCCGATTTGGCCTTTAATTACTTCTTCTACTCTTTTTCTAGCCTATGTTTAACGTGCCTTAAATAGTCCTAAAAAGCGTCTAAATGGCTCTTAAATAACAAATAAGCATCTAAGTAGCACTCTGACACACAAACGCTGTACAAAGACGTCTTATGCGTTCTAAGACACCTTTTATAAAGCGTATAAGGACTGTCGTCATATACGCATAGCAAACAGGCGGTTAATATAGTTTAACTAATCCAAACGTATGAATTAACCAAACTATACAAGGAATTATTAAAGCAATAATACCCAACCACATTATGATTCTGAACCACTTCACCTTACTAACGCCCTCGTTACTATGCACACGTATTTTAGACTCTGCATCTATTGACTTGCTTTTAAACCCTAAAGGACACTTATCCAATTGTAGGGTCACAAACAATAGCACCAAAGCCAATTGAAACTGCAACTACGATGATTACTAATAACCAATTTACTTGCATAATGGCTTCTCCTTATGAGAAAATAATTTACGTGTAATGAGCATAATATGAACAAACATTGTTTGTTCTCAGCTCTAGCCGAAACACCTGTAGTCTGAACAGGGTGGCTGTTATGATGTAGTATTACTTATCTGATCTATACACTAAATGTAGTCGAAAAGGGTATTTACAGCTAAAAATCTGGGCTACGATTTTTTTATATGAAGTACTTAGGCTTTTGAGGTGGTGATTTTGCCCCTGCCCGCTACTCAAACTGCAACTCACTTTTCTTTTTATAAGCCCCGACCCCCCATCTCGAGAAACTTTTCTAGAATTTTATTTTTTTTCTTAAAAGTTTGAGCTTCTTCATCACCTTGTCAAACTCGGGATGTTCTGAATTTCGTACGCCCAAATTCCTCTGTAGCCACGCGATGTTAGACTTAAACTGCTCGCTACACTCGTCTAAGTTACGCCTGCTCGCGGGTACGTCCATGTCCAGCGGTATGGTCCTTACTATACGTAAGCCCTTAGGCTGTGTAATGTCCCTCATGATACTGTCCTCATTGTGTATGGGTACTGTCATGCTCTGCCCCCTTTATCGTTATCATCGTTATTGAATAGCCATGCGATCCATACGCATAGAGTTATGGTGCCCATGATCTGTAATGTCTGTGCTAGTCCTACCATATGAATATAAAGAATATAAAGTCTAACATACTCTCTCCAATGTAGGTTAATAAGTAAAGAGCGACCCGGGCCGCTCCCCAACCCTTGCTGTACTACTTAGGTTGTATATCTCTCGCCTGTTAATACGTTTATCATATCAACGTTAGGCCCCATAGCCGCTCTAGCTTCTGCCCTTTGTTCTGCTATTTGCTCTGGGGTCCTGTTCTGTTGTGCTTCTCGATACTCTACCCAATGTCGCTCATTGTCCCTATTGCGGGCTGTCTCTGAGCGTAATACGTCTTCTGCATCTATTAGGTTCAACGCTCTGAAGTCATTAAGCATATCACTGAACGGTACGTTGTCATTACTGTACCATCTGTACACGCCGTCTGTTAAGCGACCTTTGTTAAACTCTCGTAGGATTATTTCGATTGTGTAGCCCGTCTCTGTGTCTTGCTGACTGCTATTTGCGTAAAGTGTCTTCATCTGCATACCCTCTTTGTTTTGCATTATGTATACAGTATAGTCTCAAAGGGTCATAAAGTCAACCGAAAAGTTGATCTATAACCCTATGATTTCGCTGGGCTGTTAAGTGGCTATAAGAATAATCACAATCACTACTGCCGCAATGATCCCGATCTTGCCTAATTTTGACGCCCAAAGATTAGTAATAAAGTCCATAGGACCTCCTTCTATTATGTATATAGTAGCATCTGATTTGGTGTGTGTCAATAGAGAATCTAGTCAAAAAAAACCGCCTGGTAAAAGTCGAGGGCACAACTCTACCAGGCGGGCGGCCCCAATACATCGGGGCCTATCAGTACTTACGGAGCTTCTATTGAGGGCATTAGCTTCGACGTAGTACTGTGTTCTCAGCCATCGCTTGCCAATTGCTTGGAAACGCTTTAGCCAAGTCTGCTACTTTGAGCACCGTTCTTAACGATAGCTCTCGTAAACCCTTCTTATTAATGTCGATGAAATCTACTACTTCCTGATGAACCTCTTCTGGAAGGTTATGTTCCTTCAGCATACCATCACCAACGATCTGTTTAATACGTAACATCTTCTCCCTCTCCGTATCAATTGTGAGATCGATGTAATGACATCTGCTCTCGATAGCCAATAAGTGATCCCTCAGCTTCTTGCTCTTGACGTGTTCGAACTTAATATTAGTTATGAAGATTGCACTACCCTTAAACTCAAAGTGGTCAGGTACACCTTCGTTGCGTAATTTAAATGAGTCTGTGTTCCAACATATTCTTCGTGACTTCTTTGAATCCAAAGCCGCTTTGAGTATGTTCAAACTCAGGTCATCCTGTAGAACACTATCGCAATCATCGAATACTAAAACGTTATCCTTGTCTGCGTAGTTAAACAGTTTACAGTACAAGCCGATCGCCGACATCGCACCCTTAACAAACTCGAACTTCATCGGTCTGCCATCCCCAGCGATATCGTGGACCAACTCGTGCTTGTTAAGTACTTTCTCAACACCGAAGCTCTTGCCAACGCCTGGAGGTCCAGTTACGATCATTGCACGTACTGTTCCTTTCTTGCAAGCCTTAGTCATGTCCTCGAGAATGTCGAAACGCTCTCTCAAACGCTCTACAGTCTCTTCATCGGACTCTTCTCGTTTCGTAGTCTTCGCTGATGTCTTTTCGTAATCGTTTGGACCATCAATCTTAATCTTGATGTTACGATCAGGAAAGCCAGCAATTGCTCGACCGTCAACTGTAACATAGCCGCCTTGAGCGCCTACCTTAAAGTGTTCGACGAGCGGAAAGACCATCCCGGTTAGTTCTACATCTTTACCCCGGATTTTGTATGATCCGCTTTTAATTTTTATTTGCATATTGCCCTCTTAGTTGTGGAGTTAATCTCTAATTGTTCTTACAGTATACAGCCATGCATACTGTAAGTCAACCTCTTTTTTTAGTCTGCTCTTGAAGCCCCGTAGCTCTTAATGCCATAAGTCTCAAGCACATTAGAGTACGCATCGGCACCTGCCTCTTTAGCATCCATTGACTGACCATGATGGTCGCCTGGGTTCCAAAGTGACACGCCTCGACCGTAGCTCTTTTTGAATCCTACGGAAGCAAACGCCTTGCCTATTTTTGTTGACAGTTTAATGCTAGGCACCTCAACCCACGCAAAACCACAATACATTGGTTCCCCGTATTCGTTGCCGCCTGTCTTTGCTGTCCAATCTTGAAGATAGTCAGTTACTGCTGTCTTAGCCGCCTGACTCGCCCTGTTGTGAATCTCTGGAATCATTTCCGGAGTTACTGTTACTGCTACTGCTGTCATGTGTTGCCCTCTTTCCTAATTGTTATAATACATTATAACACCAAAATGTCTAGAGGTCAACCCCTAATTTACCTAAATTAGGATATTTCCTATGCCTGTGATCAGGGTTCCAACGAATACAATTACAACCCCTAGTAAGTGTATCAGCACCGTCAGGATACCGAAGTACCACAGAACGAACACCACACAAGCGATCACGAACAATGTTAAGAGTTTAGAAACCATTACGCCCCCTCTTTAGATTCAAGTTCTAGTTTGTTAAGCTCTTTGATCAGGTTCAGGAACTTCTCGAACATCATGTCGACCTGGCTCTGCTTCTCGATGAATCGATAGTCTTCGCCTTTAGGTATGCACAACGCCTCGTGTCCTGCTTTCTGAATCGCCTCTGACGCTTGGTTACAAGTTGCTAGGTCTGTGTAGACCACTTGCAAGTTCAACGCCGCCGCTATTAACAGAAACTTCATTAGTACTCCTCTCCATAGTAGCCATAGTCTTCATCGGTTCCGAAACCCGCAGAGGCCATTGCTGAGTCGTGGTCACCATCCATGTCACCTGGATCACCGTCGTCTTCGTAATCTTCCTGGAAGCGAGCTGACAATTCATTGCAATCCATCATGTCTGCAACATCGTCCTCGCTCATGTACTTCACGCACATGGTAACAACCTCTTTAGGATCGAGCAAACCTTCGTCGATCATCTCTAAGAGCTTGTTGGTTTCTTGTCTTGCTATTGTTCCTATTGTCATATTGCCCTCGTTTGTTTAGTTTATGCTTACAGTATAGCACCAAAATATCGCCCTGTCAACCACTTATTTTGGAAAAGATACTGCCCGAACAAAGTCTTTCGATATCAATGACTTACAACAACAGCAACATCTGAGGTTGCCTTAACCATATATGTGGATAAGTCGTTGATATTACTGCGGATATACTCGATAACGGTAGGGTCCTGATATGCCAGAACGGCTGTGACCCCTATTAAAATGCCTATCAAAATCTGTGTCATTGTGCCTCCGAAGTTGAAGTTCTTAATTGTTTATAGTATAGCAAATGATTCGAAGATTGTCAACCGAAAAGTTAGTCGTGGCGAGAGACCCCTAATCTCCCTTACGCCTATGCGGCTAATCGTTGCGACTAGGGGTCTCTCTAAGATGGGTTCAGGGTCTACCAATGACCCTGTAAGTCACCCGATCTTATTTACGCTGTTTCGGAAACTGGTTCAACAGTCTCTGCAACTGGCTCAACCTCAGGCGTTGCCTGAACTTTTGCCGGTTTTGCAACCCGGATGTTCCGTACAACGAATTCAGCAATCGCTGATTGCGATGCTTCGTCCTGGAACTTATCGTGGGCCTGCAACATCTTGCAGACATCGGTCTTGCTCATTGCTGTATCCAGCTCGAGCAAATTAACGTCAGTATGACCGTTCTTGTTGAGGATCTTGAAACGACTTACATAGTCGTTCGCGAACCGAACTTTGGTTTTGCCGTTTGATGTAGAAACACCAGCGACTGTATAGGTTTTACTTGTTGACATAATTTGGCCTCCTTAGCCTAAAAAATTTGGCATTATTGCCGCCTCTTCATTAGTGTGTATATTATAGCAAGTAATGGCCATTTTGTCAACCATTTGTCTTACCAAAATATATGTTGCCTAGTGAACGTTCTTGTGGTAACCAAAAACGTTCTTGATACCGTTGCTCATTTCTTCGTGAACACCTGGCATCGTAATCTTGGTTGCGTTTCGTATGACGTTGACCGTCCTAATAGCATCCTTACCACTAAAGCTGGCTCCACCCGATATAATCGGAAGCTCAGCACAAGCGGACATGGATATCGCTATCCCGCAAGCCAAAAATATTTTAGTTATCTTCATCTTGAGTCCTTATAGTTAAGATCCCAAAAACAACCATAAACCCTGCGAGTGTAAAGCATAGTCCCCAATTGTCCTGTTCGTAGCCTGTAGGACCATCAATTGCTCCTACACTACCGATCGCACATAAAACGAAACCTAATGCGAAGATCGTGTTCAAAATATTTTTCATCTTAGCCCTCTTTCTATTGTTCATTATGTATATAATACACTCAAAAGCTGAGCTTGTCAACCGTTTATTTACCGAAGAAATGTGTGGTTTCCTATTGTTATGACCCATGTGTATGACCCCGCCCAGCTAGGATTTACCAAATTATGGTTGTAATAGAACACGGATCCATCGGTATTATCACGGAGATCTATGTAATCCCCATACCCTAGAGTCCATGCTGAAACGGTTAGAGCGTCCGACCAGGCCTTAGCATTGTCCTTAATGGTCTTGCCGGTCTCTTCCATGTTAGCCCAGATCTTGTCAGCTTTCCCATCACAGTACCAGCTGAACTGACATCTGTTCTTTACGGGATAGTAGATAGCGTCTGTTGTTGAAACTGTCAGCTTGGTCTTCCAGGACTCTCTAAGTGGTCCTTGCTGAACGACTTTACAATAAGTCTCCGGCCACCTCTTGTCCTTAACTCTGTTCCTAGTGACGTTCGCCACAGCCGCCTTACCTTCGATACTCTCTGCTCTACTCTCGAAGTATATGTTCTCGGCCAAGCACACAAGGTCACTCACGTTGTCAACCTTGAACTCCTCTATCTTATCGAACAGAATTATCTGTGCTTTGTTTGTAAGCTCAGCCGCACCAACCTGATTGTAGACCTTGTCTGCCTTAACAGGGGTCCCAACATAGATAGCCGTCGCGATGCTGGCAATTAGTATAGGCTTAATCATATGCTATATAGAACTAGATTCGTTCCAAGCATCAGGCCTATGATGAAGTATAGAAATAGTCTCATAGATTATATTCTCCCCATCTCTCTGATAGTTGATCCTCTATCACATCGTTGTCTTCTGCGATAGCAGGATATGTTAACTTCTCTTTCACTTCCGCAAGAGCGTCTTCCCACGGTTGCGTCTTCTTTAATATCTCGTCTGCATCTTCCCAGAACTTCTGTTCCAGGTCCATCAACCAACCTTTTACTGCACCCATCTATACCTCTGCTTTCCCTAAGTAGTCCTGTCCTAGTTTATTGTACATCGCATCGTGGACTAATTCCTCTGCGACGTTGCTATGCCCACCCACGTGCCATCTGTATTCGCCGTAGGGTGTGCTGTCTTCTTTGTAATCGTAAATCGTAGCATACATCGGAAACTCACCTTCGTCTTCGTCGTACACCATAAATTCAATATGCCATTCACAAGTTGTTTTGTCGCCAGGCTCTAAGTCTGGCATTCCAAACGTCTTTACGAGCTTGTCGTAAGTAGTAGTGACATGGCCCATTAGGCTTGTACCTGCGTATGGAATATGATCGCCTGTATCGATATTGATTATTTCTAACATTGAATTTGCCCTCTCTGTTTGCATTGTTAACTATATAATAGCACCAAAATATCTTATTGTCAACCTCTAATTTACCTTAGGGCGATTTGGGGTCGCCCCTCAGTGTTTGTTAGGATCTGCATCCGGTGGATAGTATTCCTAACGGTCGTCTATTATCTATATAATAGCATAACGCATTCAATTTGTCAACCTCTTTTTTTAGAATAATTTTTTGGTTGGCAAAAGTGTTGCAATAATGCAACACTTTTTTATGCTTATTTTATATAGCTTTTAGCTATATGCCCCCACAGTTTATTATGTACGTTGCATTCTTGCTCTTCCTCCATAGTTGCAATTAAACTAAACACTTCCTCGTCGTTAAACTTATACTTTGTACAAAACTTTTGTATGTCCCATCCACACATAATAAATTGCAAATTATTTTCATGCTTTGCTTCCGCTAGTGCAACATAAAACGCATCCGTCTCGTAGCCTTCGTCGTCATAGTATTGTTTAAAGTTTTTATTTAAATATAATACGTCCGCTTTGCTGTATGCGTCCGTTTGTATTCCGCTGTCACACTTGTAATGTGCTAGCCCCTGCAACAATGTTAAGCTATAGTCCCCCTCTATGTTTTTCCACTTGTTAAGTACTTTTTGCAATTCCGCTGTTTCCACAGCATTAATAGTATTAATTGCATAATAGCTTTCGTCACAGTATTTGCTTTTAATTAATTTACGCATATTTTATCTCCTTGCATTGTAAACATATTTTTTTATTACTTTTGCCATAGCTGTAAAATTTACAAGTATGCTTTACTAATTTAAAATCCCACGCTTGTAATTGTTTATTAAAAAAGTATTTTATTACTTGTTTTTTGTTAGCAATTGTCATAGTATTCCCCGCAACGTTGTATACTAACAAGTCCTAGCTTTGCTGTAAAAACATACATTAAATAGTCTCCGTGCTCTATGTTAAACTTAAAATACTTAATTTGCATAACACTTCCTCCACGTAATAAAAAGTTTTGCATAACTGCTCCCTGCTTTATATTGTTATTAATTAACATACATACATTATAGCAAATTTTGCCAAAATAGCAAGTAATTTATTTTGGTAAAATGCAAATAAATCTCTTGCATTTCCCTCAAAAATTTGCCAAGCTGGTAAAATAAACCGGAGATTTTGGTTGACTTCTTCTCCAAAATATGTTATAATATAACTACGCTCCCGATGGGCGAAGGCTCAGGCCAAAAAAAAGATGAGTTTTCGAGCAGATTTCGGTTGACTTCTTGCCCAAAATGTGGTATAATGTTTACATACACTGGAGCAAGAGACGGCGCTCACCAAAAAAAGAGTTAGGTTAAGTCAAACCAGCCGCAGAAAAACTTCATTACTCAAAGGTTGGGCCGAACTCTGACCTGAGTTCCAGGGGCGTAAGTCATTGAAATCATTGGACTTTTTTGACAGGCTGTAAAAGAGGCCCCTAATACGCGAGACCTCATCCAATCTCTCTAAGGCAAAACCTGAGGTTTGGCGACATAAGTTGTTGATTATAAAGGATAATTATAGTATAATATAAAGAAAGATATGAGATATAGAAACCCAAAATTTAAACGGTCGATCAGAGATGAGATAAAACCCGAGGCCCCTCAGAAATCACATGAAGAAAAAGGGGTAAAGGAAAATTTTATAGCGACCCCTAGTAAAGATAGCATCCGGAGATTGTGGTGGAGTAAATATTCGCCGGACCTAAAAAATCCTCAGGTAAAGTCTGAGGGACCCCAAACCAAAAAAGGTAGTGAGCCTCCAAAATCCTCGTAGTGAGTCTCTAGTGAGCCAAACCTCTATTAGACCTTAGTGAGCCCATTGAAGGTTCATTGAGCCTTCGTACAGTGAGCCACAGTGAGCTTATGGTAGTGGCCGAATAATCCCAACACGCTCATGAGGCCCCATGAAGAACTGTCCCCAAGGCTAGATGTGGCATAAGCCGAGCCATCCTAATCGCGTCCCAGCGAGGGAGGCCGAGGGCCGAATATCATGCCCAGACTAGAGAAGGCTGGAGATCCCTCAGGTAGATTCTGAAGGCCTTGGTCCTAAATTAGGGTCATAATAGGGACATATTTTCTATCGCCTAAGGAAAATTTCAAACGGTGAGAGGAGGGTGGCGAGAGGCATAGTTCTAATACTCTGTCACTCGTCCGAAAGGCCTCTACCAATTCAGCAACCAAGCCTGGAGTAGGGTCATCTCTGTCCATACTAGGTGCCATAGCAGGGTGGCATAGGCCAAAAACCAATAGGCGAATAACAGCCATTCTAACCTGGTCATTCTATCTTTCTCATTCTTTCTATCTTCTTACAGCGGGGCCATTGGTCTTATAGGGTGGAGGACCGTACAGCGGGGCCTAACGGTGGTTATTAAAAGCTCGACGAGCATAGCGAAGTCAGGTAAGGCTGAAGGCTTGACCTGTATATTTCCTGGCGTGTATTGACGTAAGTGGGGGTAGGGTTAGAGTCATAAGAGACATTCTAGGACAAGGTTTCTAAAGGTGGGTCGTCAAGAGAAGGAGAATGTTCGTTAGGTTTCACAAGCCTCAAATGTCTTTTCGCTATCGCGTTCGGAGGGGCTTCGCCATCCTCTTCTTCATTCTTCTTAAAGGTAATAACAAGGTTGCCATCTGCATCCTTATCTTCTATTACTTCGACTCGCGGTAGCTTGAGTCCAAACTTATCACCTAGCTCACGGTTAATAGCCCGTATCTCGAACTCGGTTTCTTGGTCCACTTGGGCGTCTGCGAACATCTCTAGGTGATTAAGGCTCGCTACGAGAAGCTCTTTAGTTTCTAAGTCTACGAAAATAGTGTTATTATCTGACAATGCTCAACTCCTTTGGCACCTTGGTCTATCGGTTAGTGAGTGATTCTTTTGTGATGTTGACGTAGTCGACGAACAAAAAATCGCGACCGCCGTTCTTCGAACTTCTTTATTAATCTGCTGGGGCCTCTGGGTATTTCTTAAAAATATGGCGGCCGACCGTAGGCAATCCGTGCTTCTCTTTGTATAGTTCAACCTCTCGGTCTGAAACCTCTAATGGCATTCCGCCTTGTGTCTGAATACAGGGCATCACAAAGGGTATTTCTGCTTCTGTGGCCATAGGAGTGTATCCTGACTGATATCGTGATAATTTAGGGTCGAGACTTTGAATAACACCTTCGTGCCTTCGTAGATCATATTCAAGTCCTATCTGTATAGCATATTCTCTCGCTTCATCAATGGTCTCAAAGCCTTGTCGTGTCACCTTCTCACCTCGTTTATAGTCTGGATGGTCCCACTGAACGGTATAAGGTTTGTAGCCTTTTAGTTTGGCAATCTGACGCTCTTGACGTTTAGATCGAATCTTGTCTTCCCATAGTTTCGTTAATAAGCTCATAATGTTATTTACTCTTATCTGGCTTGACGATTGTATGACCTGGCCACATTGTCTTGCCCCATTCTGCGATTAAAAAGTCTTTATTCTTTTCGATGTATTCTGCTTGAGTGTATTTAGGATAATCACCTTCCCAGGCCTTAATTTCTTCTTGATGTTCTATCCATTTGTGATTAGTAAAAAATGTCCAATAGTGATCGTGAATATTCTGCTTAATTACTTCCTTTGGCTTTTCTTCCGGCATACGCTACTTCTCCGCATTCATCTTGTTCTAATATACTTATCGGATCGTCTTCGTAAACCGCCCACGGTAGTGAATCATCGTCATATGCTCCGTACCAACCTTCTTCAGAATCGCCCCATTCAGATACTAATTCGTCGTTGGTCATCTGGTGATAGCCCTTACAGCCATCGCTGAGCAAGTGTATTAGGTTGTCGTGGTTGTTTTCTTCTCGTATGTCTCTTAGGATAAGATAGGCTTCATATTGCATCATTCGTTCAGCTAGAACATAATGACTCAAGCTCAATGCTCTCTTGTCTTCCATAATTGGCTCGTGCTCAACAGGAAGGAATCCTATATCGGATTCATCAAATTCTGTAATCTTGCCCTCTTTAGTCTTTGTCATAACCTTATGCCCCCAT
>Ga0206679_10003902_pt1 | contig 11286 bp, 11 predicted proteins | sample M110012015metaG_FD_155464 | JGI IMG/M metagenome (GOLD analysis project Ga0206679, IMG submission 155464) | Ammonia-oxidizing marine archaeal communities from Monterey Bay, California, United States - M1 100m 12015 | ecosystem: Environmental > Aquatic > Marine > Intertidal zone | place: USA... | reverse complement strand
CGGTATCCGTTTGAAGAGTTGTAATTATTGATCGAGTTATCATTAGTGTTATTGTTGTTGTAATAGCCCGAAGAGCTAGAGTTATTCCCCCTTGATGAATTTGAAGAAGAAGAAGAAGAAGAAGAAGAATTAAATGTAGGTCTCGTCCTGTTTGGGCTCATTACAGATGATGAATTAGATGAAGGTTTTGGTATTCTCACCGCTGGTCTGTGTGTCGTGGCGGGCGCATTTTTAAAACCTCCTCCTTTTGGACTCGCTCTTTTGATCTGGCCAAAAGCTGAAAGAGAAATAGATAAGGGTAGAATTAAGAGTAGTAATGTTTTCATAAGAGTGGTTTTAAATTGGTTAATAAATAGATCACCGCTTTAATTGTATGTCTATCGATGAATTCATCCCACATATAACTATAATCGTGCCAAACCCGCTTTTCAATACGTATTTATGGTCTTTTTACATACTGTCACAGAGTTAAATACGTTGAAATATAACTTTATCATTTTCAACACCAACCATGTATATTCCAAATGACTTATCCGGATTCTCGCTACTTTCATTACAGTATTTTCTTCGAGAAATTTTTGAAACAAACAGCTCCATTTTATTTGGCGCCAGCCATTGGTAAGTACCACTAACCGAAGTGAAACAATCTACTCCACATGGTGCGCGATAAGAAGTTTGAAAAGTGTTTTCGGTAAAAGAGATGTAGTAACCCCATCTACTCGCAATATCACCTGCCGATTCCGAATAAGAGCAGAGAACAAATCCATCTTCATTTTCTGTTTCCAAACATTTTCCATCAATCTTCCATGAGCTGTTTTGTAATTCAATACTCGAAATGGTTTGACTTAAGGGAAGCATCCAAGAGGAAGTCAAAAAATAAATCCCAAAAAGTAAATTTAAATTTTTCATAATTATTTTTTTATGCATACAAGAAAAGGACTTATTGGTTCATTTATATTGAACACCTTTCATCCTAAAAATAATATCTTGTATAATTTAGCATAATCTACTTTTGGTATTATATTTGGATAAACTGTACAAAAAGCGATATGAAAAGTCTTATTATTTTTATTGGAATATGTGTTTTGTTTGCATGTAAAACAAAACAAAATAGCGAAGAAGAATCATCAGTTAATACGACTCCCGTGAGCGAATCAGAAATTACAAATAGAGAGTATCCTAGCCTTAATATCAATGCCGTTATAGGGGATTTATCTGTTGAATCCAAAAATGTACAGATTCTTAAATCGAAAATAGAGGGCAATAATCTTATTCTTAAAATTGGGTATTCTGGTGGGTGCTCAACACATGAATTCGAATTTATTGGTTCGTCTATGATCTCTAAATCTTTACCCCCTATAAGGAGTGTGAGGCTCATACATCGCACAGATGATACTTGCCGAGAGTATATTGAAAGAGAGCTTATTGTTGATTTAAAAGAGCTGGCATATAAAAAAGAAGCTGGTAGCCAAATCAAGCTTAATGTCGGGACAAATGAAGGACAACTATTATATACATATCAATAGGGTTTTCTCCGTCATTTATACACAAATATTTCATATAAATGTATATCCTTAGTGAAAAGGAATGCATCGCTTTTTTTCGAGTGAGTCTGTAGTTGGTAATTTATTAAAGATGTGGTATTTTTAGGCAAATATAAATTATATACCTAAACATGAAATCTTTAAACAAATCCTTATTTATTCTTTTCATCTCCCTCACAAGTCTCGTTTTTTCACAAAAAAATGAATCCGAACCGCAACAAAATGCTTATGTTTTGGGAGACCTTATTGTTCAACTAACAGACCAGGGCAATGTCCGTGACCTTGTTAATCGAGCCCCTTCTCATAGTGGTCTCGTTATTTTTAAAGAGCTTTCGCCAACCTCAGACATTTGGCAGCTCCAATTTAACCATAACAGTATATCCCACGAAGAAATTTTAAACTGGCTATACAATCAGCCGAGTGTTGAATTGGCACAAAATAATTATTATTTAAAGCTACGTTCAACCATTCCAAATGATGCAACATTCACTAGTCAATGGCATCACAATAATACGGGCCAAACAGGTGGTACTGCTGATGCTGATATCGATTCAGATTTAGCTTGGGATATTACCACAGGTGGAACAACAGCATCAGGACATGATATTGTTGTATGTTTAATTGAAAGTGGAAACTTAGACCATCAAGATTTATCTCCAAACCGATGGGTGAACAACAATGAAATTGAAAACAACGGTATCGATGACGATGGTAATGGATATGTAGACGATTATAATGGCTGGAACCCGCTTGCAAACGATGACGACTATGGAATTGGACCTCATGGGACAAACTGCTTAGGAATGATGGGAGCGAAAGGAAACAATGGTCTAAATGTCGTAGGTGCAAATTGGGATGTTAAGCTTATGGTTGTTGGTGGATACAATATAAATACAGATGCGAATGCCATTCAAGCTTATCAATATCCTTATGATATGAGAGTGCTTTGGAATAGTTCTGGAGGCGCACAAGGCGCTTTTGTAGTGGCAACGAGTTCTTCTTGGGGTATTGATGGAGAAGATCCAAACAATCACCCTGTTTGGTGTAGTTTTTACACTACGATGGGAGAAGCTGGAATATTAAATGTCGGTGCAACTACAAATCAAAATTTAAATGTAGATACTGCAGGAGACATGCCAACAGCATGTGACACACCATACATGATAGGTGTTGGACGCACAGATCACAATGACAATACTGCAGGAGGATACGGGGCGACAACAATTGAATTCGGTGCGCCTGGAATCAATGTAGTAACAACATCTGGAACAAATTCAACAACAACAACAACAGGGACTTCCTTTTCTTGTCCTTTAACCGCTGGAGTGATTGGGCTGGCATATTCTATACCTTGTTCAGACTTCATGAATACTGTGATTTCAAACCCTCAAGCCGGAGCTGATTTGGTTCTTCAGGCACTCATGGATGGTACTGATCCTAAAAGCCAACTGGCAAATAAATTTGTTTCAGGAGGAAGACTTAATTCTAGAAACACATTAGATGAATTAATGGCAGCGGGTTGCGATGGCTCTATTTGTTTTGGGCCAAGTGGAATCTCAACCACTAGCATTACTGAAAATGATGCTGTATTGGCATTTGATGCACAATCTGGTGCAAATGCCACAAATTTATATTGGAGAGAGGTTGGTGCCACAAACTGGATTTCTGAAACTGCAGTTGTTTCACCTTTTACTTTTAGCGGTTTGAACGGGTGCTCAGAATATGAATTTTATATGGAAACAGCATGTAGTGTAGACACCATATCAAACCCCACCTCAACTCAAACCTTTAGCACACTTGGTTGTGGCGCTTGTATTGACAATTCTTATTGCTCAAACGCAGCATCAGATGGTGTAGATGAATGGATCGAATCATTTACTATAGACACCTACACTAATGCTTCTGGAAATGACGGGGGGTATGGAGACTATACTGGTAATCCAATACAGCTAGCTGTAAACAACACTTATGATATTGATATCGAGGTTGCTTGGGGGGGGACCCTTTATGATGAGCATTCTCGAATATGGATTGACCTTGACCAAAATGGTGATTTCGATGCATCTGAATTGGTTTTTGACCAAGGAGTTGCCGATCAAACGGCGAATGTTATTGGCCAGGTTACGATTCCTGCATTAACACCTCTTGGAAGTACAAGGTTGAGAGTGCAAATGGCTTATGTTGGAGGAAACACAACTCTTCCTGAAATATGTGACTCATATCAATGGGGTGAAGTAGAAGACTATTGTGTTGATTTTGTTTCTGGGACAATTTGCGGATTGACAGTAAACGGTACATCCTCAAACCCTTTGTGTAACGGAAATGATAATGGATCCATTACGGTAGATGTAACTGATGGTTCTGGAAATTACGAATACAATTGGGATGGAGGTCTTGGGAATTCAAGCACTGTATCAAATCTTACAGAAGGCACATATACTGTTGTGGTTACTGACCTTACAAATCTTTGTGATACGACTATTCAATATACCTTAGAATACGAAAACAGTATTTCAATTGACTTTGCTTCAGAAGATGCCTCTTGTTATGATGCTGCTGATGGTTCTGTCACTGCAATAGCGTCTGGTTCATCAGATTATTCATACCAATGGGATAACGGACCTGCTTCCGACGAATGGAATGGCCTTGGTGCAGGCACATATGTTGTAACTGTGACTGACCTTAATGGTTGTACCACTACGGAAAGTGTTTCAATAGACCAGCCTAATCCTGATGTGGTAAGCTTTTCGTGGAATACGAATAATCTTGTTGTTGAATTTACAAACAATTCTACCCAAGGAGATTATTTATGGGACTTTGGTGATGGAAATACAAGTTCTGATGTAAACCCAACGCACACATATGCTGAAGCAGGCACTTATACTGTTTGTTTAAGACTTACTACCGATTGTGGAATCAAAGAGATGTGCAACACCTTAAGTGTCAACAATGCTAGTATTGATGAGAATTATTGGGACTATATCTCTGTCTATCCGAACCCAACCAAGAGTACTGTTTATTTTAAAATAGGTCATCCTGATCTTTCTGAAATAAAAATCATGGACGTTGTTGGTAAAGAAGTGCTAAGCATTAAAATTAACGACGAACTCAATGTAATTGATTTGTCCTCTTTTAGTAATGGTTCCTATTTCTTTAAGATTCTAGATTCAAATGGGAAAACATTAATTTCTGACAAGCTTTTAAAAGTAAAATAAATATTACAAAAAAAAATAAAAGGCCTCTTTCGGAGGCCTTTTTTCATTCTAATATTTTCGCGAACTCTATTCGGGAATGACCTCAAGAGAGGCATGATCGACTATAATTATTTTTCCTTGAAAATCGCCTTTCGTTACAACGATGCAACAGTAAATTTCTGCTTCATTTGTTTCTGGTGATACAAAAGGTAAATAAGCATCTATATAACCTTCCATAAACTTGGTTTCCTCAATAACCTCACAGGTGTAACCCAGACACCTTCTTTCCCCAACATTATTAAGGGGACGTACTTTTGTTTTGCCTTCCATATTTTTTTAGCTTGGATTTAAAGATAAATAAAAAGAATTTTTAGACTTGTTTCAATCACACTTTATTTTGATCCCCAGATTATCCCAGCATGTTTTCCTTAATAAAACCCCCTTTTTATATTCCGATTCATAAATAAGTACCCCTTTCGCGTTCCAGGATTTCATTATGCCATTTAGTTTGCCGCTCTTATAATGTGATTCATTAGCTAGTTCACCATTCATGTGCCATGTCTTTTGAATCCCGTTTTCTTCACCTTCCATGTAATTATGTTCGAGTTCTAGCTGCCCATTTTCGAACCAGTTTTTGAATGTACCATGAGGCATATCATTATTAAAGTATTCAACAAAATGAGGGAGGCCATTAACGTGCCATCCACTTCTTTTACCATGTTCGATTCCATTGATATAATGATATTCTGATTTAAGCTGCCCGTTTTTAAACCAGGTAAGCTGAACTCCATGACGAAGACCGTCCTTAAAATTAAACTCAATCTCGGGATTGCCATTTAGGGATTCTAAGTACAATGCTCCATTAATGAGTTCATTGGTCGAAAGATTTCGGCAACGTCCATCATTGGAGTCATGCATGGACCAATAGTTGGTTTCATCAATTCGGGTTCTACTTTGAGAAAGGGAATTAAACCCAATAGAAATGAATAGTAAGAGAAGTAAAACACGCATTGTTGGTTTGATTTAAAAGATTGTCAATAACACATTCAATCTAAAAAATCAAATATAAATAACAATAAGGACATCTTTATCGGTAATGATAAACGTTACCGAGTCACCAACATTTTTACAAAAATCCAAGAAGGAAGATATATCTAGTCACATTCAAAAGGGACCCCTTCTTCGTCCCAACATTTTTGGCTCACGAGTTTCCCGTTTTTGTAGATCGCCTCTTTGAAAAGCTCTCCAGACTTATACCACTCTCGGTTGAAACCGTCTTTCACTCCATTCTTATAGTGGGTTTCCCACCACATCATACCGTTTCTCCATTTTTCATATACCGCACCATTAAGTGGTTTGTTGTTTAATCTTAAAAAAACCTGATCGGCATAAGAATAATAAGTGGTTTCGTCAACGTGGAGCTTGTTTTTGGGAATCACATAGGGCGTTGCTGTTTCTACAGTGGCACTAATTAGAACCTTGTCCTGTCCAAGATCAGATGAGTTGTCTACTTGAGCATTAACATAGTAAAATGTAGGAAATAAGAAGAAAACTACTATAAAATTTTTCATGGCGTTTTCTATTTAACCTCAAGATAGGGCAATCTTGGTATATATTTCGATTGAATGAATATTTGAGGCTTAAGAGTTTTCAAAATACAGTTTTGAGGTATCCTATAGTTTTTTGTGAAAATGTCAGAATAGTTTTTATTTTTAAGCAAAATATGAAATATGAAAGGTCAAATTAAAAGCAATGCAGATCGCTCGACTGCAATAATGGCTATACTTAAAATTTACTTAGGCTTTAGTGCGGTTGACTTTTTATTCAGTATATATCAATATCGGGTATGGTCAAATTATGATTTTGATCCTGTTTTAAATTCATGGGATGGTGAATATAACTATCCCGAAGTAATTCAGTATGATCTTTTGTATGGTGTTTTTAGTTTGGTTTTTCTCGTGATTATGATTATATCATATGTTCGATTTATTAAGTGGTTTAGGAGGGCTTATTGCAATCTAAACAGAGTGGGTATCGCCACTGACAAAAAAGAAGGCTGGGCTGCAGGGGCTTGGTTTATTCCAATCTATAGTTTGTTTGCCCCATTTCAAATAATGAAAGAAATATGGAATAAGACCCAAACATTTTACAAAGAAAATGCTGAAGAAAGCAATGATTTAGCACTTTGGTGGGGTCTTTGGGTTGCCTCAAGTTTGATTACAAACCAAAGTGCTGGGTTTTTTGACGGCAATGGTCCAGAAAAAGAAGCGGTAATTAACATTATTGCCTCTGCCTTGTGGATTCCTGCCACTTATGTCACAATAAACTTAATCCAAAAAGTATCCTCTTTTGAAAAAGAGATGTATGATAAAGCAATTGTGGAACAAGAAAACATCTACAATGAACCCGAGGGTTAAAAACATGAGATCGGATTCTCTACCTTGTTCTCAGGTAAAACACCACCAAAAATTCAATTAAAACAAATCAAACTTTTGGTTTTGGAACACTCTTTGTATTTATATACAAAAAGTATAGATGATGAATGTAAAAGCAAACACGATTTCAATAGTTGCCGCTGGATGCTTATTGACTTTCACCACGGGGAATAATAGCGTTTCGGTTGAAACTGAAGTGGATCCAATAAGGAAAATTGAACAAACCGCATTCAAAAAAGGGGAGTTTCTACGCTTTGATGTTTCGTATGGCGTCTTTGATACTGCAGAGGCCACCCTTGAGATCAAAAAGAATTCTAAAAAAATAGCATGGAGAAATACAATGCACATTGTAGGTAAGGGTTGGTCAAAGGGAGCCCTTAGCTGGTTTTTCAAAGTTGAAGACCGTTATGAAACCTATATGGATGAGGAGGCCATTTTACCCTGGAAATTTATTCGACATGTACGTGAAGGAGGATATAAATTAGATAGAGACATAAACTTTAATCATTATTCCAATAAGGCCACAGTCTTTCAAAATGACAAAAAAGAATATGCTGTTGAGCCCAATACCCAAGATTTATTATCCGCATTTTATTATGCGAGAACACTTGATCTGCAAAGTGCCAAAATCGGTCAGGAATATGTTATTAATACCTTTTTCGATAGGGAAATGTATCCTTTAAAAATTAAGTTTTTAGGAAAAGAAATTGTAAAAACAAAGCTCGGCAAATTCAGTTGCCTAAAGTTTCGCCCTATGGTGGAAAAGGGAAGAGTTTTTGCAGAAGAAGAGGACATGACCATCTGGATCAGTGATGATGCTAATAAGGTTCCCATACGTGTTACATCAAACCTGTTGGTGGGGTCCATAAACATGGATCTCATTGAATACAAAAACCTTGCTCATCCTCTTGTTGAGGTAAGAAAATAAGAGCAAAATTGCCCTGCCAGATATAGATTGCAACTGATTACTACTTGTCCAAATAGCATTGCGTCAAAAACAAGGCCATGTGGACATGGTTATTGGTGTTTCCTAATTCATCTGAGGGTTTGGATACTAGTGCTTCAACAATGGTTCCCCTTTTAATTTTTTCATCTGGCAGTAATGGTTGATGATTTAACACTCCTGAAGCACCATTTTCACGAGACAGAATAATCAGATGTGCACCCAACTTCATGCCAGCTTGTATGACAAGGCCTTGACTCATTTTTTCATCATTATCGAACAAGGAATATCCCAAAAGCACATAGCCCTCAGGTTTTATTCGTTGATACTCTTCTATGCACGCATTGCTATTGACCATTTCGCGAACTATAGGATAATGTTTGTCCCCACGATCTATATTGTTTCCAATGGTAGCTACATCATTCACCTCTGTATAGTGCATAAGGTATTTATTGGTTTTTAGCACACCACAACTACATAATAAAATCAGAATTAATAAAACCACTAGGTTTTTCACACCATAAATATAAAGAAACCCAAAAAATATTTGTTCTGAGTAATACCAAGGAGCTGATCAAATCACATTATATATGTTTGCCCCTGTGCAATATTAAAATTTTGTAAGTTTATCCTATTGAACTTTATTCTATGAAATATATTCTCGTTTTTGGCATAATCTGTTTTTCCTCCTTTATTTATTCACAAACCAATCAGCCCTTTGCTCCACATATGGAGGCTTATGTTAATGGTTCTTCAGTCAACAGTTTGAATCCGATTGATACAGGATTTGTTGACGTATGTTTAGGAGACACTATTATTTTTGTAGCAACACCTGACTTTTATAATTCATTAGAAAACACGGGTACCGGATATTCTCAAGATGTCAATTTGAATATTGATTTTGAATGGACCATTGATGGAGTAAGCTTTCCCAATAACGATACTATTATTTTTCTTGTAAGTGTTGCCAATGGTTATTTGGTGAATCTCAATATCACGGATCAAAACGGAGAAAATGCCGAACTCATGAGTAAAGTCCGTACCGGGATGACTCCAGAATTTTCAGGTTTTTATGTATTGAATGATTCCTTATGCTCCGGTGAGACTACACAAATATTTGGAGGAGCAAGTGGCTTGGGAGAATCCTTTAGTTTTCCAGATGGTGGCTTTGCCAATAGTAGTTCACAATATGTTACAGGACTAACCTTTCTTCCAGATGGGTCTGGAGCTCAATATGAGGCTCCTATTACGATATCAGGTTTTTCTCAAGGGGCTACCATTACCAATGCCCAGGAATTGAACCAGGTCTGCATTACAATGGAGCATTCATATGCAGGTGATCTTGAGATTTGGTTGGAATGCCCAAATGGCACAACGGTTCCTCTCGTGAACTCATATAGTCCCGGAGCCATTCCCGGAGGGACAAGTGGAGGAGGTACCCATTTAGGTGACCCTATTGATGATAATGGTGGTGGTGGCCCAGGAGAAGGCTGGGAATATTGTTTCAGCTCAGTACTTAACGATATAGGCCCAATGACACAAAACTGGGGAAACACCATTCCTGCACCAATCTTTGGAGAGGGAAGCCCATCTGTTGACCCAAATTATATTTACGCCCCTGAAAGCTCCTTTGCCGATTTTGCTGGATGTCCTATTAATGGTGAATGGACCATATTTGTCCAAGATAATTTAGGTATTGACGATGGATATATTTTTGGTTGGGGCATCGATTTTTATTCTTCTACCACAGGTATTTCAAATTATCAAAACACTCTCGATTCTGCTTGGTGGACTCCGAATACGACGATTATAGATAATTTAGGAGACTCGTCCATAATCGTTGCTCCTGAAATTGGAAATAACAGTTATACCTTTAATGTAATAGATGATTTTGGTTGCAGTTATGATACCACAATATCGATTACTTTCAATGCAATATCAGCATCAATGAATGCGAACCCATCAGATGGTTGCACGCCAATCGTTGTGACTTTTGATTACAGTGGGAGTGTTGGTGATTCTTTTTACTTGGATTTTGGTGACGGCATATATTATTACGATACCATTCCTAATGTTTTTAGTCACTATTATTCCGAAGACATTAATGATACGGCAATCCTTTATGTAAATAACGACAATTGCAGTGATACTGCATATGTGACCATTAATACTTCTAGTCCAACTACAAATTATATAAGTGACTCTGCTATTTGTGGAAATCCATACAATTGGAATGGTGATTTGATTTATGATTCTGGAGTATACACTCAGGTCAGTCAAGGCAGCAATGGCTGTGATTCCATTGTGGTATTAGAGCTGACTTATGTTGATGAAAGCTTTGATTTAGGGTTTAGTGCAAGCCAGCAATTGTTTACCGCACCACCATTCGCTGTGCAATTCACCAATACTACTCCAAATTTGAGTAGCTATGATTTTTGGTGGGATTTTGGGGACGGCACATCAATCCAATCCAATAATTTAAATGTATTCCATGAGTATACCTCGAACGGATCATATACGGTAAGTCTTTATGCAGCTGATTTGATAGGATCTTGTTCTGATACACTTATTGAAACTGATTATATCTTTATTACGGGACAATCTTCTTTAAATGAGAGTGTATTTACCGATTATCAAATCTTCCCAAACCCAACAACAAATTTTATTATCATTCAATCAGAAACAATATTGAATAATAAATTCAAGATTTATGACCAACAGGGTAGGGAAGTGTTGAAAGGACAACTCGCAGGAAAGAATACCGAAATCTCTCTTGAAAAACTATTAGGTGGCACCTATACAGTTCAAGTTGAAGGGATTTACAAACCGACGGTTGTGGTTAAGCAATAGAATTGATTTTAAAATAGTTAGTATTAGGTTTTGATTAACCCATTATGTCATTCAAAGCCTCTTTACAATTGGCTTTTTTATCAGTCAAAAATCCCACCTAAGATAGTTCCTAAAAGAAGGAATAGAAATATAAATTGTCCAATTGTTAGGTTCTCAAAATTGCCATCAAAAGCTAATGTAAATGCTTGTTTAATCCATACAATTACATCACCCACATAGGTTGTCAAATAATTAGTTATAATCATATGCTCGCATAATGTTGTACAAACAAATTGTTACATAAACAACCTTTTTAGAAAAACACGAATAAGACTTGAGCC
>Ga0206679_10003899_pt1 | contig 11295 bp, 9 predicted proteins | sample M110012015metaG_FD_155464 | JGI IMG/M metagenome (GOLD analysis project Ga0206679, IMG submission 155464) | Ammonia-oxidizing marine archaeal communities from Monterey Bay, California, United States - M1 100m 12015 | ecosystem: Environmental > Aquatic > Marine > Intertidal zone | place: USA... | reverse complement strand
GGTGGTAAAATTGATGCGGATGAATCTTCAACTGAATTTGAAACTGAATTTCTCTGTGAGCACAATGCTGTGAGTATGCGTGCTTTGCAGCGCGAAATAATGGAAGAATTAGCTTCCGATCTTGAGGAAGGTGTTAAAAAAGGAGAGGTGCTGTCTGTCAGTGAACTTGCGGAAGCATTGGCTCCACCTTTTGCACCGGTACGTTTCAGGACATGGTTTTACCGCGTTGACTTGAGCAGACGCATCAATTTTAAAGTCAACTCAGGAGAATTCGCCGATAGTTTCTGGAAAACTCCTGATGAGTTGCTTGAAACTTTCAATACCGGAAAAAGTTTGATGGTGCCACCTACACGTTGGGTTTTAGAGGGTTTACAAAAAAATCCTCAAGCAACTGTATTTGGTGATTTGTCACAGAATTTTGCAGAGAATAAAACTGTTCCGTGTCTGGAAATGCTGGAAGGAGTTCCGCAGTATGCAGTCAGATCTGCGACACTTCCACCTGCCAGCAGGACTAATGCTTTTCTGTTGGGAGATGCGGATGCGCCTAAATTACTGGTTGATCCTTCACCAAATTCCGCGGAGGAATATCAACGTTTGCTCAACACAATTGAGGGCAAGAAACTTGACGCGATTTTTCTCACGCATCATCATCCTGATCATCATCAATTTTCGAATCAGCTTGCACGTCAACTAAAACTGCCAATCTTTCTCAGTCAGGACACTCAGCAGCGGTTGACTCTTAAAAACGGTGATGATTATTTTGAGCAGATTGAATTACGTAACATGATTGAAAACGAAGAAGTTACGCGCTGGCACGGTTCTGCAGTAAGAGTTTATGAAATCCCCGGACATGATGCAGGACATCTCGGTTTGGCTCCTGACACGCTGAGCTGGTTCATCGTAGGTGACCTCATTCAGGGCATCGGTACAGTCGTGATCCCTTCACCGGAAGGTGACATGGCAACCTATTTTAAAACACTCGAAAAAGTAATTGCACTCAATCCTGAAGTAATAATTCCCTCACACGGAATTCCAATGCGCACTACTCACCGGTTGATTGAGACACTAAAACATCGTCGCGAACGCGAATCACAAATATTAAAATTATCAAAATCAGGGAAATCCAAACAGGAAATTCTGGAACAACTTTACGAAGGAATTGATCCGCGCCTGCATCTGTTGGCGCTGCAGAATATTGAAGCACATCTGCTCAAGCTGCGTAAAGAAGAACAACTAATAAAATGAAGTCACATAAAAAACAAATCCTCCGTTTGTTGGAAAACCACGGAGATTCATTGTCCACTAAACAAATACGCGGTGCACTGGGACTGAATAAAACTGCAACCGCAAAACTGAAGGCAGAATTACTGAAACTGATCAAAGCAGGGAAAATTTCTAAACAGGGTACACGTTATTTTAAAGCTCAAGAAAAACCCAAACACGCAGTTTCAAAAGAAAAAAGAAAAGAAGCTAAAGAAGCAAAAACAGAAAAAAGATCACAAATTAAAAATGAATCGATATGGAAACCGCGTGCTAAAAGGCGGCCAAGGAGCGGTTCCGGAAAAACAGAAAAGGGTTATTTCACCCGTAATCAAAAGGGTTTCGGTTTTGTCGCAATCGGCGGCGGACGTTCGGACGTATTTATCGGCGAGAACGAACAGGGTTACGCGATGGAAGGTGACCTAGTCGAAATTGAAATTTTCCGCAGCCGCGGATTTCGCGGAAAAAGCAAAGGTGAAATTGTCAATGTGCTTGAGCGAGCCTCCAGTGAAATATTGGCACGTTTAAAAAGAACAAAGCGTGAAACCGTAGCCGTGCCTGTGCACCGTAATTCTGGCTTGCCTTTCCTCTGGGTCGCGGAAGAAGATGATCTTCCGGAGCTGGAAACCGGCACGTTGGTGGAAGTTGAATTACTGGAAGAAAACAAGCATGCCAAAAAATCATCTCCTGCACCAAGCGGACGTGTTTTACGGGCACTGGAAAATACCAGCGATCACGAATTGGGTTTTCAACTGATACTCAATGAAAACCTGATCCGTACAGAATATCCACAAGAGGGCCTCGAACATGTGAAAAAGTTTTCACCGCAGGTACGCTTCGACTCTTCTTCGGGTCGCAGGGATTTACGAGATTTGGATTTTGTCACAATTGACGGAAAAACCGCGCGTGACTTTGATGACGCGGTTTGCGTAATTCCAGACAGTGGCAAGTCCGGAGGTTTCCGACTTTTTGTAGCAATTGCAGATGTAGCGCATTACGTACGTCCGGAAGATCCTGTGGATCAGGAAGCGCTTCTCCGCGGCACAAGTGTCTATTTTCCGACACACGCTGTGCCGATGCTGCCGGAAGAGCTTTCCAACAATTTATGCAGCTTGCGTCCGAATGTAAATCGCTTGACTTTAACCTGTGAAATGCGGATTGATTCCAGCGGAGAAGTAATCGGCTATTCACTTGCGGAAAGCATAATCCGCAGTCGTGCGCGCTTAATTTATGAAGATGTCGCGGATTTACTGGACGGCAGGACTTCCTCAATTAGTTCTCCGGAACTACAGACTAATATCCGCAAAATGCACAAGCTCGCAAAAATTCTTGAACGTAAAAGAATTCAGCGCGGTGCCGTGCAGTTCAGTTTTGCTGAAGAAGTATTTGAGTTTGACTCAGATCAGCAAATGACCGGAATTGGGCGCAGTTATCAGTCCAGCGCAATGAAACTGATTGAACAGTTCATGCTTGAAGCAAACGAAACGGTGGCGCGGCACTGCGTTAAAAACAGGATGCCTGCACTTTACCGTGTGCATGATCGTCCGGACATGAGAAAATTGCAGAAACTGCAGCAGACGTTTTTCCGCTTCGGAGTTAAGACTTCACTGAGCACACTGGCGGATCCAAAAAAGTTTAATGAGGTGATCGAGCAAATTCAAGAATTACCGCATTTTGAACAACTTCAGGTTTTGCTCTTACGCTCAATGGCCTTAGCCGTTTATCAGACAACGAACAAAGGTCATTTTGGCTTAGCCGCAGAATATTACGCACATTTCACATCACCGATCCGCAGATATCCGGATTTGGTGGTACATCGCGCGCTTAAGGAAAAACTTCACCTCGATCAGGGCGTAAAGTCAAAAAACGAGCGACTGCCATTTGTAAACAGTGAATTGGCGGAACAATGTTCACAACAGGAACGCCGGGCGGAAAAAGCGGAGCGTCAAAGTATTGATTTGATGAAAGTCGATTTTCTGGCACCACATGCAGGTCAAACTTTTCAGGCAGTAGTGACTTCTATTGATAATCACGGATTTAGAGTGAACCTCGAACCACACGGTCTCGAATGGTTTCTACCGCTTGAAGCGATGCCTGACGATAACTACGTTTATGATGATATTCGTCTCAGTCTGCAGGGACGCCGTAAAAACCGTACACTCCAGGCCGGGCAGCGTCTGGAAATAAGATTGCTGCGCGCAGATCCAATTCATAGAACGCTGGAGTTTGAAGTAGAACGGTGGCTAAGTTGAAACAATAAACAAACACCAAACAATCATATAACCAAAAACAATAAAATATTTTAAAAATGGAAAACACAAAAATAAATAACCGAATCCGTAATATCGCCATCATTGCCCATGTTGATCATGGTAAAACAACTCTCGTTGATCAAATGTTCCGTCAAAGCGGGCTTTTCCGTGATAATCAGTCTGTAGACGAACGAATCATGGACAGTATGGATCTGGAGCGTGAACGTGGAATTACGATTGCAGCAAAAAACTGCTCTGTAACCTGGAAGGAAACTAAAATTAATATCCTTGATACTCCAGGTCACGCTGATTTTGGTGGAGAAGTGGAGCGTGCATTGATGATGGTTGACGGTGCGATTTTGCTCGTCGATTCTTCTGAAGGTCCTTTGCCTCAAACACGTTTTGTTTTGAAAAAAGCACTTGAAGGACAGAAAAAAGTAGTAGTGGTGATTAATAAGATTGATCGACAGGATTCACGTGTTGCCGAAGTTCTGGATGAAATCTATGACCTTTTCATCGACCTTGACGCAACAGAAGATCAGTTGGAATTTCCGGTGCTCTATGCAATCGGCAGAGATGGAATCGCAAAGAATGAACTGGAAGATGAGTCCACAAATTTGTTTCCGCTATTTGACACAATTTTAAAAGAACTGCCTGCACCTAAACATTCAGAAGAAGAACCTTTTCAAATGCTGGTGGCGGATTTGGATTTTTCTGACTATTTAGGAAAACTGGCCATCGGACGTGTTGCAAATGGAATTGTTAAGAAAAATGAGCAGTTGGTATGCATCGGTGAAGGAAACGAGGAGATTGCTTTACGTGCCAGTAAAGTACAGGTTTATGAGGGTTTCAGCATGGCAGAAGCAGAACAAATTGAACCCGGCGAAATCATGATTCTGGCAGGAATTGATAACGTCCGTATCGGGGACACTATCTGTACTAAAGTACTTCCAAAAGCATTGAAAAGAATCTCGGTTGATGAACCAACCATCTCAATGTTTTTCTATACCAACAATTCCCCTTTCGCCGGGCAGGAAGGCAAGCTGGTTCAGCCGAATAAAATCAAGGACCGTCTCTACAAAGAAACACTATCTAATGTATCTCTGCAGTTTGAAGAGACAATGGACGCAGACCGTTTCCTGGTAAAAGGGCGGGGGGAACTGCAGATGGCAGTACTGATTGAAACAATGCGGCGTGAGGGTTTTGAGCTCGCAGTTGGTCGTCCGGAAGTTATTTATAAAGAAGAGAACGGGGAGCGTTTAGAACCAATCGAACATGTTTATGTGGACTGCGAAGAGGGTTTTCTGGGCATAGTTTCGGAAAAGCTATCCCAACGTAAAGGTCGCATGATCAACCTGGTAAATCACGGAGCAGGACGGGTTCAGGTCCAGTTTAATATTCCGTCACGTGGATTAATCGGTTACCGCAACGAATTTTTGACTGATACACGCGGTACCGGAATTCTGAATTCATATCTTTCCGGATACGAACCATACCGTGGTGATTTTCCGATAAGATTTACTGGATCAATTGTTTCAGACCGTCAGGGAAAAAGTATACCTTACGCGCTTTTCAATTTAGAACCAAGAGGTATCTTATTCATAACTGCTGGTGAACGTGTGTATGAGGGAATGATACTTGGAGAGCATAATCGGGATTCAGACCTGAACGTTAATCCGTGCAAAGAGAAGAAACTGACAAATCACCGTGCTTCAGGCAAAGATGAAAACACAGTACTGACACCAATAATTCCGATGACTTTAGAGAGGGCGATTGAATTCATTCGTGAGGGTGAGATTGTTGAAGTAACTCCGGAAAATATCCGTTTACGGAAAGTCCTGCTTTCCGCTACTGGACGTCATACCGCACGACCGCCAAAGGCATGAACTCATTCGGAGTCGAACTCGTCAGATTAATTCCAGTTTTATAAATCTACCTGCGTTTCCTCCGGAAGGTCAAAACTTAAGCGGCCAAGTTTTCCTGCTCTGAAATCACGGAGCAGCAGACTTTCTGCACGCGGATGATCAATCCCGCCACTTTTCAGGCAACCGCGTTTTTCCGCGATTTTCTCCAGCAAATCACCTGGCAGCAAATCAATATCTTCCGGAGCAAGTTTGTAAAGTTGCTGCAGTTGTTCCGGATCTTTCTGTTGCAGAACAGACAGCAGATAATCACACAACAGAGATGTCCCAACAATTGAGTCTTTGATCGCACCGGTAATCGTCAAGCGCATACCTGCTTCATGGTTATCAATTTTCGGCCAGAGAATTCCCGGAGTATCCAACAGTTCCACATCCTTGCCCAGCTTGATCCAATCCTGATGTTTCGTTACTCCCGGAGTCGGCCCTATTTCTGCGGCTTTACGTTTTGAAAGCCGGTTGATCAAACTGGACTTACCTACATTCGGAATACCGGTTATCAGCAGTTTTAGTGACGGATGTCGGATACCTCGTCTGCGGAATGTCGACCATTTTTCCTCCATCATTTTACGGCATAGCGGTAATATTTTGTTTAGTTCACGCTGATTTAAAGCGTCAATAAACAAGAACGGAATGTCTGCTTTATTGAAAATTGCAGTCCATTTCTTCGTTATTTCCTGATCAGCCAACCCGCTTTTATTGAACAGCAGGATGCGCTTTTTTTGCTGCAGCATTTCCTCAAAATCGTGATTTACTGAAGAAACAGGAATCCTCGCATCACGCATTTCCAGTACCACATCAACACGCTTGAGCTGTTTCGCCAGTTCCTTTTTAGCCTTAAGCATGTGTCCGGGATACCAGTTAATATCTGGTGTTTCCCAGCTTTTGTCAAACAGTTCAGGAGCTTCTATAACACTGTACTTGATACGTCTTTTTGTATTACCAGTAATAGCTTTGTGTGATGACCTGCTCATCCGGTGCTGCCTCTGTTTGTTCTTTTTCTTCGGTTTCCTGTTGCTCGCGGCGTCTTTCTTTTGCCAGTGAGTTACCTTGTTCAATAATATCCCGGATTACATCTTCCCCGGAAACTTGCTCCTCTTCGTCTTCGTCTTTGTAACTTAAATCTGCTACACAGAGCTGATCCAGTACTATCTGCTCCATTTCATCAAAAAGTGTTCCGAGGCTTAGATCGAATTTCCAATCCGGATTTTCATAAAATTTATCTGCGCTCATTAATGCTAAAAAAACCACACGGTAAGGATCAATACCTTTATGTTCTGCAACCGCGACACGTAAATCCGACCATTGATCACCTTCCAGCAAATCTGTTTTCGGATCACCGAATGCGCCTTCTTCCAGATCAACATAAGCAAAGACGTCAAAATGCACAACATACGCTTCTAGCTGTTCCACTAAATGCTGATAAACCTCTTCTCCTTTTGCGGTCGGCAGATAAAAATTTCCTTCACTCACCGTCAGTGTTCCGCGTTCCTCCATAAACTTCAGCAGCGGTTCCAGGCCTTCATCATCCGTTTCTATCAGCGCGAGGTTGAGTCGACAATGTTCGTTTTCCTCCATTTCTTTTTCAACCTCTGAGAGTGCCTCCCGTGCTTCACTCAGTTCATCTTTTTCATAATTCAGTTCCTGATCTTGTTCATCTGAGTGAAAAAATCCTTTTTTAAGTTCTGCTACTTTTTCTTCCAGTTGTGCGACTGTTACCCGGAGATTATCTCTTTCCTGCCGAGGCAGTTCATAGCGCATTAGTTGATCCAGCAGCAGCAATGCCCCATATTCCTGACGCGATTCAGTATTTAATTTACTTAAATGGGGGGATTTCATGATTAACTTTCTAAACAAAATGTGTTACTTTCATTACTGACACCAAAATCGGATTGCTTTCTCATATAATACCTGTTAGAAAATTGTCCTATAAGTTAGCGCAAGGTTTACTTTATCACATCCTGCAGTATTTCGCATCAGCTTCTCTGGATGTGGCTCATTAAAAATAAATTCCGTGATCCTACAAGCTACGGATTACAAACACATTGTTTGCAGAAAAGGGGTTATTGTGGAGGAGAACGACAGTAGGCAATACCAGATAAATATCAGCGGTAACCGTTTCTCAATTTCCAGTCCTTATGGAGAAGAACACGTTCGTGAAGTGGAAAAGTTTCTGGATCAACAGATCGCGGAAGTCACAGAACACACAGACGCATTTGGTCCAACAAACGTTGCTTTGCTGGTTGCATTAAATTTGGCAGATAAACTGCTGAGCTTGAAAAAAAGAGTCTCAAAGTACGATGGTATTGAAGAAGAACTGGATAATTTATGCTACAAACTCGATGAGGTTTTGACAGGAAAATAAATCGAAGACTTTCTGCTAACAAGGCAGGAAAACACAGTACACAAGATTTCAGGTGCAGTCACGTTTTACTGAAGACATAAAATATCTGCTGATTTATAGAAGATGGCTTCGTAAAAACTCCTATACGAATTATTTGTCATCTCGAACGTAGAGAGAGATCTTATAATATCAGTCCTTAACGTAAAATAGATTTCTCGTTTTGTAAGCAATGACACGTTTTAAGACTTTATACTGATTCAGCAAAGATAATTTGTTTTTTCTTGCATCATCCTTGATTATTCTCACAGAGCTGGTTATCGTTAATACAGAGCGTTAGAGTCTGCGATGTGCGTGATGTGAAACTTTTGCTTCCTGATTTTTTCAGAAAGGAGTTCGTCCCTGGAGGGGGTGTGCACGCCTGCCGATGAGCAGGACGCCTAAACCTTCTACCACATTACTCCACCTTGCGTGGCCAAGGAAACAAAAGCTTATCTTTCACACACGGCATCGCGGGCTTTCTAGTTTTCGACAGCAGGTATATTCTTCAAAACAAATTGAAATCTTCCCCATTGACCAGTTGAATCTCATGCAGCCGCTGGTTTTAGAGTTTTTAGACTCACTTCATACCAAAAATTATTCTGCAAACAGTGTCCAGAGTCACCGTCTTGATCTGCGTAAATTCTTAAAGTGGCTCGAGATTGAGGAGGAAGATTCGGACAGTCAAAAACTGTTGGCCCTGATCCGCAAACTTAGCCCTGATGACATTGAAAATTATCTTGCCTTCCTGCGGGAATCCTACAAACCAAGAACTTTAGCAAGACACATTTCCTCACTGCGTCTATTTCTCGATCACCTTGAATTGAGCGGTTTGATTAAAACCAGTCCGGCGCATCATATCCGTTTTCCGGAAATCATTCCTGACGCACCGGAAATTTTGTCAACAGAAGAGGTCGTAGCCCTGCTTGAAGCACCATCGCTTGATCATTATCTGGGATTGCGTGACAGGGCAATGCTGGAGCTGCTTTATTCAAGCGGGCTAAAGGTCAACGAACTACTCGGATTGGATGTAGAAGATTTGTTTCTGGATTTAGAATTTTTGAAAGTACGTTCCAAACGTGAACGCATGGTACCAATAACTTCAACCGCGGTTGAGGTGCTGCGCCCTTATCTTGAACAGGCAAGAACCGGACGCTTACTCCATCCGGAAGATTCATGTTTGTTTCCCGGACGTAACGGTACAAGAATGAGCAGGGTTGGATTTTGGTCAATGATCAAAAAACATGCTCTCCGCGCGGGTATCACCAGTCGGATTAATCCGAGAATATTACGTCACTCATTTGCGGTACACCTGCTGCAGAACGGGATTGACTTGACGGATATTAAGCAATTGTTCGGCTATGTCAGCCTGGACGCAACCCTGCAGTATGCACATGTAAACCGTCCTGATTTTTTTAAGGTATACCATGAACTTCATCCACGTGGTCAGAAAAATACCGCTGGTGAATGATTTTTAGGCGGTTCTATCTTTTAAAGCAGATGCTCCAGTCCGTAAACTAGTTCGTTCAGTTCCATGACTTTTTTACAGGCTAGGCAAACACCTGGCATGAAAGAGTCACGGTGTGTTGAATCGTGCCGGATGGTCAGAGTCTGGCTTTGTCCGCCGAAAAGCACTTCCTGATGTGCAACCAACCCAGGAAGACGTATAGAATGGATGCGGATTTCTTCGGCATTTGCTCCGCGTGCTCCGGGAAGGATTTCTTTTTCTGCAATCGTTTGTGGAACTGAGGCACGTGATTCAGCAATTAAATTTGCTGTCTTAATTGCGGTTCCGGAAGGCGCATCCAGTTTGCCGTTGTGATGCAGTTCAATAACTTCTGCCTGCGGGAAATACCTGGCTGCATCCTGAGAATATTTCATCATCAGCACTGCACCTATCGCAAAATTCGGCGCAATAACACCACCGATTTTTTGTTCTTTACAAAGTTTTTTAAGCTCAGCAACTTGTTCTGGAAGTAAGCCGCTGGTGCCGATTACAGGACGTGCGCCGGACTGAATGATACTCGCTGAAACGTCCATGGCAACCGCGGCAATTGTGAAGTCCAGTACAACCTGGGCCTTGGATTGTTCAATGATTTGAGCTAGATTATCACTCAAATCAGTTTGCGCAACTAAATCCAATTCAGCATCTGCGCTGACTGCCTTGACGGATTCCTGACCCATTCGGCCTTTGGATCCGTTGATTAATACTCGTATGAGACTCATGGCTGTTAAATCAATTTTATGGTTCACCTTCATTCAAAACAGACTCTCTACTGTTTTGTTAAAGCGCTCAAAGTTCAATCAATATAATCAGCGAAACAATAGGAAAAGACAAGACACAGAGCACTGATTTATGAGACATTGTCAATTTTATCTGATCATTTCCAAAAAGTCAGAGGAAGTGGTGAATGGTCTAAAAAAGCACTCTTTAGGCTGTGAAAATAGAGCTGATGTTCATGGTTTTTTCTGGATTGATGATCGCGATAATATTCGGCAAATTCAGCTGATTTTTGGAGAAATAGTACTTGAATGGTTCGCAGGAAAATGGGTCAAATTCAGCATGACAAACCGTACCCTGACAATTTCACAAGAGGTAGGCTTAGCCCATGGAGCGCACATCCTGCATCCGCTTGAGAGCAATACTCTCAGTGACACTGTTCTGGATGAGGCACGTAATGCTGAGTATCCTCCTGAATGGGCGGACAAAATTATGGAAAAGTTTTAAATCGTGCGGACAGTTGAAGAGAGGCATCCGGAAGCATTCAGGGAAAATGATGCTTCCGGGAAATAAAGGGTAAGTTTAAATGTCTTTAAGTATTTTAACTGCTGAAATAAGTTGCCTTGCTCAGAAGCCAAATCCGAAAGTTACTACAAAAACTCCGGCAAATGCTTTTATATCAGTAGATGTCGTGGTTGCCTTAGCAAGTGTAGATGAAGTTTCTGTACCTGACTTGTGCGTAACTTTTACATCATCACTCAGTTTAAGTCCGCCTTGATACCAGACCACTCCGAGGTAACCTCCCCAGTCCTAGGTCCATTCATTACCGATTCCATAATTCAACTGGGTAATTGTATAATCTATATCATAGGTCACACCAGAATAAATCCAGTCCGGATATGATATTTTATAATTCGCGTAACCGAACGGGATATTGAATGAGTTGCCAATATAGTATCTTGCCGTAAGTTCCTGTGTGCTGAAGTTTATGCTTTGAGTTTTTGTGGAGTACGCACCGGAAGATGAGTTATAGTCTGAGTAGGAATAATTATATTTTCCTGAACCAATCGTCAACCCCAATGTCCACTCCTCGCCTGGAAACTCAAGCACAAAAGGCGTTGAAGTCGCATACATTAAATGTGTCCCTGATTTCTGTCCTAATCTTACTGTCTGCTCTTTTCTGTTGGAGACAGAGTCACCCTCAAAAGCGAGGCCTCCGCAAAGCAAAAGTGACAGACCGAGCATGCTGATTTTGATCTTCAT
>Ga0206679_10003895_pt1 | contig 11301 bp, 10 predicted proteins | sample M110012015metaG_FD_155464 | JGI IMG/M metagenome (GOLD analysis project Ga0206679, IMG submission 155464) | Ammonia-oxidizing marine archaeal communities from Monterey Bay, California, United States - M1 100m 12015 | ecosystem: Environmental > Aquatic > Marine > Intertidal zone | place: USA... | reverse complement strand
GATATATAGTGCAAGTTTTTTATAATCTCACCCTTTGACATGTTTTCCAATTCAGTACTGTCAACCATAGCTTTTCCCACAGCTAAAAATTTACGTTGAGATTCTTCAATAATACAAACTATATCACCTTCTGAAAACTCGGTATATTTTTTGATCCCAGGTCGCATCACATTGGCGCCACTACACATAAATTTTATTGCACCCATATCCACCATCACGTTTGGAAATTTTTCTAATGTTTTAGTTTGATTTAGAAATGGTAAATACGTGTCATCAATTTTTAGAATGACTATATCTGGTCCAATCATTAATTGAACATGATTATCTATGAAATGAACATTTAGGTTCTTTATTTTTGGAAGTTCTATTTTCCATGCATCTGATACTAACTTCAGAATATGACTTGTTTCACTTTTAGAAATAAGATTTGTTTTCAAACTTTTGAAATCTCTTTTTTAATATCAATAATATCTCTTATAATAGAACTTGCAGTCTCTATTCCACCAGCACCACGACCAATAACAGTCTGCGTTCCAGAGTGTTCTGATGTAAATGAGATTGCATTTAATGTTCCATCTACACATAATGGATCATTATTCTTAATCTCTATAGGACTAACCGTAAGTTTATCGTTGCACGATGCAATTAATTTAACCGAACTTGAATTTTGCCCTGCATTTTTAATGTCCTCTACACTTACATCTCTTATTCCACATCGAATTATATCTGGCATTGTAACTTTCATCCCCATAATCCAATTTGCTAGAATTACAAGTTTTGCAGCGGCATCTAAACCATCAAGATCTAGAGATTCATCTGCTTCTACATACCCTTTATTTTTTGCATCTGATAATGCATCATTAAATGACATACCATTAGCCATGTTTGTTAAAATATAGTTTGTAGTACCGTTCAAAATTCCTTGGAATGAAATAATTCTTTCTCCGCGAAGACTATTTTTTGCATAATCTAAGATTGGAGTTCCGCCACCTACAGTGCCACTGAATCTCAAAAGAACTTGATTAAACTCAGCAAGTTCCATTAATGAAGGAAATGCAAGTGCTAACGGTCCCTTATTCACTGAAATAACATGCATTTTTTGTTTCATTGCTGCTATGATATGTGACATACCTGGTTCAGCGTCTTTGTAATTACTTGCAGTAGTTTCGATTAAAATATCAGCATCAAGATTAGCAATCATCTCCTTACCAGACATCTGAGATTTTGTATTATCATAACCTCTAACCGAACCAGATTTCTTTTTACTTTCAATTAGTTTCTGCAAGTTTAAACCCGAGTTATCATATGCACTACCTTTACTATCAAACACACCAATAATTCTAGGTTTTAATCCATATCTTGAGTAAAGTTCAGACGTTCTTGACTCTAGTAATTTTGTTAGACTTTGTGCCACGACACCAAACCCACATAGTATTATTCTCATAGCATTTTCACGAGTTATGGTTATTTAATTTGATTTATCTAAATCTAAAGAAACTGAATTAATACAATATCTTAGATTTGTGGGGTTAGGCCCATCATTAAATACATGTCCAAGATGTGCACCACAGTTTTTACAGTTAACCTCAACACGTATCATTCCAAAATTTTTGTCTTCTATACATTCTATATTCTCATCGTCTATTGGTTCAAAAAAACTTGGCCACCCAGTTCCAGAATCAAATTTTGTATCTGACGAAAAAAGTTTTTTATTGCAACATGAACAATTGTATGTTCCCTTTTCTTTAGAGTCCCAATAGATTCCGGTAAATGCTCTTTCTGTTCCTTTCTTTCTACACACTTCAAATTGCTCTACTGTTAGAATATTTTTCCATTCCATATCTGATTTTGATACTTTGTAACTCATATTTTTTCACGTTTTTCTTCCGTACGTTTTTCAGATTCAAACCTTTCCAACTCATATTGTTTCAAGTCAACATACTTCATAATTTTACTCAGTGTAGGATGTTTCTTATTAATTGATTTGTACATTAACTGTGCAATTTTCCTATAGTCAGTATGTCCTTGTGGTACAGTTCTTAGTTCTATCAAATGTGTGGCCTCTCTTAAATTTAATTTCATAAAATATGGATAATTGTACGCAAAATTTACAACATATTGTGCTTGCTCTGGTAATTTTTTTCGGATTTTTTCAAAAGTATTTCGTGTAAGATTCATACACTCAGAAAATTCTTTTTCAATTCCAAGCTGAATAATTTCATTTGGGGTATGATATCCATGATCAGTTGTAAGCAATTGTCTTTCAAGAGTTAATGCTCTATGTCTATGAAAATCTCTAAACATTCCATAGTTAGTCAACAGATCAAAAGTATAATCTGTCATTTCAAATGCTCTTGGCGGTCTATGCCTTCTGTTTTTTCTAATTTTCGCATATTCGTTTATTATCTGAATTTTTTGCTTCTTGGTGATTTTTTTAACATTGTTTTGAATTTGTTTAAACTGAATACTAGGTGATTGTTCATAAATTAATGCCGAGATTACATTGTTTAGTGCACGCGATTCCGATTCACTTTCTACTAATCTGACAAAACTTCCTTTAATTGGGCTTCCACTAGCATATTTTTTACTCAGTTTGGTTGAATTTTTCTTAATATCACCAAGATATTTTTGTAAAACTTTTCCATACTTATCATTTGAGCGTCCAACAAATGATTTGATAGTAGTTTCTAATTCATCCTTAATTTGTAATGCCAGTTGTTTCTCCTCACTTAGGTTTGAGCCAAACATGATTGATAGTAAATATTCAAACGCACGTCCATTTCCTGTAATACCAACATTAGTTAACGCTGATGCTGGCAGTAAGCTCCTTAGTGCATCAAGTGCCTTGGCTTTTGTTGCAGCATTGTAAATTCGTTGTGCAGATTTAACATTCTCACTATTTTTTAATTTGGCGAATTCTTTTTCATCACCATTATTATCTTTAAATTTATAATTTTCAATAGGATCATGTTCACGAATTAATTTTAACATTGGTTGTATGTTTTTTGTATAAACATCAAAATCAAAATTACATGCATCAAGATAAACGTCGGCATAACGTGATTTCATAACACTAGGTTCACGATAGAATTTGTAATCACCATTAATTTTTTTATCCCACGATACATACCTTGATGATTTTTCTAAATATGAAAAACCTATTCTTCGATCCTCAATTTTTTTTACAGCAATGTTTGAAAGTCCTTCAATTGCAATTTGTGCACCACCAAGTTCTGCAACTGAATCATCACCATATTCCAAAAGAACTCTATTGTAAAACTCCTCTCCGCGATTTTTATTTTTTAGAAATTCATCTAGGAAAATCCTCCTCATGCTTTTATCAGTTCTACTATATCGTGACATTAGAGCTCCTCGGTCAACTTGTTGTGGTGTAATTATTGCAAATACTGATTTATCGATATTTGAAAAATGCCTTAATAATTTTTTTCTCTCATAATCAGTGAATTCAGACAATAAATGATATTTTTTTTAATCGGTTTTATTTTTACCTGAACCAATTTGTATCAGATCGGGTGATTTTGTTGGAAGATCAGTTGATGATTGCTGTCCTTTTGTTTGCCAACGTGTTAATACTTCTTTGAAGGCTTTATCCATTTCAGGGTCTTCAGTATACATCAATGTCGTAACCCATCTACCTTTTACACCTTCTTTGTTTCCAACAGGTCCACCAATTGACTTCATCCAAAATTTACTTGGCAGAATTTTGAGCGCTTCGTTATCTGGATCATTTTTGAGTTTATCCCAATACTCTGAAAGAAATTCTAAAATTGTGGAGACTTCATCTTTGTCAATCAATATTCTAGAGGCAATAATGATTGAATTTTAAAATTGCGTTTAGGCTCGAAATCTGATTTGGTTAATTTGTTTCTACCAAAAATTCTAACCTTATTCACACTTTGCCGGTTATATGGATCTTTAAATGATTACGATATGAATGACAACGAAGTTAGTATGTTTGGAATGCCAGTAAAAGACATGTATGGCGGTTCCATGGGAAAAGTTTTAGGCACAGCGACAGATATCGACGGTTCTATCCAAACCGTAGGAATTAACTGTGGGTCTGGTGGTCTCAAACAAATTCCATACGAACAACTCGTTGTAAAATCTGAAGTAGTGATTTTCATTCCAAAGTGGAGGTTGGATTCACAACGTTTGCTCAAAGAAAAAGAGCTTACAGTCCGACGTCTTACTGCGTTGATGGAAATTGTTTCTGACAACGACACTATGAAATCTGATGCAGAGTTAATTCATGAGAAGAACAGAACGAAATTAATAACATTACAAAACACCGAAGAAGAAATTAATTCTGAATTAGAACAGCGTGTTGACGAAATCAATGCTCAAATAAAGGCAGTAAAAGTTCTTTTGTTTGACGCCAAAGTGCAATGCAAAAGTAATGAGATTTCTCAGGAAACATTCGATCACGTTCAAAAAGAAACTGACGAAATGCTTCAGTATATGAAATATGAAAAAGATGAGATTGGCAAAGTTAAATCGAGACTTGCAAATCTATCTATAGAAGATGTATTAAACACAGAACCTGTTACACAGCCAATACAGGATTCTGCAGTAACATATCTAACAAATCCCGACGAAGATGAGCCAATAGAGTCTCGTTTACCAGAACCACCTGGCGTAGAGTCCTCACCTTCGGAACAGGTTTACAGTCCACCCATGACAATTCCTAAACAGGATGAATCAAAAAAGGAAGAGTCAGTACAACAGGAAAAATTCTCAGAGTCAGATTGGCTTAAAAGAATGAATCAAGAGTAATCAAAGTTTAACTTTTAAAATCACTTGTTTCATACAAAACAATATTGAATTCTAAAAAATTCCAAATTGGATTGGGTAACAATGACAATTCAATACGAAATAATTCAAACTCTGATTTTATTTCATTTTGGAATGAAAGAGCCAAACTCCTCAAATGGTTTAAACCATGGAGTCAAACCGTTGATTGGAATCCTCCATTTGCAAAATGGTTTGTGGGGGGAGAGATTAATGCCTCGTATAACACCTTAGATGTAAATCAGGAAGAAAATTCATCCAAAACTGCAATTTTTTGGGAGGGTGAGGATGGCAGTTCTCGTGTTCTCACGTATGGTGATTTGTTCAATGATGTCAAAAAATTTGCAAACGTTCTCAAATCATTAGGTGTGAAAAGCGGTGACCGGATCACAATTTATCTTCCTATGGTACCAGAATTGGTAATTGCTATGTTGGCGTGTGCAAGAATCGGTGCAATTCACATTGTAGTTTTTTCTGGATTTAGTGCTATTTCTCTAAAAGATAGAGTTGAGGATTCAAGTTCAAAAATAATAATTACGGCTGATGGTGGATTTCGAAAGGGAAAATTGATCAAACTTAAAGAAATAGTAGATGACTCTGCATCAAGTGTTAGTTCTGTTGAGCATGTAATAATACTAAGACGTGCAAATAATGAGATAATTCTAAATGAGAAAGATTGTATTTGGTCAGACTTGATGAATACGTCATCAGAAGAATGTGATGCCGAAAAAATTGATAGTACACACCCACTGTACATTCTCTATACATCTGGAACAACCGGTAAGCCCAAAGGAGTTTTACATGGAACTGGAGGATATCTAACTCATCTTTATTCTACATTCAAGTGGGCATTTGATATAAAAAATGACGATGTATATTTTTGCACTGCAGATATTGGTTGGGTAACAGGTCATAGCTATGTTGTTTATGGACCACTCTTACATGGTGCAACGCAGGTGATGTATGAAGGTGCACCAGATTATCCCAGTGCATCACGAATGTGGGACATAATTCAAAAATACCATGTAACTATTTTCTATACAACACCAACTGCATTGCGAATGTTTATGAAATTTGGCGATGATATTCCAAACGCATTTGATTTATCGACACTGCGATTACTTGGAACTGTAGGAGAACCAATTAATCCAGAAGTTTGGAAATGGTATTTTGATGTAATTGGAAATCAAAAATGCCCAATAATAGATACTTGGTGGCAAACAGAAACTGGCGGTATGATGATTAGTAATCTACCAGGAATTGAAACAATCCCATTAAAGCCTGGATCTGCAACACATCCAATACCAGGTGTTGATATAGCGGTAGTGGATGACGATGGGAACGAAGTTGCAAATGATATGAAAGGCTATCTGATAATTAGAAAGCCTTGGCCAGGAATGTTGTTGACACTATGGAATGATGACGAGAAGTACAAAAGTGTCTATTGGTCAAAGTATGATGGAATGTATTACACAGGAGACTATGCCATTAAGGACAGTGATGGCTATCTCTGGTTACTTGGAAGATCTGACGACGTTTTGAAGGTTGCAGGGCATAGAATTGGAACTGCAGAATTAGAAAGTAGTCTTGTTTCCCATAATGATGTTGTAGAATCAGCAGTATGTGGAGTACCTGATGAGATAAAAGGCGAATTAATAATTGCATTTGTTGTATTAAAAGAAGGTGTTACTACACCAAATGACGTACTCAGAATTGAACTGTTAGAAACTGTTAGAAATGGAATAGGACCTATTGCAACCCCATCTGAATTTTATTTTGTAACAAAACTTCCAAAAACTAGAAGTGGAAAAATCATGAGAAGGCTTCTCAAGTCTATTGCAAACAAGGAAAAAATTGGTGACGTAAGTACGTTAGAGGATGGTGTGGCAGTTGAAGAAGTTCAATCTGCATTTGATAAGTTACAAAGCGCTATTAGCAAAGATAATTCAGGATAAATTGTATGCCATACGGTTACGATAAGACTAGGACTGAAAGAAGATGCAAAAAATGCAATAAACTGCTTTACGTATTTGAAGTTGGAAAACTTTGCATCGAGTGTTCCAGAATGGAACCAAAAAAATAAGAATACTTGAAACTTATATCATTCAATAATGATATTTTAACATGGGGGATGGAATAGGCGGTCCTGTAGTGAAATGTCTTTCTGGTAATGCGTTTGAACTAGATGTCACACATTATAGAAAAGACAATCAGGAACAGTATAGCAAAGTCGAAAAAATAATTATCTCGAAGATTGATAACCCTGATAACCCTGAATACAGAGAAACCACACAAAATGAACTTGAAAATGCTTTGAAAGGAAAATTTGTATCTTGTAATGTACAGTATAGGGATGAAAACACAGATGCGTTAGTATGCAATGTCTTTGTGCAAAAACCTCCAGAAGGATTCTAAAAATATAGTTAAAAATTAACATAGTACTAAATTAATTCTGCTTCATAATTCGGCAAACTCATCACTGTCTTAGGAGCTCAGAGAGAACCTCGTCTAATTTATAATCATCAGCAATAATACTGAAAATCATCAATTATAAAGAATTTACAGGTGAAATAGTTAAAATCAGGTCTTGAATGTCCTGTCTAATAGATTTTTAACAGATTGAAAACATACTATATTTTGTAGGGAAGACATTTCAACAGTCGGCTGAGTGAGGTCTTGGTAAGGTACTCGCTTAGCACCTACATTTTTCTACTTCAAAACCACTTTTCTAATGTCTGACTCTTCTTTTCTAGACTTTTTTTGAGTCTATTTAGCGATGAATTAACTCTATCACGTGAAAAACTTCTTTCATTTGACATGTAATCTATAATATCATCATATCGTATCTCATCAAATTCAATTTTATCAACATTAGCGACTTCGGGTTTTAAAAAGATCTTGCGAATTGCATTGTAGTCAATCTGTTTTAATTGCTCTTGGATTTGCTGTACATCTTCTAATCTACCATGCTCTTTTATCATTTTAATTGCAGTCTTTGGACCAATTCTTTCAAAGCCGTCAGGATTAAAGTCAGTACCAATCAAAATTCCTACATCAATTAACTGTTCTCGTGTTATTCCAAGTTCTACTAAATTTTTTTGATAGTCGATTATTTCTGGCTCAATTTCGATGTATGTATTTCTATTTGGTAATTTTCTTCTTCCACTATTTGTAAAGTTTCTGACAAGTTTTTTTGCACCAAATAAAATGGAATCGAAATCCTGACTCGCTGCAACATCAGCCTGTCCAGTGGTTGTCAAAAGTGCAGCTGTGGCCTCTCCTTCAGATGGGGCTTGTACGTATGGTATTCCAAATAAATCTAATAGGTGTTTAGAGTCTTGAATCATTCCATCTTTCATTGATGTAGTTTGTTGTGCATATTTTCGTGCATCTTCCATGTTTCCTTCAGACACAGCTCTTTCATATTTGACAGTTGCATCTTTTTTTGTTTGTTTTCTGTGCTCAATCTCTGCTGATTTTAGGGATGGTGGTTTACCATCAAATACATAGACTGGTTTTATTCCAAGTGATAGGAAATTGATATTTCTATAAAATAATCCTGTGATATGGCTTGTTACACGTCCTTGTGCATCAGTAAGATGAAGCCCCTCCGGACCACGAATAATTGCAAGAAACTGGTAAATTGCATTGTATGCATCAATTGCTACTATTTTATTTGTGAAGGCTTCTAACTTTGTTTTTTCCCGAATTAAGAGAGGTTTTAGATCTAATCCCATACATTTGTTAGAATATTCAAGGTTTTTTTTGTTTACTGTGTTAATCGATTCACTATTTTACTACGCCCTACAAATTATTTCGTCGGGATAGCCAAGCCTGGTCCAAGGCGGACGCCTCGAAATCTCATAACAGGATAGCGTCTGTGCATTGCACACGGGGGTTCGAATCCCTCTCCCGGCGCCTTATTTTAGACCTTAAAAATAGAGTTTTAGACCTTAAAAATAGAGTTTTAGACCTTAAAAATAGAGTTTTAGACCTTAAAAATAGAGTTTTAGACCTTAAAAATGAGACCCACTAGTCTGAGAGACGAAAAAATACGCCTCCAGACAACATTTCCACAAAATTGGCTATGTCGTACTACGTGGGAATTATACTAGGAGGTTGTTTCATTTAAAATTGATCACCGATTCGATAGTATTAGGCATCTGCCTTGATTTTTTCTTTCTTCATCCACAAAGTTTTGTCTTTGTGATCAATTAGAAAGATTCCCATATTTGAAATTCTATCTCTAACGGCATCAGCTTCCTCAAATTGTTTATTTTTTCTATATTCCTCCCTTTTCTGAATTAATTCAAAGACAGATTTTATCTCATCATCTGTTGCTTTAATCACATTCAGGCCTAATACATCTAGCATGTACTCTAAAATTGGCATTATGTAAGATCCCATTTTTTTTGTGATTTTTTCTTCTGCCGCAAGTCCATTGATGCTTTTAATCATGTTAAAGAATTCTGTAAGAGCCAGGGATGTGTTAAAATCATTTTCCAGAGCACTGTCAAACCTTTGTTTGGAATCTGAAATAAACGCTTCAATGTCATCTGACTCATTTACACTTCCTGCTAATCGTAATTCATAGTAGCAAGTTTCTAGTTGTCTCCATTTGATCAAATTTTCCTTTAGAAGTTCCTCGGTATAATCAATTGGCTTTGAATAATGTCCTGAGAGGCAAAATAATCTGATAATATTTGGTCCCCAGTTTTCCAATACATGACTTACAGTTTTTACATTTCCAATTGATTTTGACATTTTTTCACCATTTATTGTAATCATTCCTGCATGCATCCAAATTTTTGCAAAAGGTTTTCCGGTAAATGACTCTGATTGGGCAATTTCATTTTCATGGTGAGGAAATATCAGATCACGTCCACCACCATGTATTTCAAAATTTTCACCAAGATACTTAACACTCATTGCAGAACATTCAATATGCCATCCTGGTCTTCCGTTTCCCCATGGACTTTCCCATGATGGGTCAGAATCAGAAAACTTCCATAAAGCAAAGTCTAGTGGATTTTCTTTTGATTCATCCACTTCTATTCTCGAACCACTTTCCAACTCCTCGATTTTCTTTTTTGATAATTTTCCATAATTTGAAAACTTTGAAACTCTAAAGTACACACCATTTTTTGTAACATATGCCATGTTTTTTTCTATTAACACTGATATGAGATTCAGCATATCTGGTATGTGCTCAGTTGCTTTTGGGTGCTCAGTTGCCCTTTTGATGTTTAGTCTATCAAAATCCTCGAAATAATTTTGAATGTATTTTTTACTTATATCATTAGACGAACTTTCGGCTTCACTTGCCTTTTTTATTATTTTATCGTCAACGTCTGTAAAATTCTGAATAAAGTCAACCTTGATGTCTTTAGATTCAATGAATCGTCGTAATACATCAAAAACTACAATTGTTCTTGCATGCCCAATGTGCGAATCATCATAGACTGTAACACCACAGAGGTAGATTCGCACTTTGTCTTGAAACTCTAGGTATTTTTCTGAGTTGGATAATGTATCAAAAATTTTAATTTTATCCATATTCTCATCTAAAGAATTTCAGCTGTTATCCGTTTATGTTCGCTTTTTTTGTATAATTGGTAGATTTTATCCACCGTTTCAGAAGCAATCTGTGTTTTTTTTGATGTCTCGTCGTTTGTCAGGTGTTTGTCATTAATGCAATACAAAATTTCATCAATCTCTTCATACGATGCACCAATCTCAGATTCTGCAGTATGATTTGGCCAAAGGTTTGGACTACTCTTTTTTTGAATGATATGATCTGGCACACCTAGGAATCGTGCAAGCTCACGTATCTGAGTTTTATAGAGTGATGCAATTGGTAAAACATCTGCCGCACCATCTCCAAATTTTGTAAAATATCCTATTAGATACTCACTTTTATCACTAGAACCTAATACAGATAGATTTTTTGAGTTTGCATAGTAATACAAAATATTTTTTCTTATCCTCGCTCTGAGATTTCCTAGCGCTTTATCTTCTGGCTCCAAAACTTTGTAGTATTCTTTGTGGATCTGGTTGATATCAACTAGTTTATAATTCAAATTCAGACTATCAACAATTTTTAGCGCATCATTTGTTTCATCTTCTGGAGAAATTTTTGAATCTGGCATTATTATTGCAGTTGTACTTTCTTTAACCACTCCAGCACACAAGTAAGCAATTACTGCAGAATCTATACCGCCACTGAGACCAAAAATTAGACCCTTTGAGTTAGTCTGTGTGATTTTTTCTTTTATGGAATTCTGTATTTTTTTAGAAATTGAACTATAGTCTAGGTTTGTTATCTCGTTTAGGATTTCTTGATTCACAGATGAGGTTTATACTGTTATCATAAAAACTGTATTAATCAATATCGAGATAAATTCCATCGTCACGGATATCTACTTCGTATTTTTTTAGTTTTACACCCTTGAGATAATCCATCAGTTCGCCCGTTTTGATATTGTAGTGCCA
>Ga0206679_10003892_pt1 | contig 11303 bp, 9 predicted proteins | sample M110012015metaG_FD_155464 | JGI IMG/M metagenome (GOLD analysis project Ga0206679, IMG submission 155464) | Ammonia-oxidizing marine archaeal communities from Monterey Bay, California, United States - M1 100m 12015 | ecosystem: Environmental > Aquatic > Marine > Intertidal zone | place: USA... | reverse complement strand
CTCTAGGTCGTCACCTGTAACAGGAGCGTCACCAGTAACACCGAATAACAACGAGGCGTTAGTCGTAACTGGACTAACTAGGTCAACTTTTGTGTAGCCTGCCTGTATTGTTAGTGGGACATCACCTGTGGTTGCTACATCTAAGGGTGTGTCTGTAGTAAAACCTGCAGAGCTAAGAGCAAGAGATTCGTTACCTGCTGCATCATCTTGCACATAATGTGCGTAGTAGTTTGTAGCAAAAGACAAAGATGAAAAAGCTACAGATTGAGATCCCGTTGCACTTACGGCTTGACTTGCTCCACTTGACTTAATAGTTGCTGCTGTTTCAGAACTATTAATAGAGGCGTAGTAGTACAGTGTACCATTGCTTTCATCTGTAGTTACACTTCCGGTTGCCGTTGTCTCACCTGTAGATACACCAGTTGGTGAAGATAAGATTGGTGCAGTTGTGTCAGCTACAGCAGCCTCTATCAAAGTTTGAGGTGAAGCTCTTAACGACTCACCTTCGGCATAAGTTATCTCGCTGTCGAATATATAAATATACTCAAAAGTAAAATGACCGCCAAAGTTTATTAGTAGATCTGAAGTGTTAGCTTTAGGCGTACCTACTGGCACAATAGAGTTGGCTACTCCATCTACGTCAAGCGCTAGAGCATTAGAGCCGTTATAGCGTACAACTAGATCAACGTAATCACCGTCCAAAGTATAAACATCGTCTGGACTGGTTACAGAGGGATCGCCACCCGAACCATCAATAGTATAGCCTAAGTTTTTGTCTGAGGATGCTCTAGTGCGTAGATGCCAACCACCACCTGAAAATACGTTAGCACCTTTACCTACTAAGTAGTCGTCAGAAGTAACGCCAGTTTTTACCTTTGCTCGCACAAACAAAGAGCGCGCACCTAGACCATCTAACGCTGTGTTAGTGCCTAGAGTTACGGAGCTTGCGCTAGTAAAGCCTGTACCATCTGCTGTAAACCCTGAACCGTTTAGCCCGTTAACTTCATCAACTAGCGTGCCGCCACTCAGCGTAGACGTTGCAGCAGCATACACGCAAGAAGACGCTAACGGGTGTGAACTATTTATACTCATGTTACTGCCTCCTTCCAGTCGTCAGTTTGGAATACAACTACGTCAGCCTCATTAACAGATGTTCTAGCTTTCATAATTACAGCTAGGCGACCTGTATGAAGATCAAACGTTGCGTTGTGCATCATAGCTCTTGCACCGTCTTTGTTTTCCATTCCATCAAGCAAATCAATATACCCATGCTCATACGGAAATACCTCCCAAGGGTTTGTTGCAGCTTGCATAGTTCTTACATCAAACAGCCAGTACTTGTTGTGCAAGTCGAACTCACCTATACGTACCGCACCAGATGCTCGGCTGTCTAACCAAGGCGGCCAAGCCTTATAACCTGCGCCGAACTCCCCTGCTTCCAAGATACCTACCACTGCATAAGTTTGAGTGCCGGGAATAAGGAAGCCTTGTAGCCCACGACTCTCAATGTTCCAAAAGTCGTTAATCCAAGGGTCTACTTGTGTGTAGTCTGTAAGCTCTTGCGCTGCAATATATGGCGTTGGGTCAGTACGATCAGCGTTAAACATTTCAAACTGATACCAAGTTCCAAGTCCATCAACTCGTCCCGGAAAGAAGTAAGCGCCTAGCTGTTCGCCTTCTGCGTCTGAGTAATCTAAGTGTCTCTCGACAATGACGTTACCAGTGCTACCAGTGTCAGGCAAATCACCAACAAACATAGTTGGGCCATTCGGTAATCTTGCTAGTACAGAAGCAGTAGCACCACCACCAAACAACGTGCCGCCGCCTAAAGCTGTCTGGAAGCTGCTTGGTACGTCAGCCATCCAACCTGCACAATGCTGTGGCTCGTTACTACCTGCTGTTGCGTGACGTACGGAGAACTCGCCATCTACACTAGAGTTAAGTAAGTCATCTGGATCTCTATAAGCAATTAGGTTTCCTTCCGCGTACGGGAGGCTGTCGTAGTCATGCTGCACGCTTATGAATAGGGTATCTTCAGCGCGGTCATAATGTAGGCCGTTGACTGTATGAGACTCCCTACCGATAGTTGTTAAAGAGTTATTAGGATTAAATACAGCGCTCCAATCTTGCACTTGCGTTGCGCTATTTACTCCTGACCTATCGTTAATGTCAGCAGGTTTATACAGACTCGGCATTGTGTACTCACAGATTGAGTCCATGCCGCCCTGATTATTGCCCACTTGTCCTATGTTGTCGTAGCTACCACTTGCACCGCTGATAAACAAAGATGTTGCAGAGCTACCGAACGCGATACCACCACCTAGACCAGATCCGTCTTCAGGATACCACCTAGCGCCTTCGTAGTTTGCATTTGGCAATTCTGGGTGTGCATTTACTTTATATCTCGGCAAGTGGAAATAACCTTGATAAGCACTTTCCAGAACGCTATTAAAGTTATGCACAAGATTTACGTCACTAGGGTTTGCTGTCCCAACTGGTTGATAGCCTAAACCTGTTTGCGTAGTTCCTACACTTAAAGTCCAATTGTAGCCAATAACATCAACTTGCTTAGTTAAATCACCTACAGCAAACGTAATTGTGTAAGGATCTGAACCTGTTACGCTTAAAGGCGTTAGAGTATCGTTACCATTTGTGAGTGTAGTATTGTCTGTTGTTGGTACTGTAGTAGCTCCTGAACAGACTAGCTCAAAGTTAGTACCACGCTGCATAGTGCTGTCTGTGCTGTCTATGGTTAGACCTGTTGGGCCTGTTGTGTACTCAAGAATAAAGCCGTTTATATAACCATAAAACTGACCGCTCGCTGCTTTTGTTACATCAATAACAATTTCACCGTCTAGGTCAACCGTTCCCGAAAAAGAGACAGGGGCAGTAGGTGAAGAAGCCGACCCGACAAGATAGTCTTGAGAACTTCCTTCAACTGTAAACGCAGTATGTCGGGAACTTGAAGATGTATGACCAGTCAGGTCAATAGTATAACTAGCTCCGCTAGGAAGCCCTGCAAGCCTTAAGGTTCCTGTACCGCCGTTTGTTGTAAACATCGCAGAATCAAGAACAACATCATCGAACTCACCTGCGTCAGCAGTGGCAATCGAACTGCCACCACCAGAATTACCAAATGCAGCGTCGATATGAAGAGAGACACCTGTTGCGGTGTCTGTATCGTCTTTTAGGTCGGCAGATAGTTGACCTGTCGGCAAAAGATGCGCATCTTCAAATTGATTGTATGTCCATACCGTAGGTACAGCCCTAAGAGTGTCACTAATTTCTACATATATTTTAGTCATTAAATCGCCACTCCGTTTGCGTTTATAGGGTTATCGTCGGAACCAATAACATAGACATAACCAGAACCTGCCTTATATACAGCCGTTATTGAGCTAACGCTCCATGCTGTTGGCCGTAAGAACTCGGTTTGGTCGGGGTCACATGCAGCCCATGTTGAAGCATCCCCTATCACAACCCTCTGTGGAGTCGTGTCTACATATATTTCTCCGAACCACTGTGTCTCATATACGGGAGTTGGAGTACCCGGCAAGTCAAAACCAATATTTGCAGGAACAATACCTCCGCTCAGGTCTTTACTAGTCAAATCAAATCCAGACCAAGTTACCTCATCGCCTGCAACCGTGAGCCTTCCCGATCCTGTTGCACCTGAATGATCGAAATAACTCTCTATTGTGTGCCAGTCCCGCAAGTTGGCTTGGTTTCTTCCAAGGATAGGAGTTGGCTGTATGCGGTAGTCTTCTGTAAACCCTGTATAACCACCCACAACATTACCCGTAGGAGAAAAGGCTGTGCGTATACCTGTCTCTGAGGTGTTCTCATAAGCTCTTAGGAATTTGGTAGCTCCCGGTACTGTATAAGACGAACTAGCTAACAGTGTGCAAGTAGCTCCTGAGCTGTCACCAGTCATTGTTACATTGTTTAGCGTACCGCTATTAAACGTGCTAGAGGGAACCCTAAAATGTATAATGCTGTTTACAGTATCTACGTACAAAATAGTCGCTAACTCGCCTGAGATACCTGCAATCGAGGCTGTCTCTCCTTCATCCCATTCATCTACACCATCGTCAAACGTTCCTGACATACTGGTATAAGCAGTTGCTCGGTAGAAGAAAGGATGATTTGAATACTTAGACTTAAAAGAGCAAAACATCTTTTCGTTATAGATGCTTGAGTTTTTGTCCTCTGCTGTACCTAGCATACAGTTAGGCCACCCGACTATCTCTTCTCTCTCGTTAGCCCCATTGCCCTCATAGACATGATCTATTCCGGCATGTCTAGTATCAGTGCTAATAGTTGGGAAAGTATCTAATGCCCATATATCCGTTGCAGCAGAGTCGCCATTTGACAATCCAACTTCTGCGCTGTTAGCTACTCCGTTTTCATAGACCTCAGAACCAAATGCCCAAAGTACAGGAGCTGCTTGAGACTTAGTTCCGAAGTCATAAGTACCATCTGTGGTAATAGTTACTGTATTTCCGTCAGCTAAACCGCTAGGAGCAGACCAACTTAATGTAGCATCACCGCCTGACGTTGCACCTTCTGGCCTATCCCCCACGTAAGCGTTACCCGCTTTAGTCCAATTCTGCTTAACTAGCAGAGATTGTATTGTCATATTTACTCTCAAAATATTACCCTCATAAACTTAGGCATAGGGAGTAGCATACCTATAAGCAACCACCACCAAGGGTCTAAACCGCCCTCAATAATAGTCTCGTTAATTGTTTCATTGATAGTCTCATTATTAGTTACTATCTCTTCTATGTTATCTGCTGTAGCTACGTTAGCTGTACTTGTAGACGAGGACGCTACAGGTGCAGGTGCTCTCTCAGGTAACATTCCGCAACCGGGTAATACAATACTTAGTATCAGTACTAGCCACACTGTTAGTGCTACTCCTACAGATGTATCTAGTACATTATCTACGCACCAGTCTTTAGGTAATTTAAGCATAATCTAATCCTCTGCCGTTTTAGCTGTAGCCCTACGCTTCTTAGTTGTCTTAGGCTTCACAGGAGCGTCCTCAGTAGCCTCTTTAGGCTGCACTGGTACGTCAGTATCATTTACTGTCTCCTGCCCTTCTAGGGCTTCTAAGAGCGTCTTAAGCATAGCTATAACTGCTGCACGTTTCTTAGGGTAATGTCTGCACTGATTAACTAACTGTACACTTGCACGTTTAATCGGTGTAGTGTGTCCGTTAGGATCGTTAGGTAAGTCTGTAAGTTGTAGCATATCTATCTCCTTTTATACCTATCTAGCATATTCTTAGATAAGGTATTAGTCCTGTTGAATGCGTTAATGCCAGTACCTAATGGGTCTAACATCATAGCTTCGTAACGTTCCTTCTGTACTCTGTTAATAGCTACATCTGCATTAATTGCCATTAAGTCCATAAGAACCTTGACACCACCTGATAGAGCATCTAGTCTATCGTCGTGTATAAGGGCATCTTTATCACGTGTAATCTTCTGTAGTTGGAAGAACAATTGGTACACAGAACGATGCTGTGAAGGTCTATCTGCACATAGCTGTACATCAGTCTTAAGCACAGACTCATTCACTACTATCTTGTGAGCGGCCATAACAGGCTCTAGGACGTTGCATATACGTACTTCTTTCTGCCCAGTAACCATATCATCTTCTATGTTTACTAGCTTATCATGCTGTTTCCACATAGCTGCTAGAGCACCGTGACCGAAGTTCTTCTCTACATACGCAGTACCGCAGTCCCAAGCGTTATACGCATCACTTAGATGTGCAAAGCCTTGCTCAGACCAACCACCCTTAGTAGCGCCAATATCCATTACAAAGATGTAACCGTTACAGTAATACAAGATAACAAAGGCTGTTTCATCGCCATTCTGACCGCCACCTGCGGGGTCAACGTACATTATCTTCTTAGTGTACTTGAAGTATTCTGAGGTATCTGCTGACGCTCTGTAGAAGTATTCATCTGTAATAGCCGATTGAGGTACATGGTCTACACGGTTCTCAGGTATAGCTGCCCAACGGAACTTACCCGGTACTTCTTCTCTGTCTAGAGGGTACACAAGTAAGTCTTGTATTTTAAGTGGATAGCGCTCCTTATCTGTCAACTCTGTACACAGCATGTGCTGTAACTGGAAGTAGCTTGGCCCTTGGTCTATTTCTTTCTCTACTAGCTTAGCTTCACCTAGTAACTCAGGGTCAGTAGGCTTACCTCTATTGAATGCTGCTCCACCGCCGGTCTGTAGGCTAGGGTCTTCTTCTATCTTTTCTAGAATCATAGGAGCGAGCTTACCACCGTATCCCGGTAACTCTTCAGGAGTAGGGTAACGTCCCGGCCATATACGTACTTCAAAGTTACGTCCCGGTAGACTGTTATATATAGAGTCACCTGATTGTGGTGTACCTAGATACAGTATAGCCCCGTTCTGACATATAGAGCTAAAGTCTTTAGTATAGTGCAGTAGCTTATCTCGCTGTACAGGAGTACGTGAGTTCTTACTAGACTCAATATCGTCTGCTATTACTAGGTCAGCTCGTCTACCCTGCATACTAGACTCAATACCTAGACATGCTACTGAGGGTGACTTCTCGGGCCCTTTAAGGGAATGGTGTATATCAAAGGCATCTATACCTGCACGATCCCCTGCTTGTCGGTCTGGACGCATACACTCAAGTATGTCCCATCCCATAATAATCTGTATGATCCACCCGCTTATCTCGCTAGACATACCTGATGCAGCAGAGAATATAAGTGTACGGGATTTAGGATCGTGTATCATTAAGAACACAGCAAAGAAGGCTGCAATAGTAGTCTTAGCCTGACTTCGCTGTGCTTGTACTTGTTTAAAAGGATTAGGATGATGCTGCATGAAAGCTGCAATATCTAGCTGTACTGCTGTGCATTGGAAACCCATTAGCTCAGTAATACCGTCGTACAGGAAGTCTGTAAACTCCGGGTAATGCTTCTGTAGAGCCTCTAGTTCTTCCCACCGTAGTAGCGCTAAATCTGCTGATTCTTTCTTAGACATATCCTGTCTCCTATTAAATTGCTGTTACAGATGCAAGCTTAGCTGCACCTTTCTTCTGCTTATCCTTAAGCTTCTTCTGTAGATCGGATAGTTGTTCACTATCTTCTGCTATCGCTGTTACTTCATTTTGCTTCAGAAAGTTATTCATTGCGGTAAGTTCCGCAGGAGATAAAGGCATACTAAGGTCTTCATCCTCCTGCTCGGCTAACTGAGTATCCAATCTTTTATTGTAATAATTAGTTAGCTTACCGTGCAGTTTACCTAGATCATCCATAGTTCCTGCACTGTTAGACACAGATCACCTCCTTATTTATAAGCCTTCTTCTTAAGGCCTTGTTCAAGTACGTCTACAGAATCGTTAAGTGTATCTACGTCTTCTGTGATGTACTCGTTAATAGCTTCTTGTTTACTAATGAATGCTGCTATTTGTTTCTCGTTAACATCATCAGATTCCATACGGTCAATAATACGTACAATAGCACCTTTAATAGGCTCTTGCGTTAGGGCTACGTATTCCTGAATACCTACAAGAAAACCTAAGATACCTGCAATTAAGCCAAGTATAATAGGTGGTGTCCATGTAGGTTGTTTGTTCAAGAACAACTGTTCTAGTCTATCTTGTCCTGCTGATACTTCAGACATAGATGCCCCAAGAGCACCTACTTGTGCCTTTAATCCCGCTACATCTTGTCTAGTTTGGTGGCCCTCTGCTTCCACCCTAGCTAATCGGTCTAAGTCCTCGCTGCGCTGCATGTCCACCCTCTAGTGTAATACTAATTCGCCGTAGGACGCGCCCCATTAGGGAAGTCCGACTGTTGTGGGTAGTCACGTAAGGCCATACGATACGCTCTGTAAGCCGTAGCATCTAGTCCTGCATCTTCTAGCTTGTATATGTCAATATCAGTCTTAGCTAACTCAGCATCACGCCATGAGCGCTCTGTGTTTACTAGGTCTGCTAGTGCGTCTGCTGCCTCTCTAGCACTACCTGCGTAATACTCTATCGTAGCATTTCCGTCAGCTACTTCACGTAGCATAGCAGAGTAGTGGCGGTTAGCTGTATCAGCAGGGATGGACATACCTTCAAAGGAAAAGCTGCCGTTCTTTTGTTCTATGTAAGTTTGTATAATTAATTCTCTCATAAGGATTCCTTAAAGTTCTGCGTCTGCTGAAAAGCCAAGTACAGATGTTGAGTTGCCGCCCGCGGTAGCCACACCATCAAATCTTACACCATAAATATGTGCCGTAGTATTTAGGGAGGCCCAAAAACCATTGTCAGTAATGTTAGATAAAGTAGGGTCAGTTCTCATGGCTGTTGGGAACTGGTAGTTAGCTGCCCGACTCGTTGATGTTGAATTCCACACAGTTGCGAGCACGTTAATGTTACTTGTCCCGGAATTGAACTTGAAGAAGTACCGCTGACACTTCAGCAACACATCGCCGTAAGGCTCAACCTCGAAGGGCGTAGATACGCTGCCATGTTCTAACTTAACGTTAGCCAAATCAAAGAAAAATGCACCGTTACCCGCAGAGCTAAGTTCTATAAAGTTTATTTCTAAGTGTGAGTTAGCCTGTATATCCTTTCCTACACTAGATTCAGTGGTGAACGTATGCTCAAACTTCTGCCAAGATGTACCAAGCACTATGTCTACATCTAGCGCTGTGTTGTTAGAAGAAGTAGAGCCATCCCCGTATACAGATTTAGCCTGTACCCGAGTAGTTATGGCCTTGTCTGCTTTAGCGTAATAACTAAGCGTAAATGTTTGACTGCCAAACTTAACTACATCTTCTATACGCTGACGTACCATAGTTGAATTACCTGTTAACCCTGTGGTGCAGTTATACTCAAAGTAGTAACTAGGAAAAGAAGGTACGTCAGTCTGCCCAAGAGTAAATGGTTGTCTTGATATAGTGCCACTGTCACTAGCGTCTGTATCCATATCACATAGCCAACGATCAGCAGTATATACTGCATCTAGATCAGGCGTAGTAAAGCTAGTCCCACGTTGCCACACTTGGAAGTCACCATTAATAAGTATATTAGCATTAGCTTGTGTAACTTCGTTTACTTCGGCTTTACTGTATACGTCTAAGTTAGTTCTACAAACCGCAGTATCATCTAGATCACTGAAGTTATTACTGATACGTACAGCGTCTACTAAATCTTCAGGACTAACAATGGCGCTTTGTAAGTCGCCAATAGTAGCTAGCGATCCGGGATCATTAGGATCACCACCGCCTACGTTAGTAAGAGAGTTACCACGCATATCAATATCTACGTTAACTTCTGTAAGGCCATAACCGTCTAGAAACTCATGCGAGATATTGTATAACTGGTCTACCATTGTATCTAAGTTACGTTCATCGAGGATTTCACCATCAGCAAAGTCTACTGCTTTGTTAGTTTTATCCATGATACGTCTGATTGTAACGACTTCACCTACAGCAGGTACAGTACCTTGTACGTCTATAAGTCCATCATTAATCCATGTGAATGCTCGCTCTGTAGTTTCATCACCAACGAATACATGCACGTTATCACGTGAGTACAGTCCGTTAGTAAAGGATACTGCGAACTGAGTAGTAACACCATCACCTATAGGCGAGTTTACTGAAAAAGCCATGTTAGCCTCCATAGAGGGGCGCATGGCCCCTATTGTTAATCCTCACGTGGCGCTATTGCTTCCATGAGTTCTTTAAAGAAAATAGTTGTAGATAACGGTAAAGCTGCTGCACCACCACGTACATCACTGGCAGTTAGATCATCACTCATAGCTTTAAAGGGTATTGCTACACCTTTAGCTAGTTTGTTAATCTGTCCTGCTACAGGTACTTGATCGACTATGTTGAAGTCTCTTGGTGGCCCACCTGTCTTACCTAATGCTTGGAAGTTAGTAAGGTCATTACCAACACCTAACTGAGACAGCACTGTGAGCAAATCAGGAGCTATACTAGCCATAGCCATATAGTTAATGCTCTGCTTTATTAGTGCCTCTTGATCACGTTCAGGTGTACCCGGTAATGCTGCCTTAGCGCTCTGTACTGCATAAGATACTGCGAAGCCATAGAGTACTGTAGTAACAAACTCTTGGTCACGGTGATGCAGGTTACGTAGTAGCTGCTTCTCAAACGCTACGATAGGGAAGTGTCGGAACTGAGTAAGCATAGAGCCTATACTCTTGTGCATCCAGTTAGATGTTTCCCCTGCAAGCTGTCGCTGTACTACTTGAGCTACATGACGATTAATAGCAATAGCAAAGCTTTCTGCTACATCATCAGGCCATTTAGTTAAGTTAAGGTTAGTGAGTGTACCAGTACCATTGAACTCTCCGTACTTGTTAATAAGATTAGTTACCTTATCTAACTCTTTAGGGTCTAGTCCAATATCTTCCATACGTGCTAGAGACTTATCACGTAGCTTAGGGTTCTTAGCTAACTTAGCAAACTTATTAATCATTGTCTTAGCAGCAATCCTATGCTCCATGTGTCGCACATTATTCATACCAGACAAGTAACCTAAAGCCTGACTACCTTTACCTAGCACCTTATCTATCTGTTTACGTGCTGCTCCTGTATGAGTAGTACTGAACTTATCATCAATAATAACATCAGGTCTATACATAAGGTGGTCGTAATCGAAGTCACCTATAATAGGTCTAAGTTCATCGAGTACATCACGTTTAGCCTTACGTCCTACCTTAGTAACGTTACTGAATACGCTAGCTACTTCAGGTAACTCTTTAAGTGCTGAGCGTAGCCCTACACGCCCTATAACAGTCCCTAGCTCTGCAAGCTGTGCTGCCCCTACCATACCAAGAGAGGCCAGTGTAGCGCTCTGCTGTAAGCGTCTGAGGTCGGGGTTAATACCGCCTGCTAGTGGACTTGCTGTAAAGTAAGACTTTATATCGTCAATGTGTTGTGCAAGCTTAGCACCTTCACCACTTGTGACGTTAGCGTTGTCTTTAAGTATAGCGTTCTTATGTGCTTCCCATATACCCTCATTAGTATAGCCTTTACGGGCTAATGCAGAGCGTCCCGCTACGTCACGTGCGTACGTACTGACAAGCTCATTAAGGTTATTATCTACTAAATCAAGCAAACGTACGCCATTAACTTCCTCTGTTAAGTCCATATCTGTACGTTTCTTAGTAAAGCTAGGATTAGTTGCTCGCTTATTTTTACTACGGCTTCTAATAATAGCGTTTTCTGTTTTTGCTTCGTCTAGATTTTTAACTATGTTGTTTATCTGTTTCTCTGTAAGTCCTA
>Ga0206679_10003890_pt1 | contig 11307 bp, 11 predicted proteins | sample M110012015metaG_FD_155464 | JGI IMG/M metagenome (GOLD analysis project Ga0206679, IMG submission 155464) | Ammonia-oxidizing marine archaeal communities from Monterey Bay, California, United States - M1 100m 12015 | ecosystem: Environmental > Aquatic > Marine > Intertidal zone | place: USA... | reverse complement strand
TGGAGGAGCTTTTGGTGGTGAAAAAGAAACTGGAGGTGGTAGAGAAAGTGGTTCAGATGCTTGGAAAATTTATATGAGAAGACAAACAAACACAATTAATTATACTGAAGAGTTGCCTTTAGCACAGGGAATTAAATTTGACTTATAGTGTTTAGGTCATATTGAAATCTATTCAATGTTTATGTTCTGAATCAAGTTTAGAACAACAAAATAACTTTAAACCCCTCACTCTTTTGGAGTAGGGTTTTTTCATTTACTATGCTTGGCATAACATTTAGTTTTTTATGTTTTAGTTTTACTAAAAAATTAAAACATGCAAAATAATAGAAATGGTTTATTTAAGTTATTTAGGGACTATAACTTAAAGTTATATAACTCTAGAATTAAAACTCCCGCTTATCTGGATTTAGATGAGTTTTTTCCGGAACATCTAATTTTAGAAGAAAATTACTCATTAATAAAAGATGAAGTTATGAAGGTAATTGAGTCTGGAAAAAAACTACCTAAGTTTCATGAGGTTGATGATGGGCAAGAGTATATTTCTAATAATGATGGGGTTTGTTGGGGTTTGTTAAGTCTTAAGTTATATGATATGTGGCACTCAAAAAACATAAAACTTTGCCCTAAAACCTCAGAATTATTAAGGGGAATAAAAAATATAAAAAGCGCTTATTTTTCAATTTTAGATAAAAGAAAATATATACCTCCACATAAGGGTCCGTATAAAGGAATTTTAAGGTATCAACTTGCAATTAGTGTTCCAAAAAAAGGAGAGTGTAAGATTATTGTAGATGATAAAGAATATTTTTGGAAGGAAGGTGTTGGTGTGTTGTTTGATGATACTTTTACACATGAGGTACAAAATAATACAGATGAAATTAGGGTTGCGTTATTATTAGATGTAAAAAGAAAAATTCCTGGATTTTTTATGAGAATTTATGATTCTTTTTTATTTCGTTTAATTCAGTTTCTTATCATTTTAAATAATACTTTTACAAAATCAAAAATTGATTAGTAAAGTATGAAGAGTTATTTTTTCTCAATTTATAAAAGACCCTCTTTTCATGTTCCTGTTATTGATGGGATAAGAGCGGTTTCTGTTCTTCTTGTTTTAATTGGTCATATTTTCCATTTTCACTCATCTCTTTTTACGCTTAGAGAAGAAACTGATTTTTTGAGTAAGTTTTTTGATTTTTTTAGAGCGGATTTAGCTGTAGATATGTTTTTTGTTATTAGTGGTTTTCTTATCGGTACTATTTTATTTAAGGAATATAAAAAAACATCTAAAATAAGTTATAAAACCTTCTTTTTAAAACGGTTTTTTCGTTTAATGCCTGTTTATTATTTTAGTTTGTTTCTTACTTGGTTACTTTATAATATAGCAAGTTCTGAAGAAGGGGTTCTAGAGATAAGTTTAATGATGAATAATTACTGGTATAATGTTTTTTATATTAATAATTTTTTAGAGGTTAATGTTCAGTTTATGGGTTGGTGTTGGTCGTTAGCGGTAGAAGAACAGTTTTATTTTGTTATTCCTTTTTTCATAGTTTTTCTGTTAAGGAGGTTGAAGGGTAAAACTAGTGTTTTTGTTATTTTACTTATTCTTTCATCTGTAATTAGGTTTTTTGTTGTGTATCAAAACAATTTAGTTGGTGATAATTTTTGGGGAGGAGGGTTAGAAGGAGATCTTTATTATTGGAGAAAAACATTTAGTTTGTTATATGATAATTTATATACTCGGTTTGGAAGTTTGTTTGTTGGGGTTTTTGCGTCTTTTTTAACTCTTTATAAAAAAGAACAAACCTTGTCTTTTTTTAAAGAAAATAGGTTTGTTAAAAAAGTTTTTTATGTTAGTGTTTTAGTTTTTGTATTTGTTTTCCTAAAGTTAGACTATCTTTATTTTTCAGAATTTACTTTTCATGGTTTAAAGGTTTCTTATCCCTTTTTGTCTAAAATTGAGAAAATTTATTTTTCTTTTATTGTTTCTGTAAGTAGAAACCTTTTTTCTCTTTCTGTTATGTATTTAATCCTTTATTGTTTGTATAATCCTGATGGAATAAAAAGTAGATTAAATCGTTTTTTGTCCTCTCGTTTTTTGTTCCCTGTTGCTCAACTATCTTATTCTACTTACTTGATACACCCTCTTGTTATGTTGCCTGTTTTTAGATATTCAACTCCTTTTTTGTTTGAGTATTTTACAAATGTTTATGTTGTGTTTTTTATAAATGCTCTTTTTTCAACATTTATTATTTACCTCTTTTCTGTTTTACTATATCTGTTTATTGAAAAACCTTTTATGGAAATGAGAAGGTCTTCTTTATTTAAAAAATTTGGGAGGTAGTTATTTTTTGTCCACTACAATTCTTTCCTCTCTATTTGCAATTTCCCAAGCGGTTAAAAATATAAGTCTTGATATTCTTTGTAGTTTTCCAAAATCAATTTTTTCAACTGTGTCTGTTTTTTTATGATAATCTTCATGTACTCCATTAAAATAAAAAATTACTGGTATGTTATTTTTAGCGAAATTATAATGATCTGATCTATAATAATATTGGTTTGGGTCATCTTCAGAGTTAAATCTGTAATCCAAGTTTGTTCCTATATATTTTTTATTTACCTCCTCACTTAAATTATGTAAGTCCATACTCAACATATCCGAGCCTATCAAATAAACATAATCTCCATTTTCATGCCAATCGTCAACTCTTCCAATCATGTCAATATTTAAGTTTGCAACCGTGTTTTCTAAAGGATATATCGGGTTGTCGGTATAATATTTACTTCCTAAAAGTCCTTTTTCTTCACCTGAAACCGTCATTACTAAAATACTTCTTCTTGGTCCGTTTCCTTCTTTTTTTGCAATCATAAAAGCTTCTGCTATTTCCATAGCAGCAACAGTTCCGCTTCCGTCATCATCAGCTCCGTTAAAAACAATGTTTTCGTGTATTCCTAAATGATCGTAGTGTGCGGTAATTATAACTATCTCCTCTTTTAAGTCGGTTCCTTCAATAAAAGCAAGTACGTTTTCTCCTTTTATCATTTTCTTTTTTCCGAAAAGTTCTTTAATAAAACCATTATCACAATCTTCACATTTACAAATATGTCTTCCTGATTTTACTTTAAATTTCTGATAATATTTATTTCCTTTATATGGAGGTACTCCTATATTTATAAAATGTTTCATTATATAGTCTGCCGCCATTTTCTGTCCTTTTTTTCCTGTTTCTCTACCTTCTAAAGAATCAGACGCAAGTATTGTAAGGTGTTTTTCTAAATCTGAAATGTTTATTGTTAAAGAATATTTTACATTTTCCTGAGAAAATGAACTAATTGATAGTCCAATTAAAAGCGGGAATATTATTTTTTTCATAATTAACAACAGGATATTTTATTTACTCTTCTTTCGTGTCTTCCTCCTTCAAATTCAGTATTTAAAAAAGTGTCTACAATTTTTTCTACTACTTCCCATTCTAAATGGCGAGCCGCCATAGTAAGTACATTAGCGTTATTATGCAATTTCGCTTGTTCTGCAATATGGGGGTTCCAACAAAGTGCCGATCTAATTCCTTGGTGTTTATTAGCCGACATATTAATTCCGTTTCCCGTTCCACAAAATTGTATTCCTAATTCGTTTTCTTCTTTTTCAATACTTTCCGCTAGTTTGTGTGCAAAGTCGGGGTAGTCTACACTCTCTTCAGAATAACATCCAAAGTCAGTAACTTCAATGTTTTTACTAGATAAATATTCTTTTAATTTCTCTTTATATTCAAATCCTGCATGGTCGCAAGCTAATCCTATTTTCATTTTTTTTTTTTACTGTTAATATCTATTCCTCTTCTCCTTTATAAAAATATTTTTTTATTAATAAAAAACATCTTTTCTTGTTTATAACTTTCTAACTAAAATCAATAACTCTTTTTGTTTTTTAAATAAAAATTTTACAAGCAAAATACAACTCTCTTTTGTCAATGATTTTTATTGTTTTTTATTATTTCTTTTTTAACTATGTTACTAACATTTTTACGCCCTAAAAGTAATATTATTTATTAAATTTTTTGTGTTTATTTTAATATTAACATTTCTTATTTTTTTGTTAGTAAAACTCTAAGTGTTTAAATTTCAATAATTAAAAATTAACATTTAGTTTTTTAAAAGTTAATATTTATTAAAAACATATAAATCCTAATTTTAATTTAAATTATTTTCAACCGTTCTAACATCCCTTATTATTATTATTTGTTTTTTAAATTTTTTATAAAACCATATAAATAATATATATATTGTTAATAAAACTTACACTAAAATAAAGTCAATTTGTTTTCTATCTAAGTCAGTATTTTGAATTTTAATATTTACAGTATCTCCTAATTGGTATTTATTTTTAGTTGATCTTCCGATAACAGAATAAGTGTTTTTATCAAAAATATAAAAATCTCCTTTTATAGAATTAATTCTTACTAAACCTTCACATTTATTTTTTTCTAACTCCACATAAATACCCCATTCTGTAACCCCAGAAATAACACCTTTAAATATATTGCCAATCTTATCTTGTAAAAATTTAGTTTGCATATATTTTATAGAATCTCTTTCGGCCATTGAAGCATCTTTTTCTTTATTAGAACAGTATTTACATATTTCTTCTATTTTATTATTTTCAACTGATTTTCCTCCATTTAAATATTTTTCTAATAGTCGGTGTACTATAAGGTCAGGATATCGTCTTATTGGTGATGTAAAGTGTGAATAATAGTTAAAATTAAGTCCGTAATGACCAATATTTTTTGTAGTATAAATAGCTTTACTCATACTTCTGATAGTTAAAGTTTCAATCATATTACTTTCTGATTTTCCTTTTACATCTTTTAATAATAAATTTAAAGAATTAGATAGGTTTTTTGGAGATGTTTGATTTATTGAATATCCAAATTTTTTAATAATATTATTTAACGAATTTATTTTTTGTTCATCTGGTTTATCATGAACTCTGTAAACAAATGTTTTTGGTTTTTCTCCTTTTTTTACAAAACCAATTTCTTTAGCAATAATTTTATTTGTAAGTAGCATAAATTCTTCAATCAAATGATTAGTATCTATACTTTCTTTAAAAAACACATCAGTAGGATTATTATCTTTATCTAAAATAAATTTAACTTCTTCTCTATCAAAATTAATAGAACCAGAAGAAAATCTTTTCTCCCTTAATTTTTTTGAAAGTTTATCTAATATTAAAAGTTCATAAGAAAATAAACCTTTTTTATTATCAATTATATCTTGTGCATCTTTATAAGTAAATCTCTTATCCGAATGAATTATTGTTTTTTTTATTTGTTGAGAAATTATCTCCGATTTTTCGTTCATTTCTAAAATTACAGAATAACATAATCTATCTACATCTGCTTTTAATGAACAAATTTCATTAGATAAAATTTCAGGAAGCATAGGAACAACCCTATCTACTAAATATACAGAAGTTGATCTGTCAGCAGCTTCTACATCTATAATATCATTTTCTTTTACATAGTAACCTACATCTGCAATATGTACTCCAATTTCCCAATTTCCATTTTTTAATTTTTTTACAGATAATGCATCATCATAATCTTTTGCATCAACCGGGTCAATTGTAAAAGTGGTAGTTTTTCTAAAATCAACTCTCTTTTTTATTTCTGAATTTGGTATTTTTAAAGGAATTTTATCTGCTACTTTTTCTACATCTTTCGGAAAAATTGGGACCAGGTTATATTGGTATAAAATAGAATGAATTTCAGTGTTATGTTCTTTAGGATTTCCTATTACTTTTATAATTTTACCAACAGGATTTTTTTGAGAATTATCCCAATTAACCACTTTTACTAAAACTATTTTACCAACTACACTAGGATTTATCTGTGGTTTTGGTATAAAAACATCAAATGGTATTTTTGAATCTGTAATTAAAAATCCGAAACCATTAGTTTCTTGTATTAATCCAACAAAAGTATTTTTATTTCTTTCTAAAACTTTTGTAATTTCTCCCTGTAATTTACCCTTACTTTTATTAAAAATTAAAACCTCTACAGTATCATATTTTAAAGAAAACATACTATATTCTTTCGGAACAAAAACTTCTTCTTCAGTTCCTTCTACATCTAAATATACACCAGAATTTACAGATGTATTTACTACACCAATTACTTTTTTGGTGGTTTGTATTAATTTAAAACTTCCTCTCTTTTCTTCTTTCAATACTCCAGAATTTGAAAGAGAAATCATCACATCATTCAAAATAATTTTTACCCCTAATTCTTTTATTTTAAATATTTTAGAAAGCTGTTTATAATTTAAAGATTTTGAAGGATTTTCTTTAAAAATTGATAAAATGAGATTTTCTAATTGTTTTTTACTAAAGCCTTTATTTCTCTCTTTTTTTCTTTTTTTCTTCATTATTTTAATAATATTGCTAAAGTAAATTTCTTTTTACAGTCAAATGAATAAAAATTTTATTTTCATAATATTGTTATCCACAATTATTTTTTCTTCTTGCAGAAGTAGAAAAGAAGCAAGTTGTCCATCTTTTGATATTGAAAAACCCTCAGAAAAAAAGAATAATAAAAACTCAAAATATGAAGTAGTTATACTAAAAGACGGAAAAAGAATAAATAAAAAGAACAAAAGAAGAAAATCAAAAAATAGACTTTTTAAAAGAAAAATGTATTAAGTTTTGTTACAATACTACAAATAAACAAACAACGGTATCTTATTTATTTAAAATTTTTTAAATAAAAATCAGATAAAAAAAACATCAACGAAATAAAAAAACCACTCAAAACGAATGGTCTTTTTTTAAGCTCCCCCTCTAGGACTCGAACCTAGGACCCTCTGATTAACAGTCAGATGCTCTAACCAGCTGAGCTAAGGAGGAATTTTTATAAATTCGTTCGCAATATTAAGACTATTCAAATAATTAAACAATATATTTGTAAAAATTTTTTTTATGAGTATTTTAATAGTTGGAACAGTAGCTTTTGACGCGATAGAAACCCCTTTTGGGAAGACAGATAAAATAGTTGGAGGGGCGGCAACATACATCAGTTTGTCTTCATCGTTTTTCACAAAAAACCTTAATTTAGTTTCTGTTGTTGGAGAGGATTTCCCCGAATCAGCTATAAAAATGTTGCAAAACCACAATGTAGACATACAGGGACTACAAATTAAAAAAGGAGAAAAAACATTCTTCTGGTCGGGTAAATACCATAACGACATGAACACCAGAGACACACTAGAGACCCAATTAAACGTACTAGAAACATTTGACCCAATTGTTCCTGAACAACACAAAGAGTGTGATTTTTTAATGTTAGGAAACCTAGTTCCATCAGTACAAAAAAAAGTTTTATATCAAATGACAAAACGACCAAAACTAGTTGTTTTAGACACAATGAATTTTTGGATGGATAATTTTTTAGGAGACCTTTTAGAGTCATTAAAAGAAGTTGATGTTTTAACAATTAATGACGAAGAAGCAAGACAACTTTCAGGAGAGTATTCTTTAGTGAAAGCAGCAAAGAAAATCCTTTCATTGGGCCCGAAATACTTAATAATAAAAAAGGGAGAACACGGAGCTTTATTATTTAATAATAAAGAGGTGTTTTTTGCACCAGCACTACCCCTGGAGGATGTTTTTGATCCGACAGGAGCAGGAGATTCTTTTGCGGGAGGATTTATCGGATATTTGGAAAAAACAAACGACATTTCGTTTGAAAACATGAAAAGAGCTGTAATTCACGGATCTGCAATGGCCTCATTTTGTGTTGAAAAATTTGGAACACAAAAACTAGAAGATCTTTCAAACGAGGATGTGGAAACAAGACTAAAACAATTTATCGATCTAGTTCAATTTGATATTTCACTAGTTTAAAAAAGTTCGTTTTTATTAGCAATATTGTTTTCATACCAAACATCTTTTTTTAGATTTGAAGACTCAGCAGCATCAACAGCAAGTTTATCACACCTTTCATTTTCTTTAATTTCAGAATGTCCTTTTATCCAAATAAAACTAACATTATGTTTTCTAAAAATTTTCAAAAAACGAATCCATAAATCAGGATTTTTCTTTTTAGAGAAATTTTTCTTCTCCCAACCAAAAACCCATTTTTTTTCAACAGAATCCACTACATATTTTGAGTCAGAATAAATAATAACAACAGACTTTTCTTTTTTTAAATTCTCTAATGCAATAATTACACTTAAAAGCTCCATTCGGTTATTTGTTGTAAGTTCAAATCCTTCAGAAATTTCTTTTCTATGTTTTCCGGAAAGCATAACCACACCATAACCACCTTTTCCAGGGTTTCCCTTTGCCGATCCGTCTGTATAAACCTCTACACTCATTTTAAGATGATTTTTTCAATAATTTTAGGAAAGAAAGAATGTTCTAATTGATGAATTTTTTCAGACAAACTTTCAGAGGTTTCGTTTTGTTCTAATTTACAGATTTTCTGAAAAACAATATCTCCCTCATCATAATTAGCATTTACAAAATGAATACTTATGCCTGATTCAGATTCATTATTTTCAATTACTGACCTATGTACATTATTTCCATACATACCCTTTCCTCCGTATTTAGGAAGTAAAGAAGGATGAAGATTAATAATTTTGTTTTTATAATTCAAAATAATTCGTTCAGGAATTTTTAAAAGAAAACCCGACAAAACAATAAAATCAATTTTTTTCTCAGATAAAGAATTGTCAATTTCTAAAGAATTAATCATAACAGATTTTGAAAAAACAACCACAGGTATTTCTAATATTTTCATTCTTTCTATAACATAAGAATCTTCTTTATTTGTATAAAGAACCACAACAGAAACCCCACCAGATGAAGAAAAATAATTACAAATATTTTCTGCATTAGACCCATTCCCAGAAGCGAAAATTGCTATTCTTTTCATAATACAAAAATAGTTAAACTATTTAATAAACAACTAAATGTTAAAATAGAAAAAAAGAAAACTTGTGAGATATCTAATTTATGTATTTATTTGCATATTATTAATTAAAAAAAGATTAAAATGTCAGACGTAACTACAAAAGTAAAAGCAATTATTGTTGATAAATTAGGAGTTGATGAAGCGGAAGTAACACCAACAGCTAGTTTTACAGATGATTTAGGAGCAGATTCTTTGGATACAGTAGAACTTATTATGGAGTTTGAAAAAGAATTTGACATACAAATTCCAGATGATAAAGCTGAAAAAATAGCAACAGTAGGTGATGCGATTACATTTATTGAGACCGCATAATTTGTAAAAAATGAAAAAAAGAAGAGTAGTTGTTACAGGAATAGGAGTTTTAACTCCTATTGGAAACAACCTTCAAGATTATTGGGAAAACCTAATTAAAGGGGTTAGTGGTGCTGCGCCAATCACCCACTTTAATGCAGAAAACTTTAAAACAAAGTTTGCTTGTGAGGTTAAGAATTTTAACCCTACAGATTTTTTGGACAGGAAAGAAGCTAGAAAAATGGATCAGTTTTGTCAGTATGCAATGGTTACTACAGATGAAGCTTTTTCAGATTCAGGGTTAAATATTGATGAAATAAACTCGGACAGAGCGGGTGTTGTTTGGGGTTCAGGAATTGGAGGAATGAGTACTTTTCAGAATGAATCTTCTAATTTTGCAACAGGAAACGGAACACCAAGATTCAATCCTTTTTTCATTCCAAAACTAATTTCAGATATCCCTGCGGGACATATTTCAATTAAATATCAATTCAGAGGACCAAACTTTACTACGGTTTCTGCTTGCGCTTCTTCTACAAACGCTCTTATTGATGCTTTTAACTATATTAAATGGGATAAAGCAGATATATTTATTGCGGGAGGATCAGAAGCTTGTGTTTATGAAACAGGTATTGGTGGTTTTAATGCAATGATGGCTTTATCTACCAGAAATGATGACCCTAAATCAGCATCCAGACCATTTGACAAAAACAGAGATGGGTTTGTTATGGGAGAAGGGTCTGGATCTTTGGTTTTAGAAGAATACGAACACGCAAAAAAAAGAGGAGCTACAATTTATGCTGAAGTAGTTGGCAGCGGACTAACTGCAGACGCTCATCATATTACAGCTCCGCATCCAGAAGGTTTGGGAGCTAAAAATGTTATGAAATTAGCAATTGAAGACGCTGGAATAGATAAAACAGAAATAGACTATATTAATGTTCATGGAACTTCTACTCCACTTGGAGACATTGCAGAAACAAAAGCAATTAAATCATTATTTGGAGAACACGCCTATGATTTAAATATTAGTTCAACAAAATCTATGACAGGACACCTGTTGGGGGCTGCTGGTATAATTGAATCAATAGCATGTATTATGGCTGTAAAAAATGACATTGTACCACCAACAATAAATCATGAAACAGAAGACCCAGAAATTGACAATAAATTAAACTTAACGTTTAACAAAGCTCAGAAAAGAGAGGTTAATTATGCTTTAAGTAATACCTTTGGTTTTGGAGGGCATAACGCTTCATTGCTTGTAAAAAAATATAAAGAATAATCTTAGTTAAAAAAGTCATAAACCTTATCCCTTCCTTACATAAAAACAAAGAAGGGATTTTTATTTTTTTCAAAAACCACTACCAGATAGAAATAAAAGAAAAAGAACATTATAAATCTGCTCTTGTTCATAGTAGTTATAATATAAATAACAACTATGAAAAACTAGAGTTTTTAGGAGACGCAATTTTAAATACTGTTGTAAGCGAACATCTTTTTCTGAAATACTCAAAAGAAGATGAGGGATATTTTTCAAAAAAAAGATCTTTAATTATTGGCAGAAAAAACCTGAACAAAATAGGAAGAAACATAATCCCAACATCAAAAATAAAACACAAACTTAAATCTGTTTCAGATAATGTTTATGGAAATATTTTAGAATCTATTATCGGAGCTATATATTTAGATTTAGGATATAACGAATCCAAAAAATTCATATTTAATCAAATAATAGAAAAGAGTAATTTTTCTGAAGATATAAACTATAAAAGTAAAATTTTAGAATGGTGTCAAAAGAAAAAGAAAAAAATAAAGTTTGTTAATTCAAAACAAAAAGGCCCCGACCATAAAAAAGAATATTTTATCGAATTATATATTCAAGAAAATAAAATATCAGAATCTTGGGGAAATACAATAAAATCTGCTGAACAAAAATCTGCTGAAATTGCAATTAAAATTGTAAGTTAGCGGTGTATGAAGAAGATTAAAATAGAAAATGAAATAGACTTCTTGATTTTAGGAGTTAATAGTCATGTTA
>Ga0206679_10003885_pt1 | contig 11320 bp, 11 predicted proteins | sample M110012015metaG_FD_155464 | JGI IMG/M metagenome (GOLD analysis project Ga0206679, IMG submission 155464) | Ammonia-oxidizing marine archaeal communities from Monterey Bay, California, United States - M1 100m 12015 | ecosystem: Environmental > Aquatic > Marine > Intertidal zone | place: USA... | reverse complement strand
CATTTATTTGAAAATGACTAGATGCAACAAGTATACTTGGTATCATTGATATAAATAAACCACCAACAATAGTTCCAGCAATTAAAACTCCTAACTGATTATTATATGGTTGTGCGGTAGAAAAACTCGCAATTAAAGAAGGCAATTGATTAATAAATGAAACTATTCTAACAATTAATAATGGTGAAAAGATATATAACACCAGCATAGTAGTAATTTTATTATTTGTCCAATAGATAATCCCTAAAACAGTTGCCGTCATTACTAAAATATTTAATAGTAGAGACATAGAGTTTGATGCTACATCTAGTATTGCACGTTGATCTCTTTCATTGCGCTCCCATTCTTCTGGAACAAAAATAAATTTTTCATGAGTTTTGATGTTGTCACCATTAATTAATACTCGTAAACGTTTATCACCATCATAAAATTTATTAGGAGCAGTATCTTTGAATACAAACTCCCAATCCATTCTTTCAGGTCTTTTAGACGGCTCGGCAGAAATTAACTCTAGAACATCTTCTGACAAGTTATAGTATTTGAGTATTGTATTTAATGCAAGATCCTTCGCTTCTTTTTCACTTAACTCTAATCCCTCTTGATTTTCTGGCAACGTATGATTAATACGTAAGGGAACACCTCGGTTATTTAAATCTACAGTATACTCTTCAGCGCGCTCATTTAGATCCCCATCAAATTTTGCAAACCGCACAGTAAATCCAGGCGTATCGATGTAATCACCCATCAAAAAAGCATATACTTCTTTCCCTGCAGTTTGCCAAATATATCTATTTTGTTTTCCTGGACCCGAAGGACTTACGAAAACCAATCTATTCCACTCATCACCAAGATCGATTCCATTATGCCCTAGATGTTCTTCTGCGATGGTAATTGCTTTATTTCGATTTAACTCAAGACCGGGTGCATATTTATCTGATTGAAATAGAAATAATAAAACGATGCCTACAAGACCAAATGCGATTACAATGTTTCTATTCTTTCTATTATATGTTGGTATCTTAATAGAGGCGTTTCTTGATTTACCCTTTTTTACTGGTGGTGGTGTAAATGAACTATTATAGAATTTATCATCAAGCTCAACCCAACGTTTTTCTTTGATTCTGCCAATGATTAGTACCCATACCGGAATAAGACATAGAATAAATACCATTAATTGATCAAACCACATACCAGTTGCAGTAGATGAAAATATTGGTATTGACATCAACACAGCATCATAGATGAAGTGTGAAATAATAGCTGGTAAAAGTCCAAATTGTAAATACAATATACCAAAAATAATAGACGGCATAATTAACTCAACTAAACGGGCATACGCTGGATATGATGGGTAATTTGCGTGAGCCGCCGCAAAAATTAGCGATTGAATCACAAACCCAATTATTATCCATTGTTTTCTGCGACCTAAACGATCTCCAATAAGTGCAGCGCAAGCTATTGGGACTGCCCGGAAAAGGCATTCTTCCCAAAATCCAGCACCAAGAGCTCTGCTAACTGATGATATCCAAGGAAAAGGGGTTGCAATCACATCAGGATTAAATAATGTGGAAGCAGGATCCCACCATCCAAATAATTTTTTAGTTAAAAGATAAAAGGTGATAACAAAAGCAAGATCAAACCCAATCATGAAATAACCACCGATTGTTCGTCCTAGTACTTGAATTGAATTTGAAGCACCTTTGGACCATAAATTCCAAAAATTGATTTGTTGAGGGAATGCTCTTCTGGTAAGAGTTTCACCAGCCATGAATGATAAAGAATAAATAATACTCATTAGTAGCGTGTTTGCTACCATAGAAAAAATATTTTGTACAAAAAAACTTTGTTGTGATAACGCAGTTGGATAATACATCCACATTAAGGGCCAAAAATTTATTTCACCTAATGCACCAAATACTGCAACGAAAGTACCCCATAGCATGGCTTGTTTCCAAACTACCCAACGTTTTCTCATCATGATAAAAAGACCAATAATTATTCCGCCAAACCCATATAATAAAAACATGGCCAAACTAGCAGTGGATGCTATAGTATTATTTGCGGAACGCATTTCTTCAAAACGCCTAGTGAAAGTTTCAGGAATTTTTATGTAATGTTTTATTTCAGAAACTTTGTCACCACTAACCATTGTTTTTAATCGGAAAGAACCATCTCCAATTGTCGCATCTATTCTTTCATATACAAAAGTGTGGTCAACTCGTTCGCTAGGCATTACTTCTTCAGATGCTTCAATTTCCTTATAATTTGAAAGATCAATAGATGTGTTCATTTGAACAAAATTTTCAGCAATTTCTCTTGCATTATTTTGTGATAATGATGCTCCTTTTTGACTCTCAGATAATATTTCTTTAAAACCGTAAAACTTTCCTGATGGAGTGAAAGTAATGATTGTTTCATTGGGCTCTAATTCTTTGTAATGCCGTACTTTCCAAGTATAAAAATGATATAAATTATCTTTCATTAACATGACAACTTTATCTGAACCACCAACATCTAATTCCACAAAATTCTGTGTTTGTGAGTCATGATAAAAAGTTGCTGCCTGATTATAGTCTTTTGGTCCCCATTGATTAGTATTTGATAGTGATTTTGCTTCACTAAATGCACTTTCACGATCCATTTTTAATTCTATATTTAAGATCGCAAATGCCTTTGGAAAGACTTTTGCGCTATAGTAAAGGCCTGCAATAAATAATAAGCTAGCAATTATCCAAAATATTGGTTTACGCATTATCATGTTTTCTCCAATTAAAAGTTCAAATAAAAGTCATGGAATATAAATTCTATTATAATTAAACCAATAGTTATTGTGTTTTTATAAAATATTTAATTAAAATTCTTTGAAGGTTGCTAGCATATTATTATCTGTTAAGAATATTAGGGGCAATAGAAACTACCCTCCAATCAGTATAAGGATTTACAACCTCGTGAATCCCATCTTTTGCCCCTAATGATGTTTAAAAATAAAACTGTTAATAAAAATGAGTAATTCACATAAGCATATTGATGTATCATTATCCATAAAGGAAAAGATTCCTAATACATATAAAAAACTGCCGAATTATATATTGAGGTTAATTGAGAAAATTATTTTACAGGATAAAATGAATTCTATTATAGATCAAAGCAGTCATTTGCAGGGCATAGAAATGGTGAATTGGATTCTCAAATATTTTGGCGTTAATATTAATGTTCAAGGACAAGATTTAATTCCAATTAATGGAAGAAATATTTTTTCTGCCAATCATCCAACTGGAGGATTAGATGGTCTTTCAACTATATCTGAAATAGCAAAAAAAAATACTAATACAAAATTTATTGCAAATGATTTATTAAGAGTTGTAAAAGGGTTAGAATCTCTGTGTATTTATATTTCTCGCTTTGGGAATATTAATAGAAAGGATGCCAAATCAATTAACGATGCCTTTTCTTCAAATATTAATGTTGTTCTTCACCCTGCAGGTTCTGTATCTAAAAGGAATCCATTAAAAGTTTGTGATTTGGAGTGGAATAAATTTTTTATTCAAAAAGCTATCCAATTTGAAAGAAATATTATACCAGTACATATCAATGCTTATAATTCAAGCTTATTTTATAATATAGCAACGTTACGAAAATTATTATTTATAAAATCTAATTTTGAAATGTTTTTACTCCCTAGAGAAATGTTTAATAAAAAGGGTCATACCATTAAGATAACTTTTGGTAAACCAATTCCATTTAGCGCATTTAATAGATCTAAAACAAATTATGAATGGGCACAAAAAGTTAGAGAATATGTTTATTTAATTGGAAATAAAGAATATAACTCAACAAAAATGATTCCTAATTTTAATTCAGTATTATGATGACAAAAAACGTAGAAGAAATTATTAAACCAATTTCCAAGGAAATTTTAATTAATGAATTAAAGATTGCATTATTTTTGCGTCCAACAAGAGTTGGAAATAACGACGTTTATATTTTTTCTTCTGAACAATGCCCAAATTTAATGCAAGAGGTTGGTAGGCTTCGAGAATTAACATTTCGAGAGGCTGGAGCAGGGTTTGGAAAAAAAGTTGATATTGATGATTATGACATCGGTGAGCATTGCTGTAAACAATTAATTGTATGGGACCCAATAAAAAAAGAGATAGTTGGTGGATACAGATTTAATCTTTTTTATGATTTAAAAAATAAAAATTTAAATGACACACCATTATCGAATAAATCTTTTTACAATGTTTCAAATAAATTTGTTTCAGATTATATCCCATATTTAGTTGAACTTTCACGTGCATTTATTCAACCAATGTTTCAACCAAGGTATGCTGGTAGAAGAGCCGCCTTTTCACTTGACAATATATGGGATGGATTAGGTGCATTAGTTATCAAATATCCTTTCTTAAAATATTATTTTGGAAGATTTACTTTTTTTTCAAACTACAATGCTACCGTCCGCGATTCAATATTCTATTTTTTTCAAAAACATCTTAAAGGAGACACATCTCTTTTACAAGCCAAGAGCCCTTTATCATTAGACACACCCATTAGCTATATAAAGAAAAAAATAAATATGTCAGATATAAAAGAAGATTATAAATCTCTTCAGTTAATAGCAAAGGAACATAATACTGTTATACCTCCTCTTATGAAAAGTTATTACAATGCTTCAAGTTCTTTAAAAGTTTTTGATCCAGTGTTCGATTCCTATTTTGGTTCATCTTATGCTGCAGCAATAATTGTTACTATTAAAGATATTTACCCTTCATATGTAAAAAGATATATAAAACCGTATAAAAAGTTTATTGATAATCACTAGGAGCTAGATGGTATGATGATTAATAAATTATAAAATTATTAATTGTGATCCCGGTGCGACTCGAACGCACGGCCAATGGCTTAAAAGGCCACTGCTCTACCAACTGAGCTACGGGATCATCCTATGCTAAAATAAGGTGCCAAAGTTAGCTATTTGTTAGCGTGAATAGTATGGGAAATTATTATTCTATTAATATTACTCTGTACCATAAAGACGATCGCCTGCATCACCTAGGCCAGGGACAATATATTTATTTTTATTAAGCCTCTCATCTAATGCACCAGTATATATATTTACATCCTGATGATGATTACAAAGTTCATTCATTCCTTCAGGAGAGGATATAATACAAATTGAATGAATATCTTTTGCGCCAAGATCTTTTAGCCTATCTATAGCAGCAATCATTGTCCCGCCAGTTGCAAGCATTGGGTCCAAAACTATAAAAGTTTTTTGATTTGCTTGTTTAGGAATTTTAAAATAATAATTTACAGGTTGATGTGTATTATGATCTCTTGCCATGCCTATATAACCTACTCGTGCATTTGGAATTAAATTTAACATTCCTTCTACCATTCCTAATCCCGCACGTAGAATAGGAACGATTACAATATTATCTAATTCAATATTGTATCCTTTTGCAACTGTAATTGGAGTTTCGACTTCACAGTGTGATAGTGTGAGCTCCTTTGTTGCTTGATATGCAAGAAGGCTTGTTATTTCTGTAGTTAGCTCTCGGAACTCTTTTGATTTAGTTTTTATATCTCTCAGAATAGATAGCTTATGTTTAATTAAAGCGTGATCAGCAATATGAAAATTTTCTGGAATATTCATTGTTAATTTAATCTAACACACCCTCAACACATGTAGTATCAAAGCCGCCTCTTGTATTATAAATTGTAGTTATCTGTAATCTATTTGTATCTAAAAGATTTTTTAAATCATTATAAATTCTTTTTGTAGCAGCTTCCTGATATATACCCACATTGCGAAAAGAAATTATATAATATTTCAGTGATTTTAACTCAACACATTTACCCCCTTCAGGGAAATATTCTATTTTTAAATATGAGTAGTCGGGTAAACCACTAAAAGGACAAACAGCAGAAAATTCATCTGTTTCTGTGATGATATATTGGTTTGGACTATCAAAAAGAAAAGTTTCTAAATAATCAGCGTTAATTAGTTCTTCCGAACCATATTCTAATTTTAATCCTTCGGCTTTTGGCATATTATTTTCTTTGTGACCCCGGAAGGACTCGAACCTTCAACCAATTGATTAAGAGTCAACTGCTCTACCAATTGAGCTACGGGGCCAACAATCTTTTCCGTATCTTGACTATGCCTCTCTAATAACTCATAAATTAGAGGGGCAATGGTCACTAAATACTCCCTTTATTTATATTCAAATATATAATTATCTACAGTTTCTAGGAAACAGTATTAGTGCGTAGAATTAAGCTTTGGGAACCCTTTATTGGGAACCCTTAGGGTATCCACTCCCTTGCGGAGTGACTAATTATAGTATAATCTAACGCATAATCTCAACCAAAAGAGACCCCAACGGAGTGAAAACCGATGGGGGTGGTCAATGTGTATAAGAGGTGCACCCATTCTGAAATAATTTTTTAAAATTTTTTGTTTTGTGGGATGATGGGTAGATTTGGATATTATGAAAAAATATTTATCCAGCGTTTTATTAGTGGGGATTAGTTTTTTAACTTTTTAAAAAAGCTTGAGTCTAAAACTATAACACTAACAAATTGAGGAAATCTTATGAAAACAATAATTTTACCTTTATTACTATTATCACTATCATTGTTTCAACAAAAGTGTTATCCAGTATCGCATATCATTGTTGGAGAGACACAAACTCCTATAGATTACACTGATGTAAAAGTTTATACAGATTACCCTGACAACTATGAAAAAATTGCAATTATGGAAGCTAGTAGCGATTTATCATATAAGGACTTATCAATTGAGTTCACACATCAACAAAAAACAAATAAATCTTTAGAAAGATTGAAAAAAGAGGCTGCTTCATTAGGTGCAAATGGTGTGGTTATTCAAAAAATATCTACAAAAATCAAACAACACCTTAGCTTAAATGAGAATGATAAAGGAGAGAAGGGAAAAGGAAAAAGAAGAAAAGGAAAGAGCGATACAATTGGAAGAGAGAGGAGAACAGAAAAGCATAAAGAGTTAAATGCAATCGCAATTTTTGTAAAATAATTTCAAACTTTAATCATCAAGCCCCACATTCGTGGGGTTTTTTGTTTCTAGGATGATGAGTAGATTTATGTATGCTTAGATATTTATCATTATTGCTGTTTTTCGAATTGGTCTGGGGACAAAATTTTTCTGCTCAAGGATATTTAAGAAATTTAGAAGCAAGTATATGTATGGAACATTGTAGTGCGTATTACTTTGAGGATGAATTAGGAAATTTTATTAACTATATATCTAATGACAATGATTCGATTAATTTTAACCATTATTTAAATAGGTTTGTCCAAATTGAAGGAGACTCAATCTCTTGTACTGAATGTGTTGGTATTAGTGTAACAAGTATTGATATTTCCTATGATTGTGAATTTCCAGTCAATTGTTTTGATGACCCTTGCTCAACAAGTAATTGTTATTTTCACCCAACTTCTGAATGTATTCCAAATTATTGTGGCGGTTGTTGGTCAGACTATTATTTAGATGGTGAATTAATTCAATGTGGAGTTCCGGAAGGATGTATAGATTTATCAGGAATAGATTTTGGTTTATGTGATATGGTATTAGGCATTGGTTGGATTAATAACCACTGTGAATATATATCTGGATGCGATTGGATTGCTGATAGTGTAGATTATACTGAAGCCTTTTTTACCTCTATGGATGATTGTCAACAGACTTGTATGGTTTTGCATAAAGAAAATGACCTTTTGTTGCCACTTTCCTATATTCTTTATAGCAACTATCCCAACCCATTCAATCCGGTCACAACTTTGAGATATGATTTGCCAAAGGATTCCTTTGTTGATGTAACAGTCTATGATATGCTCGGAAATGTAATTAATCGCTTAGTAAATGAAGTCCAAAACTCTGGTTACAAATCAGTACAATGGAACGCTACCAATAATAAAGGTCAGCCAGTATCAGCAGGAATTTATCTCTATAGCATAGAAGCTGGAGATTTTAGACAGACCAAGAAGATGATATTATTAAAATAGAATTATCTTTATACATCAAGCCCCACATTCCTGGGGTTTTTTGCTTCTAGACATTTAGGACTGCTACTTTGTAATATTGCTTAAATGATAAAAATATTAAGCAAGGAGTTTATATGCCATTTAAAAAAATGATGTCTATAGCTGCAACAGTGCCTCTAATTTTTTTGATTGCTTTTGTTGCTGTTCCAGAGTTTTTTGTTTTACAGTCTTACCCTAGCGCTGAAGGGTTAGCTTTGGAAATAGGAATAACTCATCGGTACATTATGTCTGGTATGTTATTTATGGTTGCGTGTTTTGCATTTCTATCCAGAAACGTTGAGAAAGTGGATAACCAAAAAGAAATTCTTTTAGGTGCTGCTATCGGTTTTTCTGTGATGTGTGCTGTCATAATTTCTATGCCAGTATTTCGTGGTATCCCTTTGAGTATACCTCCAATGATTGCCACAGGAACAATCGCAGCACTTAGTTTCTGGTCACGTTCGAAGCTGAGCTAATACCTACCGCAATATTCAACTATTGTGTGAGCCTTGTAATAGGCTAAAAAGCGACAAGATCATTTGATGGGTATTTTCTTTTCTTACAGTGATCATTTTGAAGTTAAAATTTATTGAAAATTCCGTAATATCAAATGATATCAGAATCATAATATTCAATAATTATTTAAACTATTAATGAAAATAATTCTTAAACATGAGATTAAGCATCTTATAGAAAATCTAGATCTTTATCCAATAATCAGAAAAGGATTTGTTTCTTACTCTAAAGGGAAATCCGTTGTTCCTCCTGTTGGTGAACTCTCTTTTAAAAATCCCCCTGGAGATGTTCATATCAAATATGGGTATATCATTGGTGATAAATTTTATGTCATTAAAATTGCATCAGGGTTTTACCAGAATGAAAAGTTGGGCCTCTCTAATGGTTCTGGTCTCATGCTGCTATTTGATCAGAAAACAGGGAAAAATGTAGCATTACTCTCTGATGAAGCGTACCTCACGGATGTGCGGACTGCGGTAGCTGGAGCGATTTGCGCTCAACAATTTGCAAATGAGATCCATTGTATTGGTGTGATCGGTACTGGCTTACAGGCTAGAATGCAGGTTGAGTATTTAAAAAAAATTACGACATGCAGGAAAGTAATGGTTTGGGGGAGAAATACAGAAAAATCAGAGGAATATAGTTCTTACATGATGAATTTGGGATTTAAGGTAAAAATATGTGATTCACCAAAACATGTAACAGGTACTTGTAATCTTATTATTACAACCACTGCTGCCACTGAACCTATATTATTTGCTGATGATATTCAGCCAGGAACGCACATTACTGCAATGGGATCAGACACATCGGCAAAACAGGAGTTGGACCCAAACATTATGGAAAAGGCAGATTGTGTGGTAGCTGACAGTATTTCTCAATGTATAAAGAGGGGAGAGATATCTCACGCATTAAGAGATGGAAAGTTGACAAAAAACAATATTGTTGAATTAGGACACGTATTGAACGGCCAACATCCAGGGCGAACTGCACAAGACCAAATAACAGTGGCTGATCTTACGGGTGTGGCAGTTCAGGATATCCAAATTGCTACAGCGGTATATGAATCTTTTATGAAGAATGTATCATGAAATTTGAATTATTTGATTTAGAGAGGAACCAATCTCTTTTTGAAAACGAAGTGGATTATAATTTATCTGAAAGTGGCGTTCACCCGCTGAAAATGAGCGAGATCCTGACTGATGATGAACAAAGGGAGTTATTAAATAAAAATTTGTACTATGGATATACCAATGGTACCCCAGAGTTAAGACAAAGGGTTGCGGATATGTATGGTGATACATTTTCCATTGAGAATGTTTTGATTACCTCTGGTTCTGCTGAAGCCAACTTTCTTTCTATCATGACCCAACTTGAATCGGGGGATGAAATTATTTATATGGTTCCCAATTACCTCCAGATCTACCATTTGGCCCGTAGTTTTGGAATTATTGTAAAAAGTCTTCCTTTGCATCAGGAGCTTGGCTGGCAGTGGGATCTTGATGAACTTAAATCTATGGTCACACCCAAAACAAAAATGATTGTCGTCTGTAATCCCAATAATCCAACAGGAGCTTTGATGAATCCTGAGGTAATGGATGGAGTCATTGAAGTTGCGCGTGAAACGGGTTGTTGGGTTCTTTCCGATGAAGTATATCGTGGTGCAGAATTGGATGGGGTAGAGTGCAGATCTTTTGCAGGTGCAACAGACAAAACAATAGTAAATGCAGGTCTATCAAAAGCATATAGTTTGCCGGGGCTTCGGCTCGGGTGGACTGTTGGATCTGAGGCGTATATTAATCGTGCTTGGTCTTTTCATGATTTTACTGTTATTAATGTGGCATATTTGAGTGATTGGGTGGCCTCTAAAATTCTGGAATATGGTCGTAGAAGAAAGATATTAGACAGAACCAAAGACCATTTAAATCATAATCTTAATATGCTGTGTGACTGGGCTGAACATGTTCCAGCTTTAACAATTACTCGGCCAAAAGCTGCAGCTATCACTTTTGCTAAATTAAATATTCCCATGAGTTCGGAAGAATTTGTTTTCAACTTAAGAGATAATTTTAGTGTTTTATTAACAGCAGGGAAATGGCATGGAATGGAAGGATTTGTTAGGTTTGGTTATGGGACACCTGAAGAATATGTCAGAAGTGGGCTTGCCCGAGTATCAGACTTTATAAGAGGAATTGATTAAATATTCAATCAAGCCCCACATTCGTGGGGTTTTTTGTTTGTGGGATGATGAGTAGATTTGGGGATGAGTTCCATAGAAACGATATAAAACATAATAATTATATAGAATAAATGAATACAAAATCATTAATGACCTTAAGCGCGATGATATTAGCTCTGATAGGAATTAGCCTAATTTTTCTTCCAAAAGAAATATTAGATTATCTTGAATTGAGTGTATCAGACACTCTTGAATTATTAATGCAAATTATTGGGTCTCTCTACTTTGCTTTTGCAATGCTTAATTGGATGTCTAAAGGAAGTTTGATTGGTGGAATTTATGGTCGTCCGATAGCTATGGCTAATTTGACACATTTTGTAATTGCTGGACTTGCCTTAATTAAAGGAATATTATCTAATCCAAGTCTCTCATACATAATTTGGTCAATCGCAATTATTTATTCAATTTTTGCAATATTATTTGGAATCGTGGCATTCAAACATCCTGTTAGTGAAAACAAAATAGATAATCAGACTTCAAGCGATGAAGAAGAGTAACCCA
>Ga0206679_10003880_pt1 | contig 11327 bp, 10 predicted proteins | sample M110012015metaG_FD_155464 | JGI IMG/M metagenome (GOLD analysis project Ga0206679, IMG submission 155464) | Ammonia-oxidizing marine archaeal communities from Monterey Bay, California, United States - M1 100m 12015 | ecosystem: Environmental > Aquatic > Marine > Intertidal zone | place: USA... | reverse complement strand
GTTGTTTTAGTCCATTTTCCAAAAAGCTGGCCTCACTAGCAAAATTGTTTTTATACTTTCGATTCTTCACTTTTGTCATACCGTGTAAAGCTTTTCGTAGTCCAGGAATCCAAGAGTACTATTCCATATCTAGCCCTCAACAAGACCGGGCTCAAGTTTCCAAATATATCTTTACTTTCTACGTAAATTTACTAATAGGAATCAAAATTATCTCGAGGCATAGTATAACACACTGGACACACATATTATTTTATGGTTGCTGGAGATTGACCGAAAAGCAAAGGGCCCCCCTCATGCTTTCCCAAATTTTACCGCATCCAGGCTGATAAATTGTCCAGAAATTCAAAGGAAGTGGCAGGCAACTGGGTTTTTGGTTTTAAGCCTCCTAACTAGAGATCTACAGTTTGTCACTTCCATTATTCCTTCCTTTGATTCCCCTATTATTTCTGAAACCATCTCTGTTTTCTGAATTGCAGATTGTATTACTGATATTGATCTTGTTATCATGGCAGGAATACAAATCTCAATCAGAGACTTATAGATGATCGAATCCCTGTTTGCCAGAATCGACTCAAAGCGTGAAGAACTGGTTTCATTTACACAGGAATTAGTACGTATTCCAACTATCAATCCTCCGGGAGAGGACTATTTAAAATGCGCCGAACTGCTCGGAAACCGTTTGGCGAAAAGCGGTTTTTCACTGCTTTATGAACGCGCCAACAATACCCCGGGAGACTCTGAGCGTTACCCCCGCCATAATGTCATAGCACGTATTGAAGGTAAACATTCCGGACCATGTGTTCATTTCAACGGGCACCTGGATGTAGTTGTAGCCGGAAATGGTTGGACGGTTGCCCCCTTTGAGGGAGTGGTGCGGGATGGGAAAATATACGGCCGCGGAACCTGCGACATGAAAGGTGGACTGGCCGCTTCTGTGATTGCGATGGAAGCCATCCTTGAAGAAGGTATTGACTTTCCTGGCGTAATCGAAATTTCCGGAACTGTTGATGAAGAAACCGGAGGGTACGGCGGAGTTGCCTTTTTGGCAGAAAAAGGGTTTTTCTCAAAACCGCGGGTGGATCATGTAATTATTCCGGAACCTTTGAATGTTGATCGTGTCTGTCTCGGTCACCGCGGAGCATGGTGGGCGGAAGTTGAAACATTCGGTCGAATCGCACACGGCTCAATGCCTTTTCTCGGCGATTCCGCCATTCGACACATGAGTGCATTTTTGGAGCTAATTGAGTCACGGCTTTTTCCTGCACTGGACAAAAAACAAACACGAATGCCGGTTGTTCCGGAGGGAGCAAGACGATCCACTTTGAATCTGCAGGCAGTTCACGGAGGTGAAGCCGAATCTTTTGAAGGCTTGCCAAGTCCTTGTGTGGCTGATTCTTGTCGGCTTATCATGGATCGACGCTTTTTGATTGAAGAAGATATCACTGAGGTCAAAGCAGAAGTCACAGACTTGTTGAAGGAACTAGCCGATTCACGTCCTAATTTTCGTTACCAAATCAAGGATATTATGGAGTTTTTACCAACCATGACAGATGCAGATGCCCCGGTTGTCCAAGCCGTAAGTTCTGCAATTCAGAGCATCCTGGGCAAAACTCCTGAACATGTCATTTCTCCCGGTACCTATGATCAAAAACACATTGCCCGCATCGGACATCTGCATGACTGTATTGCCTACGGTCCAGGAATCCTTGACCTTGCTCACCAGCCAGACGAATACATAGTGATTGATGATATGGTTACGGCAGCCAAAGTGATGGCGGCATCAACGCTGGAATTATTAGGTGTTAATTTGTAGCATATGGTTTTTCAATCTCAGCACTTGCTCTTCCCTGAAAACTAAAAGCAATAATCCGTAAAGCAAAGCTGAACCAAGCAGTATCCCTCCAAAAATCACCCAGTTGTAAACAAGAAAAGGTCCGTTTTCCCATGATCCATATCCTCTGGAATACCAGGCAAAACCTCCCATTCCTGCTGAAGCCAGAATATAAAGCAAAGACGACCGCAGGGGCCACCAATTTTTGCGTAATTCGGATTGCTTGAGCAAAAAGAGAGACAACAGAATCCACTGACACCAGGTTCCTGCAGCAAGGCCCAGGGCCAGGCCAAATATTTCCAGGCTTTGACTCCACCACCAACCCAGAAGCCCTGTCAGCAAAATACTGAACAATGAAACTTTGACCGGAGTGCGTGTATCTTTAAGTGAAAAAAACACTGAAGTCTGCAACCGAATCATTGCTACTGCAGGAATACTCAATGCAAAAGCCTGCAACGTGAGCGAGGTATTTTGAACGTCGCTCCATGCATACGCTCCATGCAGATAGAGCATAGACACAATCGGTTCTGCAGCAACAGCCAAACCTATGCTGGCCGGAAAGATGACTAGTAAAGTTGTGGACATGGTAAAGCGCAGGGTGTTGCGGATTTTCTCCCAGTTTTCGGCAGCAGTGTGCTGACTTAATTCCGGAAAGCCGGCTGAAGTGATTGCAAAAGCAAATACACCTAAAGTAAGTTCCGAGAGTCGGCTGGCATTGTAGTAATGAGTTACTTGCCCTGTGGGCATGAAACTGGCGAGGTTGCGTAGCACAATGATATTGATTTGATAGACCGCCACTCCCAGCAAAGACGGACCAAGCAGTTTCAGCAGGCGCTGAATATTCTCATCATTGAGAAAATTTTGCGGTTTGAAGGATTGCCCAACTTTTCTCAGTGAGGGTATTTGAATTAATATTTGTGCGATTCCACCTAGAAGAACACCGATGCCGATGCCAATCATCGGTTCTTCCAACAATGGGGAAATACCGAATGCTGACCCGATAATTCCGATATTTAATAAAATCGGTGCTGCAGCCGGGGCTGCAAAACGGCCTTCGGCATTGAGTACCCCCATTGTCCAGGCAACGATCGAAACAAAAATCAAATATGGAAACATGACTCTTGTCAGCAGAACCGTCAAGTCGTATTTTTCCGGACTTGAAGCAAAACCTGCCGCAAACAGATAAACCAACTGAGGACTGAAAAGAATTCCAAAGCCGGTCAGAATAGTTGTTGCTGCCAGGACGAGCCCTAAAGTTTTTGCCGCAAATTTCTTTGCAGCTTCAGGATCCTTGCGTTCACGGATTTCTGTGTAGAGAGGAAGAAAAGCAAGAGTCATCGAGCCCTCTGCAGTCAGGCGGCGCAGGACATTCGGAATTGTAAAAGCCTGCACAAAAGCATCCGTCACCCAACCGGCACCAAAGACATGCGCAATCACTAAATCCCGCGCTGCACCCAGGATTCGTGAAAAAAGGGTAAAGATTGTAACCGTCCGCGCGTTTTTCAGAATGCGTCCGGACTCCTCAGGATTGTTTTTCAAAGGAATGAATGTCAAGTGGTTCAATGTTGACAGATTGGGTTCAAAATCACGACCCCGGCAGACTTGCGGTCAACTACCGAAAATTGCGGACTTACCGAGTTCTGATTCGATTTCAAGTAAGCGGTTATATTTTGCAATACGCTCGCTGCGTGAAGCTGAGCCAGTTTTAATTTGCCCTCCGGCCATTGCAACTGCAAAGTCTGCCAAAAACGTATCTTCAGTTTCACCGCTGCGGTGCGAAATAATATAATTCCAGCCTGATTTTTGGCAAAGCTGAATGGTGGCAACAGTTTCAGAAACTGTCCCGATTTGATTGAGTTTAATCAGAACCGCATTGGCCGCATTTTTACTGATCCCTTTTTTGACAAAATCTGTGTTTGTCACAAACAAATCATCTCCAACAATTTGAACTTTTTTACCAAGTTTTTTGGTAATGGCTGAAAAACCGTCCCAATCATGCTCATCCATCGGATCTTCAATTGAAACAACCGGATATTTTTCAACCATACTACTGTAAAATTCCAGCATCTCCGTTGAATTTTTTGTGCCCTGTCCGGACTTAAAAAAGTCATACGCACCTTTTTTATAAAAAGATGACGCTGCGGCATCCATGGCCAGTGAAATGTCTTTTCCGGGTTCATATCCGGCAGCCTTAATTGCTTCAAGAATTACTTCGCATGCCTCTTCATTGCTTTTAAGATTTGGCGCAAAACCGCCTTCGTCACCTACACTTGTCGCATAGCCTTTTTTAAGCAGGATTTTTTTCAGCGCATGAAATGTTTCCGCGCCATAACGCAAGGCTTCCCGGAATGTTGGTGCGCCAATCGGCATAACCATGAATTCCTGCAAATCTACACTATTGTCAGCATGTTCTCCGCCATTGATAATGTTCATCATCGGCATCGGTAAACGGAATCCACCCACACCTCCGAGATAAGCATAAAGTGGAAGGTTGTGTGAATTGGCCGCAGTTACCGCAACGGCCATTGAAACACTGAGAATTGCGTTTGCGCCCAAATTACTTTTGGTCGCAGTGCCGTCCAGTTTCAGCATCATCCTGTCAATTTCTGCCTGCCGATCCGGAGTCATTCCCAGCAGTTCCGGTGCAATTTCCTGATTCACATTTTCTACAGCTTTGAGAACTCCCTTTCCTCCATAGCGGGACTTGTCACCATCCCTGAGTTCTAAGGCTTCATTTTCACCAGTTGATGCTCCGGACGGAACAGACGCAGTTCCGGTTACTCCGCTTTCAAGAATTACTGTGGAGCGAATTGTTGGATTACCACGCGAATCCAGGATTTCCATGGCTTTAATAGATATTATTCGATCTCTCATAAGGACTCTTTTAGGGATGGTGATTTCATGTGCAAAATATTTTAGCTTCCATAAAAGTATCACTCATCTGAATCCGCTTCAATCTAAAACATAGTTCTCCTTTTGTCCTTCAGCTTAAGACAGTAATTCTGAACTTGCTGTGGTTTTAATAATCCCTGTATATTGGAATTCAATTCCATATTAAACGTGAAAATGGAACAGGGTGAAAATGAATACACCTCTCTCCAACACATTAAAAGCTATTCCGGCTTGGTATTCAGGGAGCCTTAATTAATGGATCAATACCCGTATTTATTAGATGAATAAGGGCTATCTGACTTTGAAGATTTGCCTCCATCGTTCCTATTCGGTTTTACGAAAGGAGGAATACGGCCCACCAATTTTTCAAGCAGTATCAGTTCTTGATCTGAATGGTTGATCACCGGTGCATGTTCAATCCGTTTTTCTCCAGAGTAGATGAAACGTGGTTGGTCATGATGACTGGTGGAGACGGTTTCGCTGATTTCGGGGGCACCCTTAACCTGCAAATGGGAAGTCCCGTAACAGGTACACACATAGGTTTTTTCAGAATCAGCCTCAAGATAGACTCCAGTTCCCTTGATTCCAATAACGGCTGTAACGGTTCTCAATGTACGCTTTTTCCCGGCAAATACTGAAAGTATTGCTCCTGATCTGAGGCTGAATCCAGAAATTTCGTTTTGTTTCCTGTCAAGTGTAGGGTTAAGTTCCAGTCTGCTGTTTCCACGGATAAGAAATGCATCTCTACCAATAACAAAGACAGCAGATCCGGCTGATCCTGTACTGATTGAAGCATCATTTTCTACAAGCACACCATCAGTTCCTTTCAACTGGTCGGGCCTGATTCTACGTCCGTTAATGAAAACTTCACCAGTGATTTGTCTCATACCGGCAGGCAGGGTACAACTGTTCAGAAGAAACACGATCGTACCCATCACTCCCGCGAATGAAAGAAATTTCAGCACCTCACGCCTGCTGTACTGATTTATTTTTTCAAATGAATCGTTATCCACTAAATAGAAACCCAAATTTGGTGGTTTTAGTTGAAACCAATATATACCTTCATATTGTATTTTTTACAAGTAATTGGGAATTGAATGAAATAGATTTACATCTTAATTCTCCTCCTAAATCCACAAATTGTTTTGCTCTTTGATCAACACAATTGTAAATTATGCAAATTATTTTATAAATTTTTATTTTAAACTAATAATAAATTAGTTTGTATTAACAATATATTAGCTATGTATTTAATAGATTATTCAATTTTTACTAACCTGATTATATTTTCAGGCAACAATATTGCTACATAGAGTATAAGGACGTTAAAACTTTCGGCAGCATTGGTGATAAATTCTAAATTTCCGGATAAGTTTTCTGGAACAGTGAGTTTGGAAAGATAATAAACAGAGTTTTCGAGAAAATAGTATGAGCAAGGTTTTTTACCCATTTACTGAACGGCCCAAAACAGAGCAGAAGTCGAAGAATGAAGATTGGCAAATAGAGGAGAACTACCTTAACCTCTGGGGCTATTTAAGAAGGAGGTATCCCAATGTTGATTTGGAAGATAAAAAGTTTTTGGATTTAGTCGAACTGAAAACTACACTCGAAGGTCCGCATAAACTGAGAGAATGGAACGAAGATATAGCTTCTGTCAGGAAGCATTGATCCCCGGTCGTAAGCCAGGCCATTCAAGGGTACAATTTCATGAAGTCCTTTGACAGCTACGACAAATCTTTTGAAGAGCGTTTTGATCCTGAGCTCCGTACAATTGGAGATTCGCAACTCCAAAATCATGATCAGGAAAAAGGACAAACTCCCACCTCAAAATTTTTTCGGTTAGAATTTTCTAAATCGATTCCGCTTGAGACAAAAACATTTTTGAGCGAAAAACTTCCCGACATGCTTGATTTCCCAGGCAGATTAGGTTTGAAAATAAATTACGCCAGCCATCTGCTGCGTTTTATTGATCAGACAACATACGAGACTGAAATCGGCTCACCTCTACCAAAAAATGTTACACTTCCTGCCTCACGAATAGATTCCTTCATTGATTCAAGATCATTCAAGGTGACGATCATTCTGCCAAAAAAACTGGAAACTACAGAAGTTATCGTCAACATTACTCGCAATGTATTTTCAAAATTATTTGGAAATATATTCTTCAATGAGCAAATCCTGCCTCTTGAGTTTTACCAGCAAAGTGTGAAAGGACAAAAACAAATTACTGCCGCAATTCCTGAAATACTGGACCTGGTCAAAGAATTTAATTTTCATTCAGATAGTTTGGAAGGACATTGTGAAAGTGTTGCAAAGTCATACCGTCTTTCCATGGAAAAAGAGGGAGAGCAAATTCGGAAGCAATTGATAGATGAGTGGCGCGAAAAGTGGAAAGCTCAGTCACTCTCAACCGAAGAACAATATACACTTTCCTCCATTTTTACCGAATTTAAGGAATTGTTCCGGACAAATCCCGAGCAATTTAATCAGAAAGTGAGTGAACGAGTCAAGCAGTTGAATTCACATTTACATTTCATTCTGCCCCATGAGATGCGGGTTTATGAAAATTTTGAACAAGAACGCTTCTCACATTACATCCGCTCTGTGCTTCACAAACTGGAAGAAATTTCTGCTCTTGCCGGATTTATTGAAGAACTGTACGAACAATTGAAACAACCTCCGGAAGCTGTAGAATTAGACGGAGTCGGTACACAAATTCGATCCAGAATGCGACAGTTGAGAAAAGAGAAAAAAGTGATTCTCTTTTATGTTCCGGAGATGCCGCAAAATTCGGAATTGGACCATATACGGCAAAAATTTCCATTGCGCCTGATAAAAATGCTTCCTTCCGGAACCCCTTTGAAAGAATGGTCAAAAGAAATAAAAAAGATGGAAAAGTACTATGCCGAGTCAATTTATTCTAAACTGTATTCTGCACTTCACAGTTTAAGTGCGTGGACACAGTCGCCGGAGGAATCAAGAGCAGCAGGTTTTTTGGAAAGTGCTGATGGTCAACGCCTGAAAAGGCTTATGTCAGTTATGAAATTTCGATTGCCGGCAATCAAGTCAGTACAAAGTTCCCTTGGAGTGTTACTGGACACCAACGAGGAGACATTACTGCAGGCAGAACCGGACACGGTTCCTCAAAGACAGTTGATACCTTTGGATGATTTTAGAAAAGCCTGGAGCTATTTCTGCTCTTCGGTGCTGACTTTGCTTTATTATCAGGAGTTCACTGAATCAGCAGGGCTACCGCAAGGTTTCAGGGCCGATAATTACTTTAAATCAATCCTGGAATTTGTGGACCGGCAATGTTCACGCGGAATCAATCATTTTCACATAGTTAAGTTGTTGTGGCTCATTTACGAAAAGAAACCGGAAAACGATGCTTTGACATTCATTCTTTACTGTATTCAAAATCCCCAGGATATTCTGCGATACACTTTACATCAGGTAATGCGCCCGCAAACGGACAAAACACCGGTAAAACGCCGCCTGGAGAAGCTACCCCATTATGGCGAAGCTTTGATCACTGCATACCAAAACCGGCTGCTGGAAGCTCTTGTCTAAGCTGCAGTGCTTTTTAGTGAGGTATCAGCTTTATTTTTCGGACTTATTGATTTAAGCAGGAATTTTCTGTGCGACTGCAAATGGAAGAAGATAAGGCTTCAAGTTGAGAGATTTCAGTGGGAAATCTGGATAAGATTAGAGGCGGAGATTAGAATGAAGAACAACTCCATTGCCGCAATAAATGCCAGCACTTTGGCTCCTCTTTGCAGAAAACTAAACAACAAAGCTAGAAAACAAACAAAAGTAACGGAGGCCAAAATGGTAACCCCCAAAAACGGTATTACATCCCCATAACCTAACATTGCTGTCCATCGCCAGCCGGTAGGCGCTCCGGTTTTTTCCAGAAACTGCGTTAAAGATAATGACCAATACTGAGGCAGTTCTTCCAGAGGAACGAGCGGAGTCAGCACTCCGAAAATATACAAAATGAAGCCCATAATCAGAACAAGCAAACCCAAATTACTTATGTGATATATAATTTTTGCGTATATATGCTGCTCTGGAGCATTTTCAAAAACTATAGATTTTTCCATTAGTTCTCCAAGTTTGTGATCAAATACCAAAAGCTTTCAACAGGGAACGTACTCCTGCCAAAAGAAGAACTGTGATGACGATGTAACGAATTACAGTTGGTTTAACTTTTGGCAACAACTTTGAACCAATTCTTGCCCCCAGCATGATACCGACCATTGAGGGAACAACTATTATTGGCAAAACTGCTCCTTTATTCATGTAAATCCAGGCCGCTGTGCTGTCCGTAATTGAAAGCGCAAAACTGCTTGTAGCAACTGCGACTTTTACCGGTGCTCCCATCAACAAGTTCAAAATAGGGACATTCGCCCAGCCTGCACCCAATCCAAAAATACCTGCCAGCAAACCGACGACCACAAAACCGAACATACCTCTCTTTGTGTGGTGAACAGTCCAACTAACTTCTTTGCCGGTAGTTTCTTCAGTGTAAATACCATTGATTTGCAAAAGCTCGGTCAATTTGTTTCCCCTGCTCACTTCCGGGTTCTCCGTGTTTTTTGCAAACAGCATGATGAAAACGATAGCGATAATCGTTAGACCCAGGCTCCCGTGAATATATGCCGGATTCAGTGCAGAAAGCCAAAGTCCCAGAAATGCCCCTACAATTGCAAATGCAGAAGCAATCAACGCACCCGGTAGCGCGAGCTTCAAACTAGCTAGGTTTTTTTCCAGTAAATGTGGAGCAGCAGCAAGTGAACTGCCGAGGGCAATAAACAAGCCTGCACCACGGACAAAGTCGATGTGAAACGGGAAAAAACCACTAACCAGAGGGACAAACAAAACACCGCCGCCAATTCCGGCCATTACACCGAAAACACCCATGAAAAAGGTTGTGAAAAATAAGGCCGTCGGCCAGCCCCACCAGGGCATTCCAGATATTTCCGTAGAAGCGGCCCAAAGTATAGTTGGAATAAGTAGTAAAGCGGGAATTAAACTGAATTTGACCAGGATACTCTTCTTCATTGAGGGTGCCTCCCTTACCGTTCCACAGGAAAGCCTGCTATCGTCCAGTCTGCCATTCCGGAACTGTTGATGCAGACAACATTTTCCAAACCCTGCATTCCAAGCATTGTGTAAACAGTTTGTGCCCTGCGTCCAGAGTGGCAATGTACAAATATTCTTTGATAACTGCTGAGCTCTTCAAGAAACGACTGTTCGTTACCCATGGGAATATTTAAACTACCGGGGACATGACCTTGAGAATACTCGTTGGGCGTCCGTACATCAATTACCCTCTCTGTAGATTTCAGATTATCCAGCAACTGATACAAATCATGCATAGTAAAATTATCTTCGTTTACATGACCCAGTTCCAGTGAAAAACCGCATTGAAGATTCTGAGGAACAGTCGAATCAATGTGTTTAGGCTTTGGCAAATCCAGATTTTTCATAATTTGGACAAATTTTTCCAACGTTTGTCCGCTGCCAATTCTGGGATTAAAAGCTTTTTCTTCTCTGATACATGAGGCTGTACGTCCCAGATAATCATGACCGGGATAAACCAAGGTGTCATCCGGATAGGAGTACAGTTTTTGAGTAATACTTTCATAAAGTTTTTCCGGATCACCCAACTGGAAATCGGTGCGTCCGCAACCGCGAATCAACAAAGAGTCTCCTGTAAAGAGCATCCCTTCCGTATAAAAACTGGTACAGGCATCTGTATGTCCGGGTGTCGCAATTGCTTTGAGGCTAAAGTGTCCAAACTCTAACTCATCTCCATCTTCAAGAAGAATATCTGCACATTCAATTCCGGAAGGCTCACCAAAAACACTTTTTGCTCCAGTAGCTTCACGAAGCATACATGAAGAAGTAACATGATCCGCATGGACATGCGTATCAATTACGTATTTTAGCTCAACTCCCAGCTCTTCTATGAACTGTAGACTTCGCTCAAATTGCTCTTTAACCGGATCAATTATCAGGCCTTCCATAGTTTCAGAATCAAACAAAAAATACGTGAATGTTCCAGTATCCTTGTCAAAAAATTGTCGGAAGACTAGCTTGGGCTGGGATGGTTTAGCCATTGAATTTGTCAATATAATTCAGGTACAAAATACTTCCTTTATCAAATCAAATAATTGTGTAATTTTATCGTTGGAAAAACGGTAAAAGGAGTAGGTTGTTTCACGTCGCGAGACTAAAACGCCTCGGCTTTTCAACAAAGCTAAGTGCTGTGACAGAGTCGACTGTTTAATTCCAGTGTAGTATTCCAGGTTCTGGACTGTTTGTTCTCCCTCACGCAAGGCACACAAAATACGCAGGCGGGCAGGATGAGACATAACCTTCAAACACTGTGCTGCAATTTCAATATTTGTATCCTGCTCCCCAAATAGTTGTTCGAGTTCACGTTTTATTATTTCGTTTTTACTTGCTGAATTTTTCATGGTATCTCCTTTTCATTAGTAAATATCGTAATATACAAATATAAATAGATCAAATTTATTCTCTGAATACCAGAAATCAATATCCAAATTCCTGTTAGGTGAACTTGATAAAGAAAAAT
>Ga0206679_10003878_pt1 | contig 11332 bp, 8 predicted proteins | sample M110012015metaG_FD_155464 | JGI IMG/M metagenome (GOLD analysis project Ga0206679, IMG submission 155464) | Ammonia-oxidizing marine archaeal communities from Monterey Bay, California, United States - M1 100m 12015 | ecosystem: Environmental > Aquatic > Marine > Intertidal zone | place: USA... | reverse complement strand
CGACGGTTTTGTCCACCCACCTCGAAGAAAGTGTCAGTAATTTGTCCTAAAGAGCAATAACGAACAGCATTCATTAGTTCTGCAAAAACATTATCATTATTAATGGCTGCATTTCGCAACGCTTCTAAGGCTTGTTCGCAGTGATTAGCGTGTTGTGATTTGAAGTTGTTCAAACGCATAAGTTGGCTCTGTTTTTCTTCTTCAGTCGAACGGGCAAGTTCGATTTTTTGTTCTTCTTCAGTATCAGAATTTAAGAAAGTATTAACGCCAACGATAGGTAAACTTCCATCATGTTTGCGATGTTCATAATACATGGATTCGTCTTGAATTTTGCCGCGTTGATAACCAGTTTCCATAGCGCCGAGCACTCCACCTCTTTCAGAGATTCGTTCAAATTCTTGTAGTACAGCCTCTTCAACCAGGTCGGTTAACTCTTCAATAATAAATGAGCCTTGATTGGAATTCTCGTTCATTGCAAGACCCCATTCTTTGTTAATAATGAGTTGAATGGCCATAGCACGTCGTACTGATTCTTCGGTGGGTGTAGTAATAGCTTCATCATAAGCATTGGTATGCAAACTATTGCAATTGTCATAGACCGCTATTAATGCCTGCAATGTTGTACGAATATCATTAAAAGACATCTCCTGGGCATGCAGTGATCTCCCGGAAGTTTGAATGTGATACTTCAGTTTCTGACTTCTTTCATTAGCCCCATATTTGAACCGCATGGCGGTTGCCCAGATGCGTCGTGCTACACGGCCCATCACCGTGTACTCGGGATCCATGCCGTTGGAAAAGAAAAAGGAGAGGTTGTGAGCGAAATCATTCACTTCCATGCCGCGAGCAAGATACGCTTCGACGAAAGTAAAGCCATTTGCTAGGGTAAATGCGAGTTGTGAAATTGGATTCGCCCCAGCTTCAGCTATGTGATACCCGGAAATACTCACTGAATAAAAGTTTCTTACATTGTTTCCGGTGAAATATTCCTGAATGTCTCCCATTACTTTAAGGCTGAATTCAGTGGAAAATATACAAGTATTCTGACCTTGATCTTCTTTAAGGATATCAGCCTGAACTGTACCGCGAACGTTTTCCAGGGTGTAATTTTTAATCGCTTTCCATTCAGCCTCATTTGGTTGTCTCTCATTCTCTTCGACAAAGACATCGACTCTTTGGTCAATGGCAGCGTTTAAATACATTGCCAGGATGGTAGGAGCAGGACCATTAATAGTCATAGAGACAGATGTCGTTGGATTGCAGAGATCGAAACCGCTATACAAAACTTTCATATCATCTAGGGTCGCTATGGAGACCCCCGAATTTCCTACCTTCCCATAAATGTCAGGTTGAAGGGCGGGGTCAAAGCCGTAGAGAGTCACAGAATCAAAAGCAGTGGATAATCTTTTTGCATCCGAGTGCTCTGAAAGTTGCTTGAAGCGTTTATTCGTCTTGAATGCATCACCTTCACCAGCAAACATTCTAGTTGGATCTTCACTGTCGCGCTTGAATTGAAATACACCGCCGGTGAAAGGAAATTTCCCTGGAACGTTCTCCAGCAACAACCATTTTAATAGTTCGCCTTCATCTTCATAACGAGGAAGGGAAACCCGGGGTATATCAGTTCCAGAAAGTGATTTTCGGGTTAGTGGTGTTCGCAATTCCCGATCCCTTACCTTAATGACATACTCATCGCGGGAATAATCTGCTTTAACCTGCGGCCAGGATTCCAACAAACGCTTTGCACGAGCATCTAGTGCGGCTTCTTTTTTCTCAAGTATTGCATCTAGGTTATTACTATTCTCACCTGATGCATCTAGCATTGCTTTGCTGGCTTGAAGTTGCTGCCTTTCTCGAGCGAGCTTTGACTGCATACTCACAATGCTGTGATAGTCTCTAACTTCAGCTGCTATTTCAGCTAAGTAACGTTGTTGCTGTGCGGGAATAATTAAAGAGCGGTGACTAGAAGTTTTTACATCGACTTTAGTTAGATGCCGCTCGAATTTTTTCAGTCCTTTTTTCTCTAATTCTTCAACGAGTAACTGATACAGCGCAGTAATGCCGTCGTCGTTGAATTTTGAGGCAATAGTTCCAAATACAGGCATCTCATCAGGCATCTGTGAGAACGCCTCTCGATTACGCTGCACTTGTTTTGATACGTCTCGTAAAGCGTCTTCACTCCCTTTTCGATCAAATTTATTAATAGCAAAAACGTCAGCATAATCAAGCATGTCGATTTTTTCTAACTGACTGGCCGCACCAAACTCTGGCGTCATGACATAGAGAGAGACATCGACAAAAGGCACTATGCCGGCATCACCTTGACCAATACCTGGTGTTTCAACTATGACCAGGTCGAAGTCAGCTAATTTGATTGCTGCCAAGATGGCTTGAAGATTTTCTGGAACTTCGGTGCGCGCATCTCGAGTGGCTAGGGAGCGCATGAAAATATTGGGGTGATTGATCGCATTCATTCGAATGCGATCACCTAATAGAGCCCCACCGGTTTTTTTCCGCGTTGGATCAATTGCAAGCACAGCAATGCGCATTGAATCGTTGCTGTCTTGCCTAAATCGACGAATAATTTCGTCGGTAGAAGAACTTTTGCCAGCACCGCCAGTACCTGTTATTCCAAGAATAGGTGTCGAGGAACTCTTTAATGAGTTCTCAATTAGATGACCAAGTTGATGTTCATCATACCTACCGTTTTCAATCGCGCTGATTACTTGAGTGAGACTAAGTCGGTTGCCTGTTGTTAGCAGTTCTAAGTCAGGTGTGCTTTCACCTTTAATGTCGCCACTACTAAGCGTGAGCATCTCATCAATCATGCCCTGTAAGCCTAAATTTTGGCCATCACTTGGTGCATAAATTCTGGTTACACCATACTGATGTAACTCTTCAATCTCTTCCGGAATGATAACACCGCCACCTCCACCAAAGACTTTAATGTGAGGGGCACCGAGTTCTTTCAATCTATCAATAAGGTACTTGAAGTATTCAATATGTCCGCCTTGGTAGGAACTGATAGCAATAGCGTCAACATCTTCCTGTACCGCAGCTTCAACAATTTCTTGAACTGAGCGATTGTGGGCAAGATGGATTACTTCGGCACCGCTAGCTTGGAGGATGCGACGCATAATATTTATCGCGGCATCATGACCATCGAATAGGCTGGCAGCAGTAAGAAATCGGACCCAATGTCGCTTGCCAGAGGTCCCAGGGTCTCCAGAGTGCTTTTTAGCAGCTTGGCTGAAGTCGACCACACTCACGTTAGTTCTCCCATTAATACAGTTAATCTAATCACCAGCAGATTCGGCATTTTAGCCTAATCTAACACAAGATGTTTGAATCAATTATTGTACGGATCAGTTTACTTGAACTCTTTGTAAGGCCTACAAGTAAGTAATTATTTTAAAACGTAGACATTGTATAGTGTGCGAATGGAAACGTGGATAGCATTTACTTTGCTTGCAGTTGTTATGCAGTCAATTCGAACTGCAAGTCAAAAAAAGCTTGCAACCAAGCTTTCAATTCAAGCAGCAACTCTCGTTAGATTTCTGTTTGGTATTAAATTTGCAATTATCTATCTAGTTATTCTTTGGCAAGTGTATCAACCTGATTCTATCGCTTTAAATATCATATTTTTCCGATCAGGCGCATTAGCGGGCCTTTCTCAAATTCTTGCGACAGTCTGTCTTATTAAATCACTTGCACTAAGAAATTTCGCCGTCGGAACAGCGTTAGCAAAAACTGAAGCTATGTTAACTGCTATTTTGGGGACTTTGTTTTTTTCATCAGCTCTTAGTGCAATTGGTTATTTGTCGGTAATTATAGGTGTAGCAGGCTTGCTAATCGCCAGTAATTGGAACGTTACCTTTCAAGATTTAGCAGACAATAAAAGTATTCGTTATGGTGCTGGCGCAGGGTTAGGCTTTGCTCTTGCCTCCTTGTGGATTAGGGATGCTTCTCTAGCTTTGGACGCTCCTCCACTGTTAAGCGCGGCTGCTGTATTAACTTACATGATAATTTTGCAAACACTAATTTGCCTTGGCTGGATGCTACTGCGAGAGCGTAATCAATTTTTCTTGATAAAGGAGAACTTAGCGTTAAGCACCTTTGTCGGTTTGACTGGCGTTGCAGGATCAGTCGGTTGGTTTACGGCAATGAGTTTGCAGAATGCAGCCATAGTGAAAACATTAGGACAAACTGAGTTTGTTGTGAGCCTGCTAATTACTTACTTCTACTTTGGTGAGAAAATTTCCACCCGTGAATACCTGGGAATCATGCTAATCGCTATAAGCGTAGTAATTCTGATCGCTGCAACTTAATGCTCCTTCTATCGTTTCTGGCAATAAAAATGCTTCGCTTATGAGTTTTGTTTAGTAGAAATCTTGGACTCAGTTCTATTTTATTGTCTTCTATATCCGTACTTTTGACAAATATTTTTGTTAGAGTGTCTGTCGCAGCATGTTTTTTGACGCACTAGCGAATACACTTTTGATATAGTCGTTGGGAAAATTCAAATAATATAAACTCCGGAAGGATTTAGAGAATGAAAGAACAATATGGAGATATAAAGCTAACAGCGTTACCTGGAAATGTTATTCAATGTGAGATCGACCGACCACCTAATAATTTTTTCGACTTGGAACTGATTAGGGATATGGCAAATTGCTTCGATGCCCTTGATGATGATCCTAACTGTAGAGCGATCGTGCTGTGTTCCAACGGTAAACATTTTTGTGCAGGTGCGAACTTTAGTACCCCTGATCAGACAGCTGCAGGGGATGTGTTGGCAGCAGAATCTGCTGATCAAAGAAATCCTATTTATCAAGAAGCGGTGCGTTTATTTGGCAATAAAAAACCTGTAATCGCTGCGGTACAGGGTGCTGCGGTAGGGGGAGGCCTAGGAGTAGCCATGATGGCAGATTTTCGCGTTGTTTGTGAAAGCACACGCTTAACTGCGAATTTTGTAAAGTTAGGTTTTACTCCTGGCTTCGGCCTAACCCATACCTTGCCTCGGGCGATTGGTGTCCAGAAATCCCATCTTATGTTCTATACTGGCCGCCGAATCGACGGTGAGGTTGCCATAGCTTGGGGAGCGGCAGATATTCTTGCCTCTGCTTTATCATTGCGTGAAAAAGCTATCGAACTTGCAACTGAAATCGCAGAAAATGCGCCGCTTGCGCTTGTTTCTTTAAGAGAACAATTACGGCCAGAGATACAAAAAGCAGTGCAAGCTGCCACCGATATTGAAGGCAGCGAACAGTTCTGGTTGACTAAAACTGATGATCATTTCGAGGGAGTTCAGGCGGTTTCGGAAAGAAGAGTCGGCAACTTCACAGGTAGATAATTAAGTCGATCACGACACAAGGTTACTATTTTTCCTACTATGACCTCCCCTGACAAAGAACCAAATTTTCTTCGCGTGCTTGGTCGTCGAGATGCTTTGGCTTTAGCTTTTGGCGCGATGATTGGTTGGAGCTGGGTAGTGTTATCTGGCACTTGGATTGAATCCGCCGGCTCCATTGGAGCTATCACCGCCTTCCTTCTCGGTGGCGGTATTATGTTGGTAATTGGACTTACCTATGCTGAACTTGCGTCAGCTTTACCCTTTGCAGGAGGAGAGCATGTTTATAGTCATCGCGCTTTGGGGGCAGGCTTTTCCTTTATTTGTACCTGGGCAATTATATTAGGTTATGTTTCTGTGGTTACATTTGAGGCAGTAGCCTTTCCCACAGTGCTGGATTCACTAATCCCAGGACTGGATAAATTCTTTCTCTGGCAGATTGCTGGGTGGGATGTTTACCTTAGTTGGGTTTTGGTTGGTGTTGCGGGTGCGGTTGCCATGACGGTATTAAACATACGCGGCGTTCGCATGGCTGCCATTGTTCAATCAGCAGTCGTTATCGTTATCCTTCTGGTCGGTGGCTTGTTTGTAGCAGGGTCACTGGTCGTTGGCGATACTGCTAATATGGAACCTCTTTTTGTTGATGGTTTATCGGGCGTTACCTTGGTATTGGTTATGGTCCCTTTTATGTTCGTTGGTTTCGATACTATTCCTCAGGCCGCAGAAGAAATTGACTTACCTTATAAGGATATAGGATCGGTTCTGATGTTATCAGTTGCCATGGCTATTGCTTGGTACGGGCTAATCGTGCTGGGAGTTAGCTTACTGCTTAATGAAGATGTATTTGGAACTACAGAAATTATAGCAGCGGAAGCGAATTCCGTGATCTTTGGTGAGGCTGGGCGCTTGGCTATGTTAGGCGCTGGTCTTGCGGGCATTGTCACTAGTTGGAATGCGTTTATTATTGGAGGTAGTAGAGCGATTTATGCCTTGGCACGCGCAAACCTGTTACCTGCAGCTCTCAGCAAGTTACATCCAAAATATCGCACTCCTTACAATGCAATTTTGCTGATAGGCGGCCTTTCTATTATCGGGCCTTTCTTCGGTCGGCCAGTGTTGGTTTGGTTGGTGGATGCAGGAGGTCTCGGCATTGTCATCGCCTACGCCATGGTTGCCTTGTCCTTCCTGATTTTGCGTCGCAAAGAGCCCAATTTAGAACGACCCTATAAAGTGCCGTTTGGGAACTTTATTGGAGTACTTGCTTTGATACTCTCTATAAGTCTAGGGTTTCTCTATATGCCCGGAAGCCCTTCAGCGCTACTCTGGCCGCAAGAATGGATAATTATTATTGGATGGTCAATTCTAGGAGTAATACTCTTTCTAGTTGCTAGGAAAAACTTGCCAGCGGAATAGCATTTCATTGAGTTCCTATCTTTTTGTTGAGTTAAAATATGATCCCCATTGATACAGGCACAGAAGAACTTATTTGTAAAATAGAAAACCGTGTTGCCACTATTACTTTAAATAAACCCCATAAAAAAAATGCGCTGGGTGATGTGTTAACTCCAGCTCTCAGAAAAACTATCGGAATACTTGATGATGATGATCGAGTCGGGTGTGTGTTAATCACTGGAGCTGGTGATGCATTTTGCGCAGGAGGCGATGTTTCAGGAATGGGGTCTGGAACAAAAAAAAAATTAGGTACACCTCTTTCTAAACAAGAAAAAATCGATACTTTATTGGAGAAACAAAAAACGCTTACGAATCGCATTTATGAAGCTAATAAAGTCACTATTGCGGCGATGCCCGGTGCTGCGGCTGGGGCAGGACTTTCGATCGCTTTAGCCTGTGATCTTCGTATTGCTTCAGATAATGCTTTTATTACAACCGCCTTTGGCAATATCGGACTGTCTGGCGATTATGGTGCCAGTTGGTTCTTGCCGCGTTTGATTGGTTTAGCTAAGGCAAAAGAACTGTTTTATACCAGCGATAGAGTGTTAGCCAGTGAATGCGAGCGGTTAGGAATCGTTAATAAAGTATTTCCAAAAGAATCATTTAGTAAAGACGCACAAAGCTATGCAGCTAAAGTAGCAAATGGGCCAGTGAATGCTTTTGGTAGAATGAAAAAAAATCTCCATAGCGGTATGGATCAATCACTCGAAGACAGCCTTCGGCTAGAAGCCATACATCTAATCGAAAGCATGAATGACCCAGAGTCAAAAGAAGCTATTCAGGCCTTCATGGAAAAGCGTAAGCCCGTTTTTAGAGAATAAGCTTTATTTTAAGGCAGTCTGTTTTGCTGGTTTTTGAAGCAAGACCAGCAATTTAGAAATACTGCCTAGAGTTTAATTTTATTAGACTAAGATATATCAGAATGTCACACCCAGATTGTTCAAGGTGGCAGTATTTCTAGGTCTCCTCAGGTTAAATAAATGAGGAAAAATCGGTTAAGGTAACCTTGAAACACAGTGTTACAAAGTCCAAAAGGGCTTTTGGAATGATTGTCCTCGGCGTATACTCGGGCAGATAAAAGCCTTAGATTCACCGTACAAAAAACAAGGCAAAAAAGATAAGACAATAGGAGATTATCCATGGGTCCCAAGAAACAAAATCGCAGGGAGTTTTTAAAGCAGGGCGCAGCTATTGCTAGTGGTGCTGCAGTAGGCGCAGCCTCTCAATCTGCATCGGCTCAGCTGCCTGGTCCAGAAGGGTTCCTGCAGGGCAGAGATGATATTGTGGCTTATGGACAGAGATCACGGTTCATAGAGTCCAAGCGCATTCCCCACGGCGGCAGGCACTCACCGGATACTTTCGGGCTTGATTTCCACATAGCAACTCCTTTGCAGGACCAGCATGGTGTGATTACCCCGTCGTCACTTTTCTACATGGGAACTACGAGAGGTTCTTATATACCGGACATCGATCCTGAAAAGCATCGCTTAATGATTCATGGCTTGGTCGATAATCCCCTAGTCTTCACCATGGAGGAATTGAAGCGTCTACCTTCTGTGACGCGTATGCATTTCGTTGAGTGTGCGGGCAATAGATCAAATCGGCGTCATACCACCGTGCAGGAAACTCATGGGATGACAAGTAATGCAGAATGGACTGGAGTGCTGCTTTCTACGCTACTTAAAGAAGCGGGTGTAAAAGAGGGTGCAGACTGGATTGTTGCCGAAGGTGTGGAAGAAGTTAAGGGCGCTTCCAGCATTCCAATGACCAAAGCCATGGATGATACTTTGCTAGCCTATTCAATGAACGGTGAACCGGTTCGGCCGCAGCAGGGGTTTCCACTCAGAATGTTAGCGCCTGGTTTTGAAGGCATTTTTAATGTGAAGTGGTTGCGTCGTATCAAGGTAGTTGACCAGTATTACATGACCTATAACGACTACGGACACTTGACTCAGGACCCTGCCACAGCAGCGCTAGGTTACCAGATAGGCCCTAAATCTGTGATTGTTCATCCTTCAGGCGGACAAACACTGCCTGGTGCGGGATATTATCAAGTCAGCGGTTTAGCGTGGTCAGGTGGAGGCAAAGTTGCCCGTGTCGAAGTGACCACTGATGGTGGAGAAACCTGGTTCGATGCAGAAATTCGTGGTGAGCCTCAAGCGATGGCGCACACACTTTTTGCCTTCGAATGGGAGTGGGATGGCAGCCCTTGTGAGCTCCAGTCTCGATGTATCGACGAAATCGGTCAGGTTCAGCCTTCGCGAGCGGAAGTTGCAGAATTCTGGAATCAGCCTGCTGATCAGCCACCTCGTGTTCGAGGACAAGATAACTCGATTCAGCCTTGGCGAATTGAAAGCGATGGAAGTATTCATAATGCGATTGCTTAAATATTTACTGCCAGGAGTAATGCTCCTTGGTTTTGTAGCACAAGCACAGTCTCCAACTTATGGGGTTGGCAGAGCGCCTACAGCTGCAGAGATCGAGGCTTGGGATATTGCGATCGCGCCAACTGGAGAGGAATTGCCAGACGGCAGTGGCACTGCTGATTTAGGAGCACAACTTTTTCTAGAAAAAGGCTGCGCTGGATGTCATGGCACTAATGGCACCAATGGTATTGCACCAAGATTGGTTAAGAATGACGTTGGTGAGGTGGATAATGCCTGGCGTTACGGTAGGGTTCTTCCTATTCGTTCACCTTATGCCACTACAGTTTGGGATTACATAAACCGTGGTATGCCTCTCGGTGCTGAAGGATCGCTATTGGCGGATGAAGTCTATTCCCTAACGGCTTACTTGCTTTATTTGAATGATGTTATTACTGATGATCAGTTAGTTTTAGATCAAAATAGTTTGCCTAAAATTCAAATGCCGAATCGCGATAACTGGGCGCAAGTACCGGACTGGTTTCCTGGACAACCGAGGTTGGAAGGCTATCCATATTAACTAAATATCTGGAACTAAAACGGAATTAGAGGAAGGTCAGAGTAGTCAATACGCTGACCTTTTTTTGTCACTTATTTTTGAAGGCTGGTGTTGCTATCTCAGAAAGATGGCGTCAAGACATAGGGTTCAAATTCCATCCAATCAACCTCTGAGGCTGATTTAATTATCAGTCGATCTCCTTCCAACATGAGAAAAGCGGCTTGATCTAAATTCATGATGTATCGATTAAAGAGGGAAGGTTGAATACAGAGTTTTCGAGTCGTAACCAATTGTCTCAATGTGAAAGAGTCACCATCTAATCCCCATGTTGCTCCAGCCTGATTGCAGTCTGCTTCGATTTGCAATCGATTCTCTAGGCGAAATCGCAATAGATAGTTTTCAGGATTGCTGGGAATGAATTCCGAATCGTCGAACCCATGTATAGAGACTAATTTCCAAGACGTATTTTCTAATGTGGGGTCTTGCTGGGCTAGTGTTGGTAGTAGGTTGAATCCCAGCATCAGTAGAATTGCGCAAATATTAAGAAAGGACCGATTGTGCATAGTGACGTAGATAGGTGGATAGTCTTGTTGTGGTTTTGATTAATCTATTTTGGTGTCATGCGCTAACTTTCAAGTTTTAGCATTAAGTAATGATTGAAGCTAAGGGGAGTATTTTAAGTGGAAAATGATAGCTAAGCCAGCATGTGCAGAGTGATTCAACATCAAATCAGGAATTATTAAATTAATAAGCTTTTGAATTTGGTTTTCAGATGACTCTTGGGTTAAGTTGGGTATTCTACAGACTTATCGAACTGTTGTGTTGTTGGATTTAAAGGAAGAGTAATAATGAAATTATATGGTTGCGGTAATACACCTAATCCACGCAAAGTAAAAATTGTTTTGGCAGAGAAAGCCATAGACTATGAAATGATTGAATTAGATCTTCAGCATGGAGAGCATAAAGCACCAGAATTTTTGCAAAAGAATCCACTTGGTAGGGTGCCAGTACTGGAGACAGATGATGGGGCTTTTCTTACTGAAGCGATCGCAATTTGCCGTTATCTTGAGGCACTATATCCACAACCTAATTTATTTGGCTCAGATGCAGACGATTTGGGGCAGATTGAGATGCACCTTTCTCAAATTGAGTCGGATTTGTGGTTCCAAGTTCGGAGCTCCTGGAAAAATGGCCCAGTACTTGAACAGAGGGGCTATCAAGTAGCCCCCGAGGCGAAAGTCTTCAGCGACGAAAATGTGTATGCCTATTATGAAAAGCTGAACGATGAATTGGCTGATAAAAAATACTTAGCTAATTCGCGCTTCACTATCGCAGACATAATTCTTCTAGTTTCTCTCGATTTTGCTATCCACTATTGCAAACTGAACCCAGACGAATCCTTGCAAAATCTGTGGCGCTGGCATGGATTTATTACTGCCAGAGAAAGCGTTGGTGCAATAACTTAATTTGTGGGGCATTTTTCTATGAATATTAATCGAATCTTTTATCTAGTTTTATTACTTAGTATTTTATCTATACCTACAACTTTTACGCTGGCCGCTGATAACAATGAAGAATTTGATATCGTTATCAGTAATGGTCGCGTTA
>Ga0206679_10003875_pt1 | contig 11333 bp, 10 predicted proteins | sample M110012015metaG_FD_155464 | JGI IMG/M metagenome (GOLD analysis project Ga0206679, IMG submission 155464) | Ammonia-oxidizing marine archaeal communities from Monterey Bay, California, United States - M1 100m 12015 | ecosystem: Environmental > Aquatic > Marine > Intertidal zone | place: USA... | reverse complement strand
CCTGATACCACATTATAAATTGATATGCTAAAAAGGCGCCAATTAAATATTTTGCTTTTATTGGTATCGGAATAAAGATTATCATGAGCTCTGTATTCGGAAATAATATCACAAACCCTGCTAGTAGACCCATTAGGGCACCAGATGCACCAACACTCCACCGTACATTCAAAATACTGTAATTCTGATATATAATTTTATAACTATCTACTTGTTCAGGACTTATGGCATCGAATGGTAATTTTCCGTTGTCGTATAGCCTATCAAAATTCTCCTCAAATATAGGAGGCCAATCTGATCCTGGGTTTAATCCATAAGTATGCATGTTAAATTCACCGCTTTGAATATACTTATTAAGTACCCTTATGTCTTCAGCATTCAAATATGTTTGAATTTGGGATAGCTCGTAAAAGTTGATAACTCCTGTAAATATGACTGCTCCAATCGCAGCTATCACATAAAATATGAAAAATCTTTTTGCGCCCCACACTCGTTCCAAATGGGACCCGAAAATGACAATTCCGAACATATTGAAAAAAAGATGCATGAAGTCGCCGTGCATAAAAAAATGAGTCACAACTTGGTAAGGTTCAAATAATATTGAATTTGGCGCATGTATACCAAAACTAGACTTTAAATCTATGCCTTGAGAACCAAGAAAAATGGTTGCCACAAAAAACACGATATTGAGAATCAAAATATTTTTAGTGACTTGTGGTAAATTGTTGAGCATCTTAAAAATTTGAGGTGAGTTCTTCTAATGTAATGGTTTGCATAATCGGTTTGCCGTTTGGACAAAAAGAGTGATCGCTATGAGAAAATAAGGTCTCAATAAAGTCTTTTATTTCTTCATTGGTTTTAAATTGAATCGTTGGCCCTGAGGTTTGAATGACATTAATTACAATTTCATGTGCCAATTCACCTTTTTCTGCCTCATCTTGCATTAATACTTTAGTAATGCTATCGATACACGATTTTGAATCGTTGTCGTCTAGGCAGGCAGGTAGATTGTCGAAAACAATCTTGCTGTCTTCTGCATTAAAATGAAATCCAAGCTGCTTTAATAGGCTCTGAGCTGCTTTCCATGAGGAATGCTCATCTTTATTCAATTCAACTTCAAGAGGGAATAATAATTTTTGTGAATCAAGAGGGGCAGAAACAAATTGTCTCATCATCTCATCATAAATCATTCTTTGTCGTGCCCTTTTTGAGTCAATAACCAAAATCCCTGATTTTGAATTGGTAATGATGTATCTTTCCCGTATTAAAAAATCCTGCTTACTATATGTGGAACCTTCATCAATCAATTCGTTCTGCTTTTTTTCAGATTCTTCCTGGATCTCATAAAAGTTCTGCCAGTCCTTTGGAGTATGCTCATGACCAAAACCTTGTTTATTTAAAGCACTGCTTTTATTATCATGTGAGATGTTTTTTTTCTCAAATGATGAAAATGGATTGTAAGAAGGATTGACTTTTATTTCAGGTTCTTTGGGTTCAGTGTTCCTTTTCGAAGGAGGAACATCAAAGCTATGATCGACGTCAAAATCAATAGTAGGAGAAATGTTATATTTTCCTAAGGCCTGTTTAATACTTGACAGCAAAATAGAATAAATGAATTTACTTTCTTCAAAATTAATTTCTGTTTTCGTCGGGTGTACGTTTATATCAATTTTAGCAGGATTGATATCAAAAAATACAAAATAGCTGGGATGTGTTTTTTCGGGGATCAACTGAGTAAATGCCTTAGCAATCGCATGATGAAAATAGGCATGCTTGAAAAAACGTTTGTTTACAAAGAAGTACTGCTCCCCTCTAGATTTCTTTGCGTTCTCAGGTTTTCCAACAAACCCTGTAATTGATATGATATCGGTTTCTTCAGAAATGGGCACAAGCTTTTCATTGCTGTTTTTACCCAAAACATCAGTTATCCGCTTACGAATATTACTCTCTGGTAAATTATATATTTCTACTTCATTTTGAGTAAGAGATAGCTTCACTTCGTTGTGAGCCATTGCAATCCTTTCAAACTCATGTCTTATGTGATTAAACTCAGCCGTATCTGACTTTAGAAAGCTTCTCCTCGCCGGGACATTGAAGAAAATGTTTTTTACTTCAATGGTTGTGCCTGTATCACAAACACATTCTTCCTTTTCAGTGAGTTTACCTCCAGCATATTCGATTTGAAAACCATTTTCGTTAGAGTCCATATGCTTGGTTTTCATTGTTACCTGAGCAATGGCGGCAATAGACGCGAGAGCTTCTCCTCTAAAACCTTTCGTTTGCATTTTAAAAAGGTCGTCTACATTTTTTAATTTACTCGTTGAATGTCTTTTAAATGATAAAATAGCATCGTCAGGTGTCATTCCTTTTCCATTGTCTTGAATTACAATATTGGTTCTTCCACCATCTTTTATAAAGACTTTGATTTCAGTAGCGCCCGCATCGATAGCATTTTCAAGGAGCTCTTTTACAACAGAAGCTGGCCGTTGAATGACTTCTCCTGCCGCAATTTGATTTGAAATATGTTCAGATAGTAAGTTGATTACATTCATATCAATCCATCAATTTGAATATGACGTGATCGATATCATCTAGTCCGTTTAGAATAAAATAGCCCAATACAAGCACTATGAAAATTAAAAACAAAGAACGTGTATTCCTATTATAGAGCTGATTTTGATTAACCTGATGGCTACTGCGCTTTTCTCTTAGTTTTTCTCGCATGATTAAAACACGCTCATCATCGCTAAGATTTTCATCGGCGTACAATTTTCGTTTTAAGTCTAACTTCTCCTTTCTTTCATCGTAGTATCGGGGGAAATAAGCAAAACGCTTGGGTCTTAATCTAGAATTTAGAAATTTCAATATATCGCTATTTACTAAACAAAAATAATGATAATACTTGACCTCTGATAAGGTTTTTAGATTTCTTAACTAAAGACGAACAACAGTTCCTATGTATTCTGGTTTTTCGTTGCTTTCAGGACGTTCTAAAATAACTTTCCAAACGAAAGATTTATTTTGTTCAACCATTTTACCAGTATTACGGTCTGTTCCATCCCAAGGCAATTCGGCACTTGCGGTTTCAAATAATATCGCTCCATCGGCTGGGTCGATTATAATCATTTTGAAAGGAGTATTTCTTTGGGTTAAAGCAAAGGGAATAAAATGTGTATTTCTTGAATCCCAGCTAGTTGGTGTAAATGCATTGACAGCCAGTAAGTTGTAATCTTCTTCCACGTAAAAACTTACGTTTGATTGTGATACACATCCATTTGGATCTTTTGTACTAATACCTATTCTATAGTTTCCTTTTTTGAATAAATTAAAGCTATTGCTTTCCTTATTGAAAGAAACTGCATCGTTATTCAAATACCACTTGTTATCACCTTCATTATAGGCCTTGGCATCAAGTTGAGGCAAACCATTTTCATAATTCAAATGATCTTCCACTATAAGTTGATTTGATTTGGCTTCGAAAACAGTAAATGAACTTCTGGAAACAAATTCCATAGAGGCATTGAGCTCTCCAACTTGGTACAATCCTTTTTCGTTCAAGCTTTCCTTAAATTTAGAGGAGGCTGGAATTTCAATAAGTGTATTCATAGGTGTATTTAACCATAAACTTTGTTTGTTTTCATTTAAGTAAACAAACTCATCATTCAAACATTTGTCAGTTAAAGTATTGAAAGTTAGAATTTCTTTCACACCTGGATTTTCAATCAGTGTTTCTTCTTTAACAGTAGTTTCTCGATATACGGGAGGAATAAGTTGTACAATTTTTTCATCACAACAATCTATGATTTGAACTACTTCTTGCTGATTTGTTTCATTCGATATTGTTTTACTTTTAACTTGAACTTCATTATTGGATTTCTCTGTGGTATTGTCCTCTTGAACCTGATTTTCAGAAATTATTTCATCAGAATCAATGTCATTTGTATTTTTAATTGATTTTGTTTCTAAGCTCGCAATATTTTTTTCTTTATTTTCCTGAATATTTGAAACGTTATTGCTATTGACGTAGATTAGCGTACCAACTGTGACTACTACTGCACCGGCAGCACCAAGAATCCATTTTAAATTCCCAGAGGCACCGCCACTACGGGCATCTAATTTTTTGCTCATTTCATTCCATGCGCTTTCGTTGTACGGAAGCTCTTGGTCCTTTAACGCAGATTTAAATAAATCTTCAATTTTTTTCATTATTCTTCTAAATTACTGAATTCCTCAGTTAAAATTCTTTTTAAATTAAATTTAGCCTTCGACAAATTTGATTTGGAAGTTCCCTCACTGATTCCGAGTATTTCAGCAATTTCTTTGTGTGAATATTCTTCAATCACAAACAAATTAAAAACTGTTCGGTAACCTGGTGATAGTTTTTCAATAGCCTTTAATGCGATACTTGCTTTCAGCTCAGTAAGCTCAAGGGCTTCACTTTCTTCTATATGATCCGAAGAGTCCATTTTAAAGTCAGTGTCTTTATCTTTCAAAATAGGAGCCCTTTTGGCTTTTCGAATGGAATCAATAGCGGTATTAACTATAATTCTTCTTACCCAACCCTCAAAGGATCCTTTGAAATCAAAAACTTCCAATTTGTCAAAGACCTTGATAAAACCCTCCTGCAAAACCTCTTGGGCCGTGTCCTGATCTGAAATGTATCTGGAACACACTGCAAGCATTTTACCATAAAACATTTTAAACAAAATTTCTTGAGAACGTCTGTCGTCGTTAAGACAACCATTCACAATTTCTTTTAATTTTTCAATGTTTTTCAATGTTATTTAGATTTATAACGCAGTGTTCTTATCCGAGTTGCCTCCAAAAGTAAATTATTAATGGACTAAATAAAACGAAATTGTATTAAATGTGTTAATTTCGTAGTTATAAGTATAATTAATTATAAATAGATGAAAGTAACTGTGGTAGGTGCAGGAAATGTTGGCGCAACTTGTGCAGATGTTTTAGCGCAAAGAGAAATCGCCAATGAAATCGTTTTACTCGATATTAAAGAAGGTTTTGCTGAAGGAAAAGCTTTAGACATTTGGCAAACTTCACCTGTAAACTTATACGACTCAAGAACTGTTGGGTCTACAAGTAATTATGAAATGACAAAGGACTCTGAAGTTGTAGTAATTACATCAGGACTTCCAAGAAAACCTGGAATGTCTAGAGATGATTTAATTGCTACAAATGCCGGGATCGTCAAATCTGTGACTGAGAATATTGTAAAATATTCTCCTAACGCAAAAATCATTGTGGTTTCAAATCCACTTGATGTAATGACATATTGTGCATATTTGAGTGCGAATTTTGATTCTAGTAAGGTGTTTGGAATGGCTGGCGTATTGGATACAGCTAGGTATAGAGCATTTTTAGCTTCTGAATTGAATGTTTCGCCTAAAGATATTCAAGCGGTACTCATGGGTGGCCATGGAGATACAATGGTGCCTCTTCCAAGATATACAACTGTGGGAGGAATTCCTGTTACAGAACTTATTGAAGAGGATAAGCTTAATGAAATCATTGAAAGAACGAAATTTGGAGGTGGTGAAATAGTGAAGCTATTGGGAACATCTGCGTGGTATGCTCCAGGAGCATCTGCAGCCCAAATGGTTGAAGCTATTGTTAGAGATCAAAAAAGAATTTTCCCTGTTTGTGCATGGCTTCAAGGCGAATACAATTTAAATGATATTTACCTAGGAGTTCCTGTTGTTTTGGGAAAAAATGGAATTGAGAAAATTATTGAGCTTCAATTAAACGATGCTGAAAAAGAGCTTTTAAGCGAATCTGTAGAGGCAGTTAGAAGTGTGATGGGCGTATTAGATAATATGAACGCCAGCGTTTAGTTCAAATTAAATATTATTAAAAAGGCGTCCATGGACGCCTTTTTTTATGCTTAATTTTCTTCAATGGCTCCAATATCGGGTGGATTATTTCGGAAATTACCCAGAATATCAGTAGTAACTGCTGTGGCAAAACCATTCCCATTTAGTAGGGAGTTTGATGAAAAACCATAATCCAAATCGGAAATAGAATTAAATTGAGGGTCAGTGTTGTTATCAAAGCCAATTCTCCAAATTATATTTTGATAAAAGCCATCCTGATATTCTTCTGCAGATTGAATAAAACAATTCTGAAAATCTAAATTCAGCTGACCTGGAAAGTCTATGATAGTATCTAAAACAATTTCTGTCTCAAGATTTCCTGAGATAATACTATTGTATATAACACCTTCTGAAATGTCACCAGTTTCATTTGGGTCATTAAGGTAATTTCTAATACCAACCGCCGGAGATTGAGCAGAACCGTAGCCTAAAAAGTCACAATGGTTAAAATTAAACTTTGAATCATTGAGCACCAAAAGAGAATGAAATCCGTTTCTACTGATCAGAAGGTTCTCGCCTTTTATTGATGCACCTTCATATAAGAAGATTCCATACCTGGCGTTATTAAATATTCGAGTATTTCTTATGGTAACTGCATAGCTCAATGGGCCAACTCCACTCGAGAATATATGAATACCGGAGGTTCCATTTTTAATAACAGCATAGTCTATGGTTGAGGCCTTAGCTTGATTGAAATAAATTCCATAATATTGGCCGGGAACGTCATCATAAAGCGATTCAAGTCTGTCTCCTTGAAAAACAACTTCATTGTCCAAAAATCCATTCACATTCAGACTTCCTTTGTTGATATATAGAATGGCATTTTTGTGGAGATGCACATTTGTACCTGCCTCAATTGTTAAGGACTCTGATGAATCTACTAAAGCATATCCATAGATTACATGAGGCTTATCTGAGCTCCAAGTTCCTTGAACTGTGTCGTTATAGTAAAAATAAGCATCCTGACCCCATACAGCAAGCTTTACATATTGGTCCAAGCCATTTGTTCTAAAACGAACGGAATCTTCAATGATAAGGGGTGAATTTTGACTGTTTACATCCAGTGTGACCTCAACAAACATATACAGACTATCATTCCCTTCTAATTGAATGTTTTCATGCATTATTGCAGAGATTCCATCCAAATTGATTCTAAAAGGTGAATTTGAACCTCCCATAAGCTCAACTTCATCGATATTAATCGGCCTCGTATTTCTATTGTATATTTTAAATTGTTCCGTTGTTGAGCCGACGGTGGTAAATACAGTGTCAAAAACTAAGGTGTCAAGAGAAAACTCAAGGTGTCCATTAGTTGTCAAGCTGTTTTTTTTACATCCATTGCTTACAATTAAAACACCGGACAGGAAAATAAGAATCAGAAGAGAAAATCGTTTTCGCATAAGCAAATAACGATATTTCAATTGGAATATTTGTTTTAAACTCATTTTTTGATGAATTTAAAGCAATAAAATTATGTGATAAGAATGAACCAATTTAAATTTAGGGTGTATCAGATTTCAGATAACATTAAGATTATGAAGTTTATTTTATTTTTTGTTTTACTGACCTTTGCATTTAATGGGTTTGGACAACCACCAGAAAACACAAATTCAAATGCTACAATTTCAAACCAAGAAATGTTGCAGGAAGAAGAAATTGAAGGAAACTTTCAAGAGGTTCAATTGGATAGTGTTTCTGTTCAGAAAAAAAAGGAATCGAGATCAGATTATAAGGATAGAGTGCCCAACAGGAGTAGAGAAAAGAAGAGCTTATCAAGTTCAATTAAAATTCAATCCAAGCAGGTATTGGAATCTGAGTCAAAGAAAGTGAAATACCAGAGTAATAGTCGTTCTCCATCCATTCAGAGCCAACAAATTATGGACAATGAAGTTGAAAAACTTAAAGAGATTGATGATGAGTCATTTGAGTATCACTTGTACAATTATGTTTCGGGAAGTTATGATGATAAAAGACAAGAATCTCTTTATCGAGCTCAGTCTCTTGATGGGAATAATCAAGAAGTTCAAAAACTAATAGTAGCTAATGCTCTAGTTCAGGGAGATACGAAAACGGCAGGAAATAATCTTGAAAAACTTGTAAAGAACGGAGTCCTTAGTAAGGAAACGATTGCTTATACAGAGGATGTGCTTATATCAGCAGAAGGTAATGATCTTCTTTTGACCCATGGAACCAATGATTCCTATGGGGCTCTTTATAACCAATATATAAAAGGCAATAAATTTGCTTCAATCTGCATTGTTTCATTAGAGTTAATGAAGAGTGAATCATATAGAAAATTAATTCGCGCCAAAGGAATTACTGTTCCCAATAGGAAAAATGTAGATGTTCAGTTTTTGGCAGAGCTATGTCATCTCAATAGAAATAAAGGGGTTTCAATATCGATGACTTTTCCAGTAGAATATTTAAAACCACTGGCCAATAAGCTTGTTCCCTATGGGCTCGTTCTTAGAACAGGTACTCAAAAACCATTGTGTGCTTCAGATTTAGATGTATTGTGGAATACACGATTTAATAAAAAAAACCTCACTCAATATAATTCTATCGAAAGCAAAAATTATTCAAGGAACTACCGACCAACAGAAAAAATTCTAAAGGATTATCATGATTCCAATCAGAACAATCATTATATGAAAAGTAATGACGGGCAAAAAAGTAAGAAAGGAAAAATAGACAAGAAGCACTAGAATGAGAATTTTTCAAAAGCAATTAAAGCAGCTTTCTGATGAAGAGCTGATGAAAATGCTGTCTAAGGGAAACCAAAAGGCTTTTGATGAAATCTACCATAGATATTCAGACGTCTTGTTTGGATATTTTATGAAAATGCTTGCAAGAGATAAAGAAAAGTGCGAGGATATGGTACACGATCTTTTTGCAAAGATTATTAGAAAGCCTGATTATTTTGATGTCAACAGATCATTCAGAACCTGGGTTTTTTCAGTGGCCTGTAATATGTGTAAGAATGAATACAAAAGAATGTCTGTTCGAAAACATGTGTCAAATGATTTTGAGCCTACAAAATCGATTCATGCGGATTCTGATACCCTAAAAAAGGTGCATGAGAGTGGATTTAGTGATTCATTCTACGAAGCACTTAATGCCATGGATGAAAAGCACAAAAGCGTTTTTGCTCTTAGGCATTTTGAGGGCTTATCTATGAAAGAGATTGCGGAGACACTCCAGATAAATGAGGGAACAGTGAAGTCAAGACTGTTTTATGCTACAAAAACACTTGCAAATGAATTAAAAGAATTTAATCCAATATACAACCAATAATTATGGAAGATAGATTTATAAACATTTTTAAGAAATCAAATTTTCATGATCTCAATCATGAGGAGAAAGCGTTTATTTCAGAATTATGCTCGAATGAGGAGGAATTCGAAAATATAAAGCATTTGTATGCGGGTATGGAGACACTTGCTGATGAGTCTTTTCGATTGAATTCTGACTCAGTAAAGACTCAGCTAGATCAAGAATTTAAAGAGGTTCATGGTACAGAAGGAGGTTTTAGAATATTAAAATTTTTATTTCCACCAATAACACCAATCTATGCAAAGCCAGGTGTTCAAATTGCATTTCTATTGGTCTTTGTTGGCACCATTTATTATTCTATTAATAGACTTTCAATCGATAAGGATCATGCTGTGCTTTATTCTCAGAATACCGAAAATCAGGATCCGAAAGCAAATGAAGATAATGCAGAATTAAAGGAGCTTAACAATGACAATAATGGAGAGGATCCTACTGAGCTTGAAACCTTGATTACTGAAATTCCTGTATTGGAAGAAGCTTCAATGGCTACTGAGATAATATCAAATGAGTTGTTACTTGCGGAAATGGATGATAATATTGAAGAAGAGGCATTTATGGATGAGGCAGGTATGCCTGCACCAGCTCCAACCGCTATGGCTGTTTCTGGAATGGAAAGGCCAGATAACAATGAGAACTTGTTTATAATTGAGCCTATAGGAACCAACCTGGAACTGCTGGATGATTTGTTTGTTACCTTTTAAGTTTTAATATAAAATCTTCTTTTTCTTGTTGAGGACGTTTAATGAGAATGCCCATTCTGAAAAAGTCCATACTTATATGGTATTTTTTATTGCCTTTAAGAGCATTCCATGCACTAAGCATGGAATTACTCCACCTTATATCGTCTAAGACTAAAATGGTATCATTGTGAATATATTTATCCAATAGGTCTAAATAATATTTCAAAGCTTCACCATCGTGATGCCCGTCAATAAAAACCAGGTCAAAAGATTCTGTTTTCAGATCTTTAATGTAGTCATAAAATGTTCTGTTTATGAGTTCAATAGGTTTGTTGATTAAACTATTTTGTGCGAGTTTGAATGTTTCAGGACAACCTTCTATAGATGTAATTTGTGCAGAGGGGTGCCCAAGATGAAGATGAAGAGATCCAATTCCTAGGGATGTACCTAGCTCTAGAATTGATTTGGGTTTGAAATAATGACTAATTCGGTATAAGAGCACAGCATTTTTACCATAAGAAGAGCTGGTTTTAAATATTTGCTTTACAGATCTTTTTTTGTTTAATTTTTTCGATTTTGCTCCGTAATCTTGAACTTTAATTTCCACTGCATTCGAATTCGCCATGGAAACACATTGATCTATGTCTTTTTGATGTTTCGGGTCTATTCCCTGATTCATGCCTTCTTTCATGAAATTATAAACAAAAGGAGAATGAACACCATGTAAATACCTCGCGTTCAAGCGATATTTGATATATTCGAAGGCGATATTCATATTTTAAATGTTTTATGCAAGACACTGATCTTATCCAACATATTAATTCTCAGAAAAACAAGATTCAATCAGGAAGTCCAAAAATAGAAATAATTGCACCATGTGTGTTGAATGACGGCATAATTGCGATTGGTGATATAGAGAAATCAGAATTAATAACAATTTTTGAGCAAGAAGAAAAAAAGCTTTTATTTTTCGTTCCTGCATCTGGTTCTGGTTCTCGAATGTTTGATTTTTTGCTTTCTACAGCTCCAGATGAGGTTTTTGAAAAAGATCAAAGCATACTTCAGTTTTTAAATAACCTAGAATGTTTTGCATTCTATGATGAAGAGCTAAGGTTAATGCATTCTAAATGGAAGGATGGGGAGATGAGCTCACGAAAATTAATTGAGCTTATTATAGGTGCATCTGGAAAAGATTTTTCAAGTTCCCCAAAGGGATTGATTCCATTTCATTTGACTGAAGAGGGCCCCCTAAACGCTTTTCAGGAGCACATACTTCAAGGATTGTTACTCGAAGCTCATAAAACACAATTTCATTTTACTATCCAGGAATCTTTTAAATCGAATTTTTTATCCTGTCTTGATGAACTTGGGAAAAAATTTGAAAACGATTACTATGTAGATTTCTCTATTCAGAATCCCAGTACAGATTCCT
>Ga0206679_10003874_pt1 | contig 11334 bp, 8 predicted proteins | sample M110012015metaG_FD_155464 | JGI IMG/M metagenome (GOLD analysis project Ga0206679, IMG submission 155464) | Ammonia-oxidizing marine archaeal communities from Monterey Bay, California, United States - M1 100m 12015 | ecosystem: Environmental > Aquatic > Marine > Intertidal zone | place: USA... | reverse complement strand
ATACTTCTATTTTATCGCCGACCTGAACATCCTTATAGTTTGAAACTCCTATTCCACATTCTGTGCCCATAGGAACTTCATTAGCGTCATCTTTAAAACGTTTTAAGGAATCCAACTCACCTTCAAATATAACTATATCGTCTCGTAATACTCTTATTGGTTTATTTCTCTTTATAGTCCCTTCTATGACTATAGAACCAGCAATAAGACCAAATTTTGGAGATTTAAATAGGTCTTTTACTTCAGCTGTTCCTAATATTTCTTCCTTAACATCAGGTTTTAGATGTCCTTCAATAGCAACTTTAACTCCATCAATTAAGTCATATATTATCCCGTAATATAGAACATCTATTGATTCTTTTTCAGCTAATTTCTTGGCAGCAGAATCTGCTCTAACATTAAAACCAACAACAAAAGAATCAGTTGTTAAAGCAAGGTTTATATCGTTGGCATTTATCGAACCTACTGCCTCATGAACTAAATTAATTTTAACTTCTTCATTCTCTAGATTTTTTAATGAACCTACGATAGCTTCCAAAGAACCATGCGTATCAGCTTTTAAGACTATATTTAAAATGGTATGGTTCGCAAGCTCAGAATCAAACAACATTTCTAAATTAGAGATCTGGTTCCTTGCTAAACGCTCTTCTCTTGCTTTTTCAGCTCTTTCATTTGAGATTTCTTTTGCCATTTTCTCACTAGTTACAACAATAAACTCTTCTCCTGCCTTAGGGGGCCGATCAAGTCCTGTTATTGAAGCAGGAACGGATGGGCCTGCAGAACTAATATTAGTTCCGTTTTCATCAACTAAACTTCTTACTTTTTTAGTTTGATCTCCTACTAATATAGTATCTCCTTTCTTTAACGTTCCTTTTTGTACCAAAATAGTAGCGACAGCTCCCTTGCCTCTTTCTGTTGTTGAATCTAAGACCACACCAAAGGCAGGACCTTTGTGATGAGCTTTAAGTTCTAAGACCTCTGCTTCTAAAGTAACAGCCTCAAGAAGTTCGTTAATACCATCTCCTTTTAATGCAGATATAGGAATAAATTGAGTTTGACCTCCCCAATCTTCTGGGATCAATTCTTTATTTGATAATTCTGTCTTTACTTTTTCAATATCTGCTTCTTCTTTATCCATCTTATTAACAGCAACAACTATAGGGACGTCCGCGGCTCTAGCATGACTTATAGCCTCCTCCGTTTGGGGCTGTAATCCGTCATCAGCAGCAACAACTAGAATAACAATATCTGTTGAATTAGCTCCTCTAGCTCTAACTTCAGAGAAAGCAGCGTGCCCTGGAGTATCAATAAAAGCAATAGTTCCTAGTTCCGTATTAGCTTGGTAGGCTCCTATCTTTTGAGTTATACCACCCTCTTCTCCTTCAGCCACATTAGCTTTCCTTACGTAGTCTAATAAAGTTGTTTTACCGTGATCAACATGACCTAAAACCGAAACTACCGGGTTTCTTTTTTCTTCATTGCCTTCATAAGAAACTAACTCCATTAACCTGTCTTCAACTTCTATTTCTTTAGCAGGTTCACCTTTGTGTCCTAATTCTTCAGTAACTAATATTGCTGTATCTTGATCTAAAGCTTGATTAAGAGTTGCCATTACCCCAATTGACATTAGCTTTTTAACTAATTCTCCACCTTTTATAGAAAGGTTTTCAGCCAACTCACTAACTGTAATTGATTCAGGGATCTGAATTGTTCTAGAAATAAATTCACTAGGCATTTCAAATTCTTGTTTTTGAACATTTGAAAGAAAGTCTTCTCCTTCTAGTTCTCTCTTCTCTTTCTTAGTAAGATCAGTTTTTAGTGCTTTAGAAGGCTTTTTAGACTTAACAATATGTTTTATTTCTTTAGAAGGAGATGCTGACTCTCCAGATTTAGCCTTTCTTCTTGTAATAAGAGTTTTTTGTTCATTCTTCTGTTTTCTTTGACCCTCATTTACTTGTTTTAATGTTTCTCCAGCCTGTCTTTTCTTTTCTATTGCAGCAAAATCTATATTGGAAGATGTCTTTTTTGTTTTTTCTTCAAGACTAGAGGAAATTTCAATGTTTGCTTTTTTCCTTTTTATATCTATAGAACCAGGTTCCTTTTTTATTTCCTTAGATTCTGTTGTTTTTAAAGATATCGTCTTAGAGGTTTTACTTTGTTGTTTCTTTAAATAATGCAAAAGAGTTTTCTTGTCAGAATCAGTAACTTCGTCAGATAATTTAGAGTGCTTTAAACCTGCCTCTTTCATCTGCGAAAGGAGTAACTCAGGGGCTGAACCAATAACGGTTGCTAATTTCTCGACGCTTAGATTTGCCATAAAATTTATTAATTTAGCTATTCAAACCAATGCGCCCTAGCTTTCATAATCAACTCACCAGCATCTTCTTCAGACATTTGAATTAATGCTGTTAGCTCTTCTATAGATTGTTCAGCTAGTGCTTCTCTATCATTAATCCCTTTTTGACTTAATTCTAAAGCTAAGGTCACATCCATACCTTCTACAGACATCAAATCACTGGACTCTCCTTCCGCATCAGTTATCTGCATAGCAAGAGTCAAAAGGGCCTCTTTAGCTCTATTAATTAACAGTTCAGCTATCTCAGAATCAAAACCTTCAATTTCTTCTAATTCTTCCGGCGAGGCGGAAGAAACTGATTCTAAGTTGCGATAACCTTGCTCAATCAAAGCTTGAGCTAAGCCTTCATCAACATCTAAATTATCGATTAAAGTCTTAGAGTCGCTCTGAGTTTTCTCTTCTTCATTACTTTGAGCAGTATCCTCATCAATAACATTAAGCTTCCATCCAGTAATTTGACTACTCAATCTTACATTTTGACCACTTTTACCTATTGCTTGAGCTAAGGTGTCTTGAGTAACAGCAACATCCATTGTGCCTTTTACCTCATCTAAAACTATAGAAGTTATTTCAGCAGGGCCCATAGAATTAATTAATAATTGAGCAGGGTCATCATCCCATATCACTATATCCAACCTTTCATTACCTAGTTCATTTGAAACAGCTTGCACTCTAGACCCTCTCATTCCTACACAAGCTCCAACAGGATCAATCCTATTGTCATTAGTTTTAACCGCTATCTTTGTTCTAGATCCAGCATCTCGAGCTATAGCTTTAATCTCTATAACTTGTTCAGAGATTTCAGGAACTTCTAGCTTAAACAATTCACCGACCATTTCTGGACATCTTCTGCTCAAAGCTAGCTGCGGGCCCCTGTTTTCTCTTTCTTCCTCTTGTAAAACTGCTCTTAATCGATCTCCGATTCTAAAAACTTCTCCAGGTATAAGTTCATTTCTAGAGAGGATAGCCTCTGCTCCGTCACCAAGATCAATTATTAGAAATTCTCTAGTAACCTTTTTTACAGTTCCATTTACCAGTTCGCCTAAAACAGAACGGTATTTCTCAACTACTTGGGCCCTTTCTGCTTCCCTTACTTTCTGAACAATAACTTGCTTTGCAGCTTGAGCAGCTATTCTTCCAAACTCAATATTTTCTACTTTTTCTCTAATTACAGAGCCTATAGTTAAATTCTCATCTTTTGTCTTCGCATCAGTAACATTAATTTCAATGCCTTCATCTTCTAAATCCTCTACAGAGACAACTGCCCATAATCTAAATGTTTCATATTCTCCTGTTATAGAATCTATCTCAACTTCAATAGAGGAGTTTTCTTCATATCTTTTTTTTGTTGCTGTAGCTAAAGCCATTTCTATCGCTTCAAATATAGAACTCTTCGGAAGTCCTTTTTCTCCAGAAACAGCTTCAGCAACTAATAAAATCTCGTTTTGCATAATCTAACCCCTCACATTATAAGATTTGCTTGAATAATAGAAGAGAAAGGAATCTTTTGATCTTTATCTTTAGTCATTATTATCAGGCCTTCTTTTGTTACTTTTGATAATTTTCCTTTAATTGAAACTCTTTTATTTAAATTAGTGTTATACCTCACTTTAAAATCACAGTCGATATATCCTGAATATTGATCTTCAAAAAAAAACTTCCTTTCTAAGCCAGGTGAAGAAACTTCTAATAAGTATTTATTAGAAAATTCATTTTCTACGTCTAATAGCTTTATTACATGTCTGCTAACTTTTTCACAATCTTCTACAGATATTCCTTTTTCTTTATCAATATAAATTCTTAGGGTTTGGTTTTGATTTTTACCAAAGAACTCTATTCCCCATAAATCGCAGCCTAAAGATTTTATATCTTTTGTTAATATTTGTTTTATATAGTTCTTATCCATCTTTTATAAAAAAAGCCCTCATAGGGCTTACTTTTGGTAGCGGGGGCAGGATTTGAACCTACGACCTTTGGGTTATGAGCCCAACGAGCTACCAGACTGCTCCACCCCGCATCAAAAGGAGCGAAGTATAGATTTATGAGAAGAAGGGGTCAAGAAAGTTTATGGTGCCGAAGAGAGGATTCGAACCTCCACGAGCGAAGCTCACTACCCCCTCAAGGTAGCGTGTCTACCAGTTCCACCACTTCGGCTTCAAAATTACTCAGGATTATTATCAGGTAAAATACCTGTCTCCTCTATAACAGGCATGTCATCATCCTGATTCTCATCTATTGAATTCCTAGATATATAGGTTATAGATAAACTTAGGATGAGAAAAATAGCGGAAACTATAGCTGTTACCTTCGTTAAAGGGTTCGATGAACCACTAGAACCAAACATCGCATTGCTAGAACCTCCTCCAAAAGCACTTCCTATATCTGATCCTTTTCCTTGCTGCAAAAGGATTAATAGAATCAATGAAATAGAAATAACTATGTAGAAGAATATTAGTAAATTTTCCATAATTTAAGACTTATTATAAATATTAGTAAAAGTATTAGAGTCTAAAGAAGCTCCGCCTATTAAAAGTCCATCTACCTTATCTGAAGAGTAAATTTCTTTACAATTAGCTAAGTTTACACTACCTCCATAAACTACAGAAATATAGTTTGTAGAATTAGACTTATTCTTAAGTTCTTCTTTGATAAATGAGTGAATTTCTTCAATATAAGAAATCTCCGCATTTTCCCCTGTCCCAATAGCCCAAACAGGTTCGTAGGCAATTATACATTCGCTTAAAAGATTGCCTGGAAGAGCATTTAGCTGTTGCATAAGGATATCATTCGTTTGATTAGACTCCTTTTGTTGCAAAGACTCTCCAACGCAAAAAATAGGTTTGAGATTCATGTCTATAGATTCTTTCAGTTTATCAGAAAGAATCTGATTGCTTTCCTTAAGATGAATTCTTTGTTCTGAATGACCAATAATTACAAATTCACATCCTATATCTTCTAGCATTAGGGCATTGGTTCCGCCTGTTAAGGGAGCAGATAACACAGAATCACAATTTTGTGACCCTAATTGTATGTTTTTATAACTTTGTTTTATAAGAGACCCAGTAAAATCAAGATAGCAAGTGGGTGGGCATAAAATACATTTCTTTCCTTGATTGAGTTCTATATTTGTAGAAACAAAATCTACCCATTCTTTAATGAGCTCCTTAGACCCATTCATCTTCCAATTAGCAATTATCATAACTTAGAAGCTAGATCGGCAAGTCTGTTGGCATAATCTTCTGAATCTTTTTCATTTTCTGATTCAACCATTATTCTAATAAGAGGTTCAGTACCAGAAGGTCTTATTAAAACCCTACCTTTTTTTCCTAATTTACTCTCTATAAGAGTAACTTCGGACCAGAACTGATCATTCAGTATTATTTGATTAGGATTATTTACTGGTAAGTTTATTAAGGTTTGAGGAAACTTATTAAACCTTTCAACAGACTCATCTACATTGAAATTAAACTCTTTAAGACAATTTAGTAATTTTAATGCTGCAACTATTGCATCCCCTGTTTGAGCTGCATCAAGGCATATTATATGGCCAGAAGTTTCTCCGCCAAGTATCCAATTCCGTTCCAAGAGTTTTTGAAGTACATATTTATCGCCTACATCAGATCTACAAAATTTTATATTCATTTGATTAAAATGTAATTCAAGTGCCTTGTTGGTCATTAAAGTTCCAACTACTCCACTTTCTTTATTGAGATCTTTAGAAAGGATATAGAGCAAGTCATCTCCATCAAGAATTTTTCCTGTATTAGAAACTAACAGAATCCTATCCCCATCACCGTCAAAAGATATGCCAAGATCATATCCTCCTTTAATTATTTCTTCTCTAATGAAATCTGGGTTAGTTGAACCGCAATTCTGATTTATATTTACACCATCAGGTTCAATACCGATAGCAGCTACCTTTGCTCCTAACTCTTCAAACACCTTAGGTGCTACTGAATATGTGGCCCCATGTGCACAATCCAAAAGGAGAGATAAACCATTTAAATCAAGATTGTTAAAATTAGACTTGCAAAACTCTATATATCTTCCTTGTGCATCACTCATTCTCGTAGCTTTACCTAAATTAATCGATTTAACACTTTCTATTTCTTGACTGAGTTTTGTTTCAATTCTTTTTTCTAATTCAGAAGAAAGTTTTTGCCCGTCTTTATTAAAAAATTTTATCCCGTTATCTTCAAATAAATTATGCGATGCACTAATAACAACTCCAGCTTGTTTATTAGAATTAGCTAAAAAGGAAACACCAGGAGTAGGTAAAGGACCCAATAGGACTACATCTATACCAGATGCAATAAAACCTGCTTGAAGAGCTGATTCGAGCATATATCCTGAGATCCTAGTGTCCTTTCCAATAAGGACTCTAGTTATACCCTCTTCTAAAAGAATTGTTCCAGCTGCCCAACCTAATTTAGTCACAAATAAAGGATTCATAGTTGTGTCAACAGGGCCTCTTATACCATCAGTACCAAACCTTCTGTCCTTGCTTAAAGGCGTGAGGCTTGCAGATTGGTCTTTCTTTATTGGGATAGGATTAGTCATGTTAAGTAAGCTTTTGATAGAGAACTATTAAAAGCAATCTTCTAATTTTGTTCTGCAGCATCTCCAACAGAACTTTCTTTAGAGCCTTTTGAAGGAGGGTCTTCTGTTGATTTAGGCGCTCTGGGTTCTCCTCCAGCCATTATGTCATCTATCTGATCAGCATCTAAAGTTTCATAGTCCATCAATGCTTGAGACATTTTATGTAAAGCATCAATATTATTCTTTAATACTTCTTTAGCTGTTTTATAGCAATTACCTAATATCTCTTTAACCTCTTTATCAATTTCAGATGCAGTTTCGTCTGAAATACCTTGTTTTGAAGTTCCAACAGACCTTCCCAAGAAAGGTTCATCGTTCTCATCACCATATTTTACAGGACCTAGTTTCTCAGATAGCCCCCACTTGGTAACCATGTTGTGGGCTAATTCTGTAGCTCTTTCAATGTCATTAGAAGCACCAGTGGTTACTCCCTTTTCTCCATAAATTAGTTCTTCAGCTATTCTTCCGCCATAAAGCCCGCAGATTCTGTCTAAAATGCTTTGGTGACTATAACTATACTTATCTTCTTCAGGCAAGAACATAGTTACCCCCAAGGCTCTACCTCTAGGAATAATTGTCACTTTATAAACTGGATCATGCTCTTTTAAACTTCTTCCAACAATAGCATGGCCAGATTCGTGATAGGCTGTCTTTAATTTCTCCTCTTCAGACATAACCATAGATCTTCTTTCAGAACCCATCATGACTTTATCTTTCGCAAATTCCATTTGCTCCATGCCGACTAATTTTTTTGCAGTCCTTGCTGCAACCAATGCAGCTTCATTAACCAGATTAGCTAAATCTGCTCCAGAAAATCCAGGGGTCCCTCTTGCTATAAGAGAAGGATCAACATCCTCAGAAATAGGAACTTTCTTCATGTGTACTTTTAAAATCTGCTCTCTTCCTCTTATATCAGGTAAAGGAACCACTACTTGTCTATCAAACCTTCCTGGCCTTAATAAGGCAGGATCTAATACATCAGGTCTGTTTGTTGCGGCTATTATGATAATTGCTTGGTTATCTTCAAAACCATCCATTTCAACTAACAATTGATTTAGAGTTTGCTCCCTTTCATCATGACCTCCGCCCATCCCAGCACCCCTATGTCTTCCTACGGCGTCAATTTCATCTATAAAAACTATACAGGGCGATTGCCTCTTAGCTTGTTCAAACATATCTCTAACTCTAGAAGCTCCAACACCTACAAACATTTCTACGAAATCAGATCCAGAAATACTAAAAAATGGTACTCCCGCCTCTCCAGCTATAGCTTTGGCTAATAAAGTTTTTCCAGTGCCAGGAGAGCCTGTCATTAATATGCCCGTCGGTATCTTTCCCCCTAATTTTTGAAACTTAGAGGGGTCTCTTAAGAAATCAACGACTTCTTGAACTTCCTCTTTAGCTTCTTCTATGCCAGCCACGTCTGCAAAAGAAGTCTTTACTTTGCCTCCTTCTAGCATTTTAGCTTTACTCTTTCCAAAGCTCATAGGGCCAGACTTTCCTCCCATGCCACCTTGCATTTGTCTCATAAAAAAAATAAATACAGCTAATATGATCAGAATAGGAAAGCTTGCTATAAGAAGTTGTTTGAATATGGATTGCTCTTCAGGCTTCTCGCCAATTACAGCAACTCTATGATCAGAAAGAATTTCACTTAAATCATCTTGTAAAAAAGGAGGTCTAACAGTTTCAAAACTTTCTCCATTTACCGTCTCTCCTTTAAGAAAACTTGATCACTTTCTACTTGAGAGATGAATTCTGAATAAGAAAGCTCTTGAACTGAAGCTTCTTTATTGAAGTTACTGAACACAGAAAATATGGTTATAGCGATGAAAAACCACATCAATAAATTCTTCATTAATTCACTCATTTTTATTTAAATTCTTTCCCTATTACGTAAGTTTCTTTGGAATTTGATCTTGAGGCACTTGGTTTATTAACCTTGCAAGTCTTAAATCTATCACTTAAAGCATTTCTAGTATAATCCAAACTTTCACCTTGGAACACTTTTATCAGGGCTGAGCCTCCGTTTTTTAAGAATTTATCAATGACTGATAAAATATTTTCTACTAGATAAATCATTTGAGCATCATCTTTTTCCCTTATACCACTTATATTGGGGGCCATATCTGACAAAACAAGGTCGAAAGGTACTTTTTCTTTAAATTCTTCAAAATCATTTTCTTCAAGTTCTGTTATAGATTTATTTATAAAAAAAGTTCCTTTAATTTCTTTCATGTTTTGTATATCAACTGACACAACTGTCCCTTTGTTTCCTATATTTTCTTTAATAACTTGGGTCCAGCCGCCAGGAAAAGAGCCTAAATCAATAATAGACATACCTTTCTTGATTGAAATATCTTTTTTTAAGATTTCTTTTAATTTAAGTGAAGCTCTAGACCTATAACCTGCCCTTTTCGATATCCTTGTATAGGCATCTCCATCTCTGTAATTTGTTTTTGTATTTGGCAATTTTTATATGTATTCAACTTTCTGAATCTCATACTCAGTTGAACCACCTGGTGTCTCTACTTTGATAACATCGCCTTCAAATTTTCCTATCATTTGTTTCGCTAAAGGAGCAGCAAAAGATATTTTTCCTAATTTCGTATCTGCCTCATCTTCTCCAACAATTTTATATTGAGCAGATTGATCAGAATCAGAGTTTATAACTGTAACAGTAGTACCAAAAATTACTTTATCAGAAGGGTCTATCTGAAGAATATCGATAATTTGAGAGTTACTTAATTTAGTCTCAATGTCCTTAATTCTTGCTTCAGCTAATCCTTGTTGCTCTTTAGCAGCATGATATTCAGCATTTTCTTTTAAATCACCAAATTCCCTTGCAGTAGCTATTGCATCAATTATTCTAGGCCTATCTTCGTTTTTTAGCCTTTTTAATTCTTCTCTTAAGAGAGATTCTCCCTCTTTTGTCATCGGGTTCATAACTAGCTAATTTTAGCATGAAGATCTTGCAATCGCTCAACAGACCATTGATCTTTATTTCTTAGGACTGCACAAACAGCCTTTCCTCCTTCAATAGTAGTAGTGCAGTAAATCCTTTCTTCTAAAGCAGTTCTTCTTATGGACGCAGAATCAAGAATAGATTGTCTGCCTTCAGTTGTATTAACTATTAAATTTACTTCAGAATTCTTCATTGCATCAACTACGTGAGGCCTGCCTTCGGCAACTTTTTTAATTACTTCTACAGGTGTGCCTCTTTCAGATATAGATCTAGCAGTTCCCTTCGTGGCAATGATATTAAACCCTAAATCATAAAATTCTTTAGCTAGCTCTCCTACAAAAGGTCTATCAGAATGCCTCACGCTTAAAAAAACTGAACCTGTATTAGGAATTTTTTCACCTGCGCCTAACTGAGCTTTAGCATATGCCTCTGAGAAATTTGTACCTGTACCCATTACCTCTCCTGTTGATTTCATTTCAGGTCCTAAAATAGGGTCTACCCCCATAAACTTTGTAAAAGGAAAAACAGCTTCTTTAACAGAATAGTATGGAGGGGTAATTTCTTGTAAGAAATTTTGATCTTTTAGAGAAATGCCAGCCATACAAAGTGCACCAATTTTAGCTAAAGATTTGCCTATGCATTTTGAAACGAAAGGTATTGTTCTTGAAGCTCTTGGATTAACTTCTAACAAGAAAAGGGTATTTTCATGATAGGCCAGCTGTACGTTTATTAAACCTACAGCTTTAATTTCTAAGGCTATAGACTTCACCATAACTGAAACTTCTTCAATTACTTCTTCTGAAAGGCTATATGGCGGTAAAGAACAAGCAGAATCGCCTGAATGTATTCCTGCCTGTTCTATATGTTGAAGAATTCCACCTATAACTACATGCTCTCCATCACAAACAGCTTCAATATCGATCTCTATAGCTTGGTTTAAAAATCCATCTAATAAAACAGGACTTTTTTCACTTGCTTGAACTGCTTCAACTAAATAGTTTTCTAAATCAGATTTTTTATAGACTATATCCATTGCTCTTCCACCAAGCACGTATGAAGGTCTAACAACTAAAGGAAACCCTACTTTATCTGAAACTAACATTGCCTCTTCTAGATTAGTTGCTATACCATTTGGAGGCTGCTTTAAATCAAGCCTATTCACAAATTCTTGAAACCTTCCTCTATCTTCAGCTAAATCTATAGAATCAGGTGAGGTGCCCAATATAGGAACTCCATTAGCCTCAAGTTCTTCAGCTATTTTTAGTGGTGTCTGCCCGCCGTATTGAACTATTACCCCTAATGGAGATTCGATATCAGTAATTGCTAAGACATCTTCCACTGTAATAGGCTCAAAATATAATCTATCCGAGATATCATAATCTGTTGAAACAGTTTCTGGGTTGCAATTTACCAT
>Ga0206679_10003871_pt1 | contig 11336 bp, 12 predicted proteins | sample M110012015metaG_FD_155464 | JGI IMG/M metagenome (GOLD analysis project Ga0206679, IMG submission 155464) | Ammonia-oxidizing marine archaeal communities from Monterey Bay, California, United States - M1 100m 12015 | ecosystem: Environmental > Aquatic > Marine > Intertidal zone | place: USA... | reverse complement strand
ATAGATGGGGCCGAGGCTCAGGGGGAAGCCTATGCCAAGGAAAAATGTCCGTTTTGAGAATTAGCCGCGGCCGGGTATTCTGATGTAACCCCTTGCCTTGGAATGGTTTACGGCACTTGCGCGGCCATTTGGGCTAGGTGGACTGGCCTGTTAGAGGAATCTGCCGAATTTCTACCCTTTCCAAGCCGCGAGACTTCGCGCAGGCTAGTCTTCATGGGAAGTGAGGGCTGATTCATTCGGCACCCACCTCTCATTCATCTCTTTATTCTGGCACCCCTTAGAAAATAGGCTTCGGCAAAACATGAAAAGTAATCTTAATAGTGTCCTTCTGACTGCAGCTGGTATGAGCCTCTTGGCCATGTCCGCTAGCGCTCAGCAGAGCATGCAAACCGCTCAACCCGAGCGCATCAACGGTACGGCGAAGCACGCCGGTATCTATCACGTCGCTACCGGCACTTGGACCCGCACCAACGGTGCGACCGCCAACGCTGGCCCCGACATTGTCTACAACAACACTGCTGACGGTATCTACTGGACCGGCGAGCTCCACGAGAGTGGTGCGGAGTGGGTTGACGAAGGGCAATTGCCCGGCGCTTCCTCTCCCTTTGGCGCTAACAAAGAGTGCTACTCGATCAACGGAATGGACATCTACTACGGTACGTCCTCCATGCCCGGTACCTTGACCATGGACGTCAACTGGTATGACGCCTACGCACCCTGCACCAACCCCAACGAGGCTAACGCCTGTATTAACTGGGCTGGCGCATCCACTGGAATCGATCTCCCCGAGAACCAGGGCTCCGGCACTGGTTTCTGGGTCATGAGCATCGACTTGGCCGGCGTTGAAGTCGACATGAACGCGGACGGCGCTCCTTGCCTTCCCCTTTATGACGCTACTGTTGCCTGGGACTCCTTCGGTTGGGGCGCAGTCGCAGTCGGTGGTAACATGGGTTGGGTTCTTGCCGGTGATCCGGATTGGACCCCCTCTGTGACCTCTGGTGCCAACCTTGAAATCGGTGGTACGGGTACGTACTACGATGCCAGTGCTGCAGTTAGCTGCAACGTTGACCCGACTCTCGGTCACACCGGTCTTAACACCCAGGATCTCTGGCGTGTTGTTGAGCCCGCCAGTGGTGCCCTCGTTATCGGTAGCGGTTGCTACTGGTACGGTGGCTACGCCAACGTCTTGGGCTGCGGTGCCCTGGGCCCGAACAACTCGTTCGCGTCCCAGTACGTCCGCATCCACGCTTCGGATGTCGCCGGTGCCGCTTGTGACACCTCCCCCGACCTTCAGTTCTCGGCTCCCGGTAACGCCCACTGTGGCACTAACACCGGTGGCCAGCCCTCCGGCCCGGCCCGTATGTCTTACTCCCGTGACGCTTCCGGCGCCACCGTTGGCACCCTTCAGGTTGTTGACGGACCCGACGGCGAGTTCGGCTACGCAGTTGTTGCGGACACCCTGGGTAGTGGAATCAGTATCGGCAACGGTATCCTGTACCTCACTCCCCCGTTCGGTCGTTATAACCCCAACACGGCGGGCGCCCAAGGCCCCAGCATGAACTCCATCGGCCAATTTGGCGCCGACGGCGTGCTTGCTAACCTTGTTGGAAACGGTGATGCTCTCGGAAACGGCTTTGTCGTTCCCCTGCTCAAGACTAGTACTCTTGGCACCGGCAACTACGCTCCTGGCGACACCGTGGCTTTCAGCCTCTGGTTCCGTTGTGGCGCTGGCAGCAACTTCTCCGACGCCGTCCAGGTTCAGTTCCGCTGATCCGAGACCCGTTAGAGACTTGATCTAAGAGCGGCGTCCGCCCCCACTGGGGGCGGGCGCCGCTCGCTTTGTGTCGGGGTCCTTGGCGGGTGGGCCATCCCCGTAGGTATCCTCTGGCCCATGGACTGCAAAACTTTCCACTATCACGAAGAGGATGACGTCGCGGTGGTGCGTCTCGAGCGGCCGGAGCGCCTCAATGCTCTGACTTTTGATTCCTACGCCGAACTGAGGGACACCTTCCGGGCCCTCGCAACCCGTGACTCTGTGCGCAGCGTGCTGCTGACAGGAACGGGTCGGGCGTTCTGTTCCGGCGGCGATGTGCGTGACATCATCGGGCGCCTGATGGGCGTGGATGACGGAACCTTGTATGCCTTCACACGCATGACCTGCGACTTGATCGGCAGCATTCGGACTCTCGAGAAGCCAGTCGTTGGGGCGTTGAACGGTACCACCTGCGGAGCAGGAGCCGTCATGGCTGCGGCCTGCGACATCCGCATTGCTGCTGAATCCGCGCGCATCGCATTCTTGTTCACGAAGGTTGGCCTCTCCGGGGCGGACATGGGAGCAGCTTGGTTGCTGCCGCGCATCGTGGGGCATGGACTCGCGAGCGAGCTGTTGATGTTGGGCGAGTTCATCGATTCCAAGCGAGCCGCTGACATTGGGCTCTATAACCAGGTCGTGCCTGATGATGAATTGGCTGAGCGTGGAATGGAGGTTGCCCGCGAGTTGGCGGCTGGGCCCGCCTTCGGTTTGGCGGTGACCAAGCGTATGCTTGATGCGGAGTGGGACATGAGCCGGGACGAAGCGTTCTCGGCCGAGGGCTGGATTCAAGCGGAGTGCATGAAGCATCCGGACTATGACGAGGCCTATCAGGCTTTCATCGAGAAACGTCCCAAGGACTTTCGTGCATCCGGTGCGCTTGGTAAGAAAGGGGGCAGATCCTGATGGCTGACCTCGCTGGACTCCAAACCGCCGCCGAAAAGATCGGGCGTGCCATGCAGCAGGAAATTGCTGCGGCCAAGGGTGAAGATGACGCTGCCCGGATTGCACTTGGGCTCTTAGCCAAGAACAACTGGTTGGGCTGGGCTTTGCCAGCAGACTATGGGGGGCTGGACACGGATGGCCGGGTGGCTGGGGATAAGGTCAGCGTCCAGGCCATGTGTGCCGTGCGCCGGGGCTTGGCCCGGGGCTGCGGTATGGCGGACTTGATGTTCGTGGAACAAGGGCTTGGCTCCTATGCCTTGGCCCTCGGAGGCGCGGCAGATCTAGCGAAAGAGCTAATGGGCAGCTATGCCGCCGGTACCCGCATCGCGGCCTTTGCGGTGACCGAAGAGGGCGCGGGCAGCGATCTTTCCGGCGTATCGACTCGGGCCGTGAGAACGGACCGGGGATACTGCCTCACCGGCGCTAAGACCTATATCACCAACGCTGGGATCGCCGATGACTACACCTTGCTGGCTCGGGTATCGGGGGAGCCGGGGGATCGTTCAGGTCTCGCTATGTTCCGCGTGCCCGCCACTGCTCGGGGCCTAGAGGTCAAGCGCTTCGAAGTCATGGCTCCGCACCCCATCGGTGAGTTGATTTTGAATGACGTGCAAGTGGATCAACGGGATCTGATTGGAGAAGAGGGCCAGGGCCTCGACTTGGCACTGGGAGTCTTGGGTCGCTTTAGGACCTCGGTGGCTGCCGCGGCGGTCGGCTTCGGCGAACGCGCCTTGCAGGAGTCTCTCAACCATTTGAAGACCCGCGAGCAATTCGGTCGACCGCTCTCCAGCTTCCAGGGCTTGCGCTTCGACTTGGCCGAGATGGACACGCGCCTCGCCGCAGCGGGACTGCTGGTTTCCCATGCTGCGGAGTGCGTGGATGAAGAACGCGAGGCCACCGCCTCCGTGGCCCGGGCCAAGTTGTTCGCTACCGAAGCAGCCGGTTGGGTTTGTGACCGGGCGGTGCAGCATCATGGGGGGCTTGGAGTGCGACGCGGCGCCGTGGTCGAGCGTCTCTTCCGAGAAGTTCGTGCCCTGCGCATTTATGAGGGCACCAGTGAAATCCAAAAGTTGATCATCGCTAAGCATCTCTTGAGGCAAAAAACGGAGGATTGACCGTGGCTAAATTTCAACTGCACCTCTTCACCTGCGTCAACACCCGAGAGGATGGGGACGCCAGAGGGTGTTGCTCGGCGCGTGGGGCGGGCGAAGTGGCCACCGATCTCAAGCGCAAGTTGTACGCGCGCGGCTTCAAGCGCGTGGTGCGCGCCAACAAGTGCCAGTGCCTGGATCAATGCGCCTTTGGCCCTGTGGTAGTGGTCTACCCCGAAGGCGTTTGGTACGGCAAGGTCACTCCGGAGGATGTGGATGAGATCATCGAAAAGCACATCGAAGGGGGCGAGGTAGTTGAGCGCCTGGTGATTCCCGAGGACCAACTCACAGGTCTGGAAAACGGGACCCAAAATTCATGAGCGCTGCGGATGATTGGCCCTTGGATCCGGGCGCCGGCCTGGGCTGCCTGCTTTGTGGCCCCCCGGGGGACGAGATAGTCGAAGGATTGGCCATGGCAGCCCGAGAGAAGGGGTGGAGCGTTTGCTTAGCAACGGATTTGTCAAAGGAAGATCATCGGGAGGCGGGGCGGGAAATCGAAGCTGGCCTCAAGCGGTTAGCTCAGGTGGAGGGTGCCGGAGCGGATCTTCTCCTGATTGTGGGGGTTGGATCCTCGGGCACCGCCGCCTTCCTGCAGGCTTGCCGTAGCCGCCGGGTTGGGGCCTTGGCGATTGTCGATGTGCCCCTGATCTTGGATGCTCTCGATGCCCAACGGCCCGTGCAGCCCCTAGAGATGTTGCTTAACTTGGAAGTGCCCCTGCTGCGCTTGGAATCCATGGGCCCTTCGGTCCTAGAGCCTGATCACTCGCAGAGGGTAGACCTGCAATTGGACGCTTCCTCACGCGACCACCAAAGCCACCGCATCCCAAGTGCAGACCTCCGCTCTCCTCTGGTATTCTTTTTACTCGAAGCCTTCCTCTCGACCCACCTCGAAATACTTCCCTGAACGATGCTTGAACTGATCGACCTTGTGCCCGGAAAAGAAGTCCTTGGGCAATACACCATCACCAAGCTGCTGCGGGAAAACGGTATCTCCTCCACCTTTGGCTTGCAGGGGGAGAAAATCCCCGACGGGGCAGAACTGGTCCTGTTTCCAAGTTACCTCTTCGGTAGCATCGAGGCGGCGACGAAGTTTTCCGAGGAACTCAAGCCTTGGGTTCATTTTGACTGCGCATCGGTGCGGACATTGAGCCGTATGGAGGTTCAAGGCGATGGGCTCGTGCTGCAAGTCGGTGAGCTGGTGCCCGGACCCAGCCTGCGGGAATTTTTGGCCGAGGGTGAGCTACTCACAAGCGGTGAAGTGCAACTGCTAGGGTTGCGCCTGCTCGACGGGCTTGAAGCCTTGCACGGGGCGGGCCTTGTGCACGGTGATCTAAAGCCCGAAGTAGTTTTCGGTAACGGCGATCCGGAGACCGCCGTGATCATTGACGGCGGAGTAACGCCGAGCCTCTGGTTCACCCAACATCTTGGTGCTCGAACCCAGTTGGTTGGCACGCCCTTCTACGCACCGATCGAACAATTTAGCGGCGACGCGCCCAGCGCTGGCTCTGACCTTTACAACTTGGCGACTCTCCTCTATGAAGCTGCCACGGGGCAGTTGCCTTGGAAGGGGTCAGGGTTCATTGAGGTTTTCCAAAGTAAACTCGTGCGGCCCGAAGAAGGGTCCAAGGCGGCGCGCGCGGTGGACTTGGCCCCTGGTCTCGACCGTCTGTTGTGCTCAGCGCTCGATCCCCAGCGACGAGAGCGCCCCGCCGACGCGGCCGTCTTCCGCGAGCAGCTTCGAGCAGCCTTGAGTTGAGGATTTACTGTTGAGTTCCACCACCCTGAACCTCTGCACCTGGTTTTTGGACCAAAACCTGGAAGCGGGGCGGGGCGACAAGGTCGCCCTACGCTGTCAGGATGAGGCCTGGACCTATGCCCAGTTGAGCGATGGGGCTGCCCGCTGTGCAGGGGCCCTGCGCAGGCGAGGAGTGCGCCCGGAAGATCGGGTGCTCTTGATCTTGCCTGATGGGGTGGACTTCGCTTACGCCTGGTTTGGCGTCTTACGGGCTGGGGGCGTCTTCTGCATGGTTAACCCCCTGTTGAACGCCTCTGACTATGCTCATTATCTGCGCTACACCAAGGCGCAGGTGGTGATCTGTGATCAGGGCGTGGTCGCGGAGTTAGAGCGAGCTATGGAGGGCCTCGAATCCCCACCGAAGTTGCTGGTTTCCGGGGACGATGCTTTGGGTCACGAATCTTTGGATGGGGCCCTCAAGGCAGAGGACCCCACATCCCCCATGGCCCGCACGGAGCCCACTTCTCCGGATGACCTTGCGGGTTGGTTGTTCACCTCGGGTTCCACCGGCCAGCCAAAGGCCTGTGTTCATATGCAGCGTGACTTTGTCTTCGCCACCGAGGCTTATGCTTTGGGCGTCGTGGGCTACCAAGAGTCCGATGTCTGTCTATCTGTTCCCAAATTGTTCTTCGGGTATGCGACGGGCACCAACTTGATGTTCCCCTTCCGGGTGGGAGCCACCGTGGTGCTCTTCTCCGGCAGAGCGACACCGGACGAGATTTTCAAGCAGATCAAGGATCACCGCCCGACTTTCTTGACCAGCGTGCCCACTCTGATCAATGGCATGCTCGATTCACCAGAGTTGGAAGAGGCCGATCTGAGTTGTCTGCGGCTTTGTATCTCAGCGGGTGAAGCCCTGCCCCGCCGGGTTTTCGAGCGTTGGCAGGAGCGCACGGGCGTTGAGATCCTCGACGGGATTGGTTCAGCAGAGATGTTCCACATCTACATCTCTAATGCGCCGGGCGATGTAACTCTTGGTTCCCTGGGGCGTTTAGTGCCTGGCTACGAGGCCGAGATTCTTGCGCCTGATGGAGCTCTCCTTCCAGACGGAGAACCCGGACGCTTGCGCATCCGCGGGGGCTCTACTGCGCTCTGTTATTGGGCCGACAAGGAAAAATCACAGGCCACTTTCCAGGGGGACTGGTGCACAACCGCAGACATTTTCCGCCGGGATGGGGAAGGGCGCTTTTGGTATGAAGGCCGGGCAGATGATCTTCTCAAGGTCAGCGGTATTTGGTGTTCCCCCTTGGAAATCGAAGAGTGCCTGAGGGGGCATGAGGCCGTGAAGGATGTGTGCATCGTGGCAGCCCAGGATGGGGCGGGCTTGACCAAACCCCTGGCCTTTGTGGTCCCCGTCGGGGGAGCCGAGGGGGGGCAAACCCTGGCGGCTGAGCTCAAGGGCTTCATCAAGCAGCATTTGGCCCCTCACAAGTACCCGCGCTGGTTCGAATGGCGTACAGAGCTGCCGAGAAATGACCGTGGCAAGGTGGCCCGCCGAGTCTTGGCGGCAGAAGCTGCGGAACTGAAGTTGTGATCGGTTCCATTCGGTGGGGCGTGGGGTACCATGCCATTGAAAATGGACATCGCCCGTAGCACATGGAAGGAACTGGCCTCGGTCATGGGGCCCGAATCAGTTTTTCTGCTGCCCATCGGCAGCACTGAACCTCATGGCCCCCACCTGGCCTTGGACACGGATGTGACCATTGCTGTGGCACAGGCGCGACGGAGTGCCGAGGTCCTAGAGGATACCGGTATCAAGGCGGTGGTCCTGCCCGCTTTACCCTATGGGGTGACGCGCTTTGCGGGGGATTTCCCCGGGGCCATTTCCCTCAGGCCTGGAACTCTTTGGGCTTTGATCGAGGATTTGATATTGACCCTGGAGGAAGCCGGTGTGCGACGCATCGTGCTGTGCAACGCCCACCTTGAGCCCGAGCACATTGAAGTGATCCGCGGAGTTGCTCTGGATCACTCGGAGCTCACGCCGACCAAGGCTCATGCTATCTTTCCCGATCACACTCGACGTAAGCCCGCCGCCCTGCTGTCCAAGGAATTTCAAAGCGGCGAGTGTCACGCGGGCGAATATGAAACCTCGATCGTTCAGGCGGTGGATCCGGAAGCCGTGCGCGAGAGTGCTCGCCAGGCTTTGCCAGCTGTAGAGATCGGATTGATCCAAGGCATAGCCGAGGGGAAGACGACCTTTGCTGAAATGGGTGCCGAAGAGTGTTACTGCGGAGACCCTGCCGCCGCAACCGTTGCCCACGGAGAAGAGCAACTCAATGTCCTCGCGACCATCGTCATCGATGCCTGTCGCGCCGCCTGGCCGACACTCTTTTCATCATGAGCGCTTACAGCACCGTTCTTCAAGTCCGCTTCGGCCACGTGGACCCAGCGGGGATCGCTTACTTTCCTCGCATCTATGACTATCTACACGATGTGTTCGAGAGTCTTTGGGAAGAGCACGTAGGTCAGCGTTACTACCACCTTTTGCTGGAGCGCCGTGTGGGGTTTCCGCTGGTGCACAGCGAGGTAGAGTTCAAAAAACCCCTTCGTTTTGGTGATCGACCAGTGGTTTCAGTGACTTGTTCCAAGCTGGGCAATTCAAGCATGACTCTGCGGTATCGCTTTAGTCTGGGGGATGAGCACGTCTTGGAGGCGCGCATGACCACGGTCTGTACCAGCCTTGATGACATGAAGCCCATGCCGATTCCCGAGGATTTCAGAAAGAGGTTCGAAGATCTATTGGAGACCGAAGCCGAATGACGCGGATCATTGATCGTTTTAGCACCGGGTCTCCGGTCTTTAGTTTTGAGTTCTTCCCCCCCAAGAGTGACGAGGGGGCCGAGGCTTTGATGGCTACAGTCTTGGACCTGCAGGAGGCGGTGAGCCCAGACTATGTTTCGGTCACCTATGGCGCCGGTGGAACGACTCGCGAGCGAACCCAACAGGTGGTGTCACGGATTCAGAACCAGATTGGTCTGCCAGCCATGGCGCACTTGACCTGCGTGGCAGCAACAGTGGGGGAGATCGACGAGGTGGTCAACCGCCTGGTTGCGGATGGTATCGAGAACATCTTGGCCCTGCGCGGGGATCCACCCAAGGACCAGGAAAATTTCCAGGCACCCGAAGGGGGGTTCGCCCATGCGTCCGAATTGATCGCGCACCTCGCCCGGCGTAAGGGACTCTGCATTGGCGCGGCCGCCTATCCCGAAGGCCACCCGGAGTCTGCCGATGCGCAAGAGGATCTGCGTTGGACGATTCACAAGGTCGAGCAGGGTGCGTCGTTCCTGGTGACCCAGATGATCTTCGACAACGAGCACTACTTTCGTTTCACCGAACGGCTACGGGGCTGCGGCGTGCACGTGCCTGTGGTGCCGGGGATCATGCCGATCACCAATGTGGCCCAGATTGACCGCTTCACCAAGATGTGTGGGGTCGAGATTCCCAGCTCCCTGTCCAAACGCATGCACGGCTATCAAGATGACCCGGCCTCGGTGATGGCGATTGGTATTGAGCATGCCATCGAGCAGTGCCGGGATCTGCTGGCCCGAGGGGCTCCGGGCCTGCACTTCTATACCCTCAACCGCTCTCTGGCCACCCGTGGCGTTCTGGCAGCCCTGAAGGGCTAAGCGGGGGCCCACGGGACCGTTCCGGGTCGGTTACGCTGTTGGACCTCTTGGGGCACAATGGGGTCCCAGAGGGCCCCTGACCGAGGGCTCAGGCGGGTGGAACGGTCCTTGCAATAGGGCTGCTAAGTCCGTTGCTGACCCTGCCCAGCTGCTCTCTGCCGCTTCTCCTATGAATTTCACCTTCCGCCACCTGGTTCTCGTTCTTGTTCTCGCCCTCGCCGCATGCCATGGGCGGCAGGTGCTAGAGGCCGTTCCTGGAGTGGAGCTGGACGGAACCGCCTACGAGGCCGCGGGGCAGGTGCTCCTGCAGGAACGCCCGGCCCTCGACCACGAGGACTTGCACAATGTGTTTAAGCTCTCGCCCTCAATCATCTCCGGCGGGGAGCCTGATTCTGAGGAAGCTTTTGAGCGCATCGCGAGCTGGGGCGTCAAGACAATCTTGTCGGTGGACGGGAAAGCACCCTTGGTGGAAGCCGCGGCACAACTCGGCATGCGTTATGTGCACGTGCCCATCCAGTACAACGGCATTACCGAAGACGAATTGCTGCGCATGGCCAAGACTTTCCGCGAGTTGCCTGGTCCATTTTATGTGCACTGCTTTCACGGCAAGCATCGGGGTCCGGCTGCGGCAGCAGTGGGGCGCTTGGTGTTGGATCATGCCTCCCGGGAACAAGTGCTTGGGGAGATGCGCCAGTGGATGGGGACTTCTCCCGCCTACGAAGGTCTTTATGCCACCATCGCCAGTACGGGTATGCCCGAGATCGCACAGAGCGAAACTTGCGATTGGAATTTCACACCGTCAGTTGGAGTCGCTGGCATGAAGGAGGCGATGGTCATGGCGACTCGCGCCCTTGATAACTTGAACGCCCTGAAGAGCAACTCTTGGGCGGTGGATCCCACCCACCCGGATTTGGTTCCCGAACAAGAAGCCCTGCGCTTGGCCGAGATCTTTCGGCGCTCCCAGAAAGGGGATGATATGCGTGCCCGTCCTGCGGATTTCTGTGCCCGTTACGAGGGTCTTGTCCCCGCCGCAGAAGAGCTCGCCGCCCTGGTGAGTCGTGCCCGGACAGGGGATGAGCCGGCCCTTGAGAAAGCAGCAGGTTTGATGTCGCGCATCGAGGGCTCCTGCAAGGCTTGTCACCAGCGCTGGCGGAACTGATTGGCGGGCGAGAGGAGTCTTTAGCTGGATTTGTGCAGAGGCGGGCACGGGACTTCGCAGCCTGCTACCATGCTCGCACTGTGATTCCCATTTCCCCACGATTCCGCGACGCTATCAACCGGGCGCTCATTCTTCATCGAGGCCAAAAACGTAAGAAGACCAAGGAGGAGCGTGCCCGCGGGGATGCTGAGGTGCCCTACGCGGCGCACCTGTTCAGCGTGGCAGCCCTAGCCATGGAACACGGGGCCGACGAGGACGAGACGATCGCAGCATTCCTGCACGATGCTGCCGAGGACCAAGGCGGAGAAGAATTACTGGCGGAGCTCGAAGATGTCTACGGGTCCCGCGTGGCAACGATCATCAGGGGTTGTTCTGATTCCCTCACCGCCCCGAGCGAGGGGCGCGGTGAGTGGCGCGCCCGCAAGGACCGCTTTATCGAATTTGTCCGCACCGATGCGGACCCCTCTGTGCTGCTCGTGGTGGCTTGCGACAAGGTTCACAATGCCCGCTCGGTGGTCACGGACTTGGCGCGCTTTGGTCCAGGGATCTTTGCCCGCTTCAGCAGTGGGCAAGAGGGGACCCTGTGGTATTACCGGGCGATCCTCACGGCCTTACGCTCGCGTGAAGCGGACATGAGAACGGACCTTCAACGTCTCCTGCTGGACGATCTGGAGAGGATCATTGACCGCATGGAGCGCTTTGCCGCTGAGTGATTGGGATTAGTCGTCCTTCGGCTGTCGCACTTCGAGCCTCTGCTCGTAACGCTTGCCGCTTTCTTCCAGCACGATGAGGTAGGTACCGGCGGTTGCTTGGCGACCCCTACGGAAGCGGCGTCCGCCCCCGTTGTCCG
>Ga0206679_10003870_pt1 | contig 11337 bp, 9 predicted proteins | sample M110012015metaG_FD_155464 | JGI IMG/M metagenome (GOLD analysis project Ga0206679, IMG submission 155464) | Ammonia-oxidizing marine archaeal communities from Monterey Bay, California, United States - M1 100m 12015 | ecosystem: Environmental > Aquatic > Marine > Intertidal zone | place: USA... | reverse complement strand
CATCTGAAAATGTATTACAACTAATATCTATAATTGTAGGGTTAAAAGTAATCTCTTGTGGTTCGGTTATTACTGCAGAATCTTGTATAGGACAACCTGTTTCGGCATCAGTAATAATAACATAATAAGTTCCTGGCCCTAAATTTGGAATACTGTCTGTTGTTGTTCCATCATCCCATAAATATGTGGCTGAGAATGAAGGAGCATTTAAAACAATAGAATAATCTTCTGTAGCACCAAACCAAGGTGAGCCATTACTACCTGAAATAGGTGCGTCACATGGGTCAATATCATTTGATGTTGTAATGTTAAATTGATCTTGAGCAACTACTCTCATTCTTGTAGGTCCAAATGCTCCTGTTGTTGGTACAGTAAATGCAATAGGAACTGAAAGTCCAGGTGCTGATGGAGAGGGTATTATTCCGATTGCTTCTCCAGCATCAAGGAAGTCTCCATCAATATTATAATCGATAAATACTCTAGCTCCTCCAAGATATGCGCCAAATCCTGATAAATCCTGAAGGGTAATGTTTATTGAATACACCTGCCCTTCCGTTATGTCGGCATACATAGTTGCTGTGTAGTCTTCATAATGGTCAACTATTCCATTTGTATTGTTGTTAATATTAAAATTGTCACCAACTAATATTACTTCCTCAATACTTGTTGCTAGCTGAGCAATAAAATCAGGGTTAGGATGTGATGCGCAATAAGCTAAACTTGAGACTGTTCCTGGTGGAGTTACTCCACCTAACATAGTAATACTTGCAGCACCATCATTTTCTCCATAACAACTGCTGTTGTATTCATTAATAATACTTGTAGTGTTTAAAGGGTCATAAAGAGTTACACTACTATTGAAGGTGCATTGATTTGCATCTGTAACAGTATAGTTAAATGTTCCAGCAGTTAAAGCTAATGGATCTTCTCCAAACCAATTAAAAACATAAGCTGGTTGCCCGCTACTTGCTGTTAATAAAGCACTACCATCATTGTATCCAAAACAAGAGGGGTTGTTTGTAGTTACATCATTTGGCAGTACCGTTGGAGCTTCATTTATTAATATGGATCCTCCAACAGGTATTGGGTTACATCCTTGAGGAGTATAAGTATAAGTTATGTTATGTAATCCAGGCAAGTTTGATGCTGGATCAAAATCAGTTATTACTGATCCTAGATTATCTGTAAAGACTCCATTCCCTTGTGTCGACCAGCCTGCAGGAGGTATTCCTGTTAGAGTAAATGAGCTTGTATCTGAGCAGATAACTGATGGTGAAGTAATGGAGATACTCGCAGCACTAAAAACATTAACCTCAACTGTTGCAGTATCTCCTGGACAAGCACCGCTTGAAGTTCCAGCAATATGATATACGTAGTCTCCTGGCTGGTCAATTGCAGGATCAAAAATTCCAGAAAGAGTATTTCCATTGTAAGTCCACCATCCATTAGGGACAGGTTGACCGTATAACTCATCAAACAGGTTTAGTGGAGGATCAGTGTCGCAAAATAAATGTACAGCATCAGCACCAGCATCTCCAGGATCAGGACCTCCAAATGCATCATTTGGTCCTACTGATGTGAATTGAATAAAACATGGGTCAGGTGTTGAACCTGTTGCAGCCCAGTTCGCAACAAGAATAACATAAAACTCGCCAGCTACTGCATTTGTTATTTGCAAAACTTCTTGTGTAGTAGCTGGAGCATTGCTACAGTCTTCTTGATTTGGATTTGTTAATAGATCACACATTGTTAATAGATTATTAAATGGTCCCCAACAAATATAATCAAGATCAGGTGAAGTATTTATATTTGGATATGGAATTCCTATTACATCTGTAGGAGTAATATTAATGTTTAATGGACCATTAGTATTGGATTCAAAAAAGTAAAATGATCCATATTGAGTAATTGAAGAAAAACCACAATTAAGACTTGTTCCAGGTGGAGCAGTTGCTGTACCTGAAGTAGCGGCAGGATATAAAGATCCATTACAAATTTCTGGTATTGGAGATGAACATGATTGAACAGGTCCCGCACCTCCCTGTGAAAAACAAAAGGCATAAGTAAATAGCGTAAAAAATAAAAGTAAGAATCTTTTCATTAAAATGGAGTTTTTTTATAGGTTACAAATATACGAAAAAAATACTTGATTTGTTCTAGATAGAAAATCACTAATATTACTTACAAAACCTTACAACCTGATTCTTTTATCCAACCACTGCTTCCATTTGCAATTTTAATGTTTATCCATTCTCCAATAGTGTCTAAAATCTCAATTTTACTTCCTGAATGTAAAGAGAATAAGTTAGTGCTGTTTGTTGTTGGAGCACTATTTACAACTACTGATGAGGTGAAAATAATAGCTTCTTTTTTAGTTATATTTCCTTGATAAGAGCTATAAGTTGCAAAAACACTGATAAGTGCAAGAGAATACAAAATACTTAAAAAGTGCTCTTTTTTGTAATTAGTAAATTGACTAAGTATCTTTATTGTAAGTGCAAACCAAATGATTAAAATGCTGATTAGTTGCCAAGAGAATGTATTAAATATTGAGATAAAACTACTCCACCATTTTTTATAAAAAAGCTGAGGAATCTCTTCTATTCGGTCAATAATTTTGAGGTTTGCTAGCTCAAGGTTTTGTATGGTTTTGTCGTTTTTCTCTAGTTTTAAGCTTTTTTCATAATGCCATATTGCATTTGCCCAATCTTGTGCTTTATAATGACAATTTCCTAAGTTGTAGTACAGCTCACTACTTTCCAATTCTTTAGTTAAAATACTATCATAAAGTGAGACGGCAGCTGTATAATTTTCATTTACATATTCCTTATTGGCTTGCAAGAAAAGTTGTTCTCCTGCAAAAGTCTGAATGCAGAAAAGCAAAGAGAGGATAAAAATTAGTCTTTTCATTTTAATGAGGTTTCTACTTCAATTATTATTTTTTTTGCTTTTTCCAGCACATCATCCATTTGTGCATTTTTATTACTAGCAGGAGCATAGCGTGCAAATTCACATTCATCTAAAAGAGCGATAAATTGCTTTTCTGTATTGTTATCAATAGCATTAGAATAAAAGTGTGTGCTTACAGTTTCTTTTGATAAATCTGCTATACTGACTTTAAATTTATCGGCAAAATAACCCCAAAGTGATTTTTCAATTTCTTCAAAAAATGAGTCAAAATTGTTATTATTTATGCAATTTTGTGCGTATTTCAGCCTTTTTAGTGCAATTTTGTTTGCTTTCTTGTTTTTCCAATCACTACTATTTATGTCATTTTTTCCAACTATTGTATTATGAATCCAAAGGAGAATAATTAAAAATATTGGTAAAAAGAAGATTAGAATAAAGAGATTTTTATTTAAGACATTATCACGAATTTCTTTCAGCTTAGTTGTTGTGAAAATATAATGAATATCTTTTTTCTCAGTTTTTATTATTTGCTGATTTATTGTTGAGTTTTCATCATCAATATTGGTGTTAGCATTTATTATTAAATTATGCTGATTAGTTTTTTGTGTTGTATATTTTTTTCTTTTCGGATTGTAAACTATCAAACTACTGCTTGGTATAGTGTAGTCTCCTTTATACCTTGGAATCAAAAGATACTCAAAGTTTTTAACACTTCTTTTTCTTCCTCCCTCAAATATTTTGTCGGATATTTTAGGATCATACACTTCAAAATCTTCTGGGAATTGGATATTTAAAGGTTCAACAAGTTCAATGTTTCCGGTGCCTGTAATTGTTAGTTTGTAAGTGATTGCATCATTTGCTTTTGCAGTTGAATTATCTATTTCCGATTTTATTTTCATGCTACCAACTGCACCCTTAAAATTTGCAGGTGGAGTTGGTAATTCGCTAACATTTATAGTAACTGCTTTTGAAGAAATAAATTCTTCTTGAATTTCTATTCCACCACCAAAAAAACCTCTGTTTCTTTTGTTGCTTTTCTTTCTAATACTGCATTTTAACTCCATAGGGTCAATGCTTAGTTTCCCTGATTTCTGAGCAGTTAGAACTGACTTTTTAATAGTTGCAACATTATAGGCAACTCCATCAATAACATCTCTTTTAAATCTGCTAGATGTTTCTAAATCTTTTGCCCAAAAACCATTAAGAGCCGGTAATGATGAGAGTTCAGTATTGTGTAAATCCAACCTGGTAAGTAGTTTGTAAGTAACTAAAATTTGCTCACCAACAACAATATTCCTTTTACTTACTTCAACCTTAATGAATAAATTATCAGCTATTGCTTTCTGTTGTGCTTTGTTTCTATCACTTCCTTTTACAACTTTTATTTGATAAGGTTTACTCTTAATTGTTTTTCCATCAACTTTTATTGATGCAGGAGTAATGTTAAAAGTCCCTTCTTTTACAGCTTTAATGTAAAATGAATAAGTGGTAGAAATTTTATTTTCGCTTTTCCCATTTATAAAAGTGTAGCTACTTGATGTTGATGGATTAGGGCCGCTTAAAACTCTTAGTCCGCTAAAGTTAGGTGATTTAAATTTATCTCCTTTTGTGTCAATTGAATATTGAATAAGGATTTGCTCTCCAACAATTGCAGGGTTTTTATCAGCAGTTACTTTTAGCTTTTGTGCAAAGCTAAGTGTACTAATAAATACAAATAATATGAGAATAATTCTTTTCAACTTACCAGTCTTTTAATACTTTAACTCTTTTTCCTTTCACTTTATTTTTTTGTAGTTCTTCTTGCAATTCTTTTTCTTCTTGTTGAATTGCTTCTAGCATTTTCTCAGCATCCTCCTTGCTCATTTCTTCTTTTTTCTCCTCTGGTTGATTCTCCTTTTCTTCATCTTGCTTTTCCTGCTCCTTATTTTGTTCTTTTTGCTCCTGTTTATCTTCTCCTTCTTTGTCTTTTTCTTGATCTTTCTTTTCCTCTTTGTTTTCTTCTTCTTTCTCCTCTTGCTGTTCTTGTTCTTGCTTTTTGGAGAGCGCTAAATTGTGCCTTGTATCTTTATCTTCAGGATTAATTCGTAAAGCACTTTTGTAAGCCGATATTGCTTCATCAAGTTTTTGTTCTTTAACTAATGAATTTCCTAAATTATGGTACACTTTTGCTAAGTCATTTTCAGTAGGAGCATTGTCAATTAAAGCATCAAAAAGTGCTGATGATTCTTCATAGCGTTCTTGCTTGTAAACAGCATCTGCTAAATTAAAAGAAGCATTAAAATAATCCTGATCTTTTTCTAATGATTTTCGGTACTGCATTTCAGCATCATTGTAGCTACTGTCAGCATAGAGAGTATTTCCATCTCGTAAAAATGATTTCTTGTTTTGAGCAAATGAGGAAGTACTCAGAACTAACAGCAATAAAATTGCAATGTTTTTTAGTCTTATATCTAATATTTCAGTACTCATATCTAGTCCTTATCTTCTTTATAAAAATTAATACGATTACTCCATTTGTTCTTTCTTCCTAAAAGAATTAAATCTGTCAATAACAATAAAAGTGCTAAGCCGATAAACAACTGAAATCTGTCCTTGTATTCTGTAAAAACCATAGTTCCAATTTCTTTCTTCTCCATTTTATTGATTTCAGCAAATAGGGTAGATAATCCTGCTTTGGAATTGTTTGCACGAACATAAGTTCCTTCCCCTGCATTTGAGATTTGTTGCAATAAATCCTCATTCAATTTACTTACAATAGTTTTTCCATTTCTATCTTTTCGGTAACCAGTTCGGTTGCCGTATTTATTATAAATAGGGATTGGTCCTCCTTTGCTGAGACCCATACCTAAAGTGTGAACGAATATTCCTAGCTCATTGGCTTGCCTGGCACTTTCAATTGCTTTTTCATCATGGCTTTCTCCATCAGTAATAATAATGATAGCTTTATTTTGAGCATTCTCCATGTCAAATGATTGTACACTTAAATCAATTGCTTTCCTAATTTCAGTCCCTTGTGTGGGTACAATGTTTGTACTTACTGTTGATAGGAACAGTTTAGCTGCCGAATAATCTGTAGTTATGGGTAGCTGTACATAAGCCTCTCCTGCAAAAACGATAAGCCCAATTCTATCACCTTCTAGTTTGTCAATCAATCGGGAAATGGCAAGTTTAGCTCTTTCCAATCGGTTAGGTTTTATGTCCTCTGCCATCATGGAGTTGGAAAGATCAATGGCTATCATTAAGTCCACTCCTTCTCTTTTTACTTCCTCCATTTTTGTGCCTACTTGTGGGTTAGCAATACCAATGATTAATAAAATGAAAATAAGAATAGTAAGGATGTTTTTTATTTGAGTTCTCCTTTTTGAAAAAGAGTGCATCAGTTCTTTTACCAATTTACTATCCCCAAAAAGCGTTAATGATTTCTTCCTCCACCTGTTATAAAGTAGTAATGCAATAACTAAAATAGGAACTCCAAAAAGGAAGTTTAAATATTCGATATGTTCGTATCTTAACATTTAAGGAATCTGCTTTAAATAAGTAATTTGTAAAATGAAACCTAAAAACAATAACCCTAAAGCCCAAAGTGCAAAGGGTAAAAATTCCTCCGAACGCTTGTGAAATTCTGTAACTTCTATCTTTGATTTCTCCAAAGCATCAATGTCTTTGTAAATTTCTTTTAAGGAATTATTATTGGTCGCTCTAAAGTATTTTCCATCAGTTAAAGTGGCAATGTCTTGTAAAGTTTTTTCATCAATTTTTACTTCTACATCTTGGTATTGAATTCCGAATGGAGTTTGAAAAGGATAGGGAGCAAATCCTTCAGTTCCTACTCCAATTGTGTAAACTCTTATTCCAAATTTCTCAGCAATTTCTGCTGCAGTAAGAGGAGGTAGCATTCCGCTATTATTTACTCCATCAGTAAGTAAAATAATTACTTTGGATATTGCTTCAGAATCTTTTAATCGGTTAACGGCAGTAGCTAATCCCATTCCTATGGCAGTTCCGTCATCCACCATTCCGCTTTTTACATCCTTAAATAAATTGATGAGCACATTATGGTCGGTTGTTAGCGGGCATTGAGTAAAACTCTCTCCTGCAAAAATTACTAATCCAACACGGTCATTTATTCGCTTACTGATAAAGTCCATAGCTACATTTTTGGAAGCTTCTAATCGGTCAGGTTTTAAGTCCTGTGCCAACATACTTCCTGAAATGTCCATAGTCAGTACAATATCAATCCCCTCTGTTATACTTTCCTCCCAATTGGTGGACGATTGTGGGCGAGCCAAAGCAATAATCATTAAGGTTACTGCTACAATTTTTAATACAAAAGGTAAGTGGCGTAATTGTTGTTTTATAGTTGGCTTGGTATCTATCGCCTCAGTTCCAGAAAATAAAATAGCACTGCTATTGGTTTTGTGTTTTAGAATATACCATACCAGTAGTGCTAATGGCAATACCAATAGGTAGAAAAACTCGCTATTTACAAAAGTATAATTATTCATTTTCTTTATTTTCTTTAGTTGAGAAAATAAATTCCTTTGCCAATTGCATACTTTCAATATTTTCACTATCAATAGGCTTACTTTTAGCAAATTTTACTAAATCTGCCCTTTGTAATAATATTTCTAAATTATTTAATCCTTTCACTATTTGCAAATTTTTATTTTTATCTGCACCTAATAGTTTTTTTAATTTTCCATTATTATCAAGAAAATTATTTTCTTTAGCTTGATGATATGCAAGAAGCCTTATAATATCATCCGTTGGAAGCTCAAGTGCAATAAACTTAAATCTGTTTTCTGTATATCTTCTTATAATTTCTGAAAGTTTCGTATGATATTTCTTAACATCTCCTTCTTGCCACATTTCCGCTTTTTCTAATTTATTTAATTCTTTTAGTGCAATAACATCAGCAGGGATAATCACTTTTGGTTTTTCAATTTTCACATATTCTTTTTTATTGAATACATACTTTTTAAGCAAGAAAACAATCAAAGCGAATAACAGAATGCCAACAAGCCAAGGCCAAATATCACTCCAGCCAATTGGCGCTTCCATAGGTTGTTTTATGTCCTTTAATTCAGCTCCTTCTTCTAGTATTATTGTTTGTACATTTAGGAGTAATCCTTCTGTTTTATTGTTTGCAGAAAATGAAATAGGAGGGATGTAATAACTTCCGCTATCCCAAGCTGTAATAATGAAATTTTGTGAAATTAAATTCTCGTTAGTATCTAGCTTTCCTTGTTTAATGATTTCAATTCCGTCTGCCAAAAACTCATCATATGTAGGCCATACTTCAGTTTCACTGATTGGATTGCTGATACTGAAATTTATTTGCTCACCAATCAGGATGGAATTGGTGTCCATTATAGCTGTTTGCCCCCAAGCGATATTGCTGACTAATAAAAGTGCAATTATTTTTTTCATCTTCTACTTCCTCTAGTTTTAAAAAAGTTAATCAGGGGTTTTACATAATCTGTTCCTGTAGTGATGTCAATTAAGTCCACACCACTGGCAGGGAATAGTTTGCGTAATTTTTCAGTTGCTTGCAATCTATTTTTTGCAAAATTATCTCGTACTTTCTTGCTAGAGGTATCAACAAAAATCATTTTTTCTGTTTCAGCATCTTGCATAGGTACAAGTCCAACATTAGGCAAGGTATCTTCTCTTGTGTCGTGAATTCTAAGTGCAACTAAATCATGCTTTTTACTTGCAATTTTCAAGGGTCTGTCAAATTCCTTACTCATAAAATCTGAGAGAATAAAACAAATACTTCTTTTTTTAATTACGGAATTAAAATATTCCAAAGCTCCTGCAATATTGGTTCCTTTTCCTGTTGGTTGAAAGGCCAGTACTTCACGAATTATTCTTAGAATATGGCTTTTCCCTTTTTTAGGAGGGATGAATTGTTCTACTTTATCAGTAAAGAAAATAACACCCACTTTATCATTGTTTTTAATGGCAGAAAAGGCAAGTATAGCAGAAAGCTCTGTTGCTAATTCTCTTTTGAATTGTTCCTGTGTTCCGAAATTTCCTGATGCTGAAACATCTATTAAAAGCATTACAGTCATTTCTCTTTCCTCCTCAAAAACTTTTACAAATGGTGCATTGTATCGAGCAGTTACATTCCAGTCAATGGAACGAACATCATCTCCTGGCTGATATTCTCGCACTTCCGAAAAGGCCATACCTTTCCCTTTAAAAGCCGTCTGGTATTCTCCAGCAAAAATATGGTTGGAGAGTCCTTTGGTTTTTATCTCAATCTTTCTTACTTTTTTTAGGAGCGCTGAGGTACTCATTTTAAGGAATCTCTATGGCATTTAATATTTCAGTAATGATATCTTCTGAAGTAATATTCTCTGCTTCTGCCTCATAGGTAAGTCCTATTCTGTGTCGTAAAACATCATGGCAAAGGGCGCGCACATCTTCAGGAATTACATATCCTCTCCTTTTGATAAATGCGTAAGCCTTACTTGCAGCTGCAAGGTTGATACTTGCTCTTGGTGAGCCTCCAAAGGAAATCATATCCTTGAATTTTTCTAAACCGTATTGTTCAGGGTATCTTGTTGCAAATACAATATCAATTATGTATTGCTCAATTTTTTCATCCAGATACACTTCTTTTACTAAATCTCTAGCACGGATAATTGCTTCTGGCTTTAGTACAGCATTGGCAGTTGGGAAGACTTTGGCTAAATTCTGGCGAACAATTGATTTTTCTTCTTCTTTTTTAGGGTAATCAATCACAACTTTCAGCATAAACCTATCTACTTGCGCCTCAGGTAAAGGGTAAGTACCTTCCTGTTCCACAGGATTTTGTGTTGCCATTACTAGGAATGGTTTGTCTAAAGGAAATGATTCTCCTCCAATAGTTACTTGGCGTTCCTGCATGGCTTCAAGTAATGCTGATTGCACTTTTGCAGGTGCACGATTTATCTCATCTGCTAGAATGAAGTTAGCAAATATAGGTCCTTTTTTTACTGAGAAAGTTTCGTTTTTAGGACTGTATATCTGTGTTCCAATAATATCGGCAGGCAATAAGTCAGGTGTGAACTGCAAACGACTAAATTTTGCATCTATCGTTTTGGCAAGTGTAGAGATTGCTAGTGTTTTTGCAAGCCCAGGCACTCCCTCCAATAATATATGTCCGTTTGATAAAAGGGCTACTAATAACCGTTCGCTCATGTGCTTTTGCCCAACAATTACTTTGTTGAGTTCAAGCATAAGCATATCAATTATAGCGCTTTCCTTGTTTATCTTTTCGTTTAATTCCTTTATGTCGGTTTGTAATGTTTCAGTCATTGTTTGTGTTTTAGCGAACGCAAATTTAAGTTTTGTTATTTTATGTGCAAATGTGAACGCTTAAATTTTTCAATTATTTTGTAAAAAGTTTTTTTGTCTTAAAATTTAATAGCTTAATACTAACATCTAACATCTATCTTCTATCTTTGCCACATGCGTTTTTTCATTGAACTTTCTTATAAAGGCACAAATTACCATGGCTGGCAGGTACAACCTAATGCCAATACCGTGCAGGCTGAGATTAATAAAGCATTAAGTACTATCCTTAATGCCAAAATTGAGGTGATGGGGGCTGGGCGTACTGATGCTGGGGTGCATGCCAAACAAATGTATGCCCATTTTGATTATAATACATCATTTGATGCTCCAAAACTGATTATGAAACTCAATAGTTTTTTGCCAAACGATATTGCAATTCATGCTATTTTTCAGGTTGATGATGAGGTTTCTAGTCGTTTTGATGCTATTAGTCGTACTTATGAGTATCATATTGTTCAGCATAAAAGTCCTTTTGCTCCTGATGCTTATTATTTGCATAAAAAACTAGATGTTGATGCTATGAATCTGGCGTGCAAACATCTTTTAGGGAAACAAGATTTTTCTTCTTTTTCCAAAGCAAATACCCAAACATTTACTAATAATTGTAATGTAATTTTTGCTAAGTGGGAATGGGAAAATGACGAGCTTATTTTTAGTATTAAATCTGATCGTTTTTTGCGTAATATGGTGCGTGCAATAGTGGGTACTTTACTTGAGGTTGGTATAGGTAAAATTAAAGCTGATGATGTAAAAGAGATCATAAAAGCTAAAGATAGGGGTGAGGCAGGCACTTCTGTTCCTGGAAATGCGCTTTTTTTAATTGAGGTGGGATACCCAAAAGAAACTATAAATTAAGTGCAAGAAACTAAAAACCAAAAAACAAAAACCAACACTGGTAATGTAATTGATTTTGAGCTTTTAAAAAGAGTCTTGGAGTTCGCAAAACCGTACAAAATTACTTTTGTAATTGCAACTATTTCAGCTCTTTTGCTGTCTGTATTGGGTCCTGCACGCCCTATGCTTATAAATTTTGCAATTGATAATTATATTCTAGTTCCTAATAAAGAAGGTCTTTTGAATATC
>Ga0206679_10003865_pt1 | contig 11343 bp, 4 predicted proteins | sample M110012015metaG_FD_155464 | JGI IMG/M metagenome (GOLD analysis project Ga0206679, IMG submission 155464) | Ammonia-oxidizing marine archaeal communities from Monterey Bay, California, United States - M1 100m 12015 | ecosystem: Environmental > Aquatic > Marine > Intertidal zone | place: USA... | reverse complement strand
TTTAACAGGAACTGATACCATGACCTGTAATATACTTTCAGTTGATCTTGAGGCGTCTGGAGGCCAGTCATTTGAGTGGTTGAATGGATTGGGTATAGGCGTGAATTATACGGCTACAGATGAGGGCATGTATTATGTTGAAGGTATGGGAACAAATGGTTGCATTGGGATAGATTCAATATTTATTCTGGATTTACCAAATCCAACGCTAACTGTAAACTCTGAAGTTATTTGTTCGGGTGATTCGATTGGTTTATGGGCACAAACTGATCAACCAGGCGGAACTTTTCTTTGGTCTCAAGGTTTAGGTACAGATTCTCTTGTATATGTAGAGCCAAGCTCAAATGATTTTTACTCAGTTGAGTATAATTTGAATGGTTGCATAAGTAATACGGCTATTGCAACAGTTACGGTGTTGCCAACTCCCGTTGCATCTATTAGTGGAGATGATTTAATTTGTTCGACGCAACCGGCTGTTTTAAATGGAAGTGCAAATCTTACCGGAGGAACCTATGAGTGGCTTCCAAATAACGAAACACTTTCCAGTATTACTGTATACCCAATGCTTGATACAGATTTTGGTTTAATATATACTTTAAATGGTTGTCCTTCTGATACTGTTAATTTTAATGTTGAAGTAATACCAACTCCTTTGTTATCTGTTCCTAATGTTTCTGTTTGTGAAGGAGATGTTGGAACTTTGACAGCTTATCCTTCAGAAAATGGAGGAACTTTTAACTGGTTCCCTGGTGGTTTTACAACCTCTAGTATTACAATATCATCGGACACCAATGTTACTTATAATGTGAGTTATTCATTAAATGGTTGTACTAGTGAGATTCAATCTGCTGAGCTCATTGTGAATGAAATTCCCTCGTTAATATTGGATGATATTGGAATTTGTAATGGAGATTCAGGAACCTTGACAGCTGTTCCATCAACTCCTGGAGGAGTATATACCTGGACAGGTTTTTCTGAAACAAGTGCGACTTTGGATGTAAATCCAACAAATACGACAACATATAATGTCATATATGAGTTAAATAATTGTATTAGTCCTTCAGCGAGTGCAGTTGTAGTTGTGACTGATCAACCATCCATAAGTGTATCAGATGCTGGTTTATGTATAGGAGAGACCATTTCTATAACTGCATCGCCTTCTGTTGCAGGAGGAATATTTAGCTGGATGCCTGGTAATTATAATACGGAAACAATTACTATTACACCAAACTCTACAATTGATTATGTAGTCAATTATGATTTGAATGGATGTTTCGCAGAACCCCAGACAATAACGGTAACTGTGGATACAGTCCCTGTGGTTACTTTTGATGTGAGTGCAACAACAGCTTGTCCTCCTATGAATGTGGTGTTTACAAATACGACAGATAATTCATTTGATTGCGTATGGGACATTAATGGAGTTACAAGTATTAATGAATGTTCAGATTTTAGTTTTACATTTTGGGATGAAGGATGTTATGATATAAATTTATCTATGGGTACTCCAAATGGTTGCACTGCTTCAACAACTATGGAAGATTTGATTTGCGTTCTTCCTAGTCCAAATGTTGATTTTTCAACAAACACCAATCAGATTTCGTTTGGATCATCAGAGGTAGATTTTACAAATAATTCGACCAATGCAGTTGACTATATATGGGATTATGGAGATGGTACAGTAGATTCACTTGTTTTTTATCCAGGTCCACATGAATTTGATATTGATGATGAAGAGTTTTTCCCGGTCACCTTGTATGGTATTTCTGATATGGGATGTATGGATAGTTTGGAGTTGATGATTTTTGTGGATCATGATGCCATTATTTTTGCACCTAATTCATTTACGCCAGACGATGATGGATTAAACGATACTTGGTTCCCTACGCATTCCACAAGTATCGATGAGAACTATTTTGAAGTTCAGGTATTCAATAGATGGGGCGAAATGATCTTCGAAGCAAAAGATTTTTCTGATGTGTGGGATGGGACATTCAAGGGAAAAAAGTGCCAGATAGGTACTTATACCTACAGGATTCTATACAAAAGAAAATACTCCGAGGAACGACATGCGGTTATTGGGCACATTTCACTCATTCGATAAATTACAGTATAGGAATAAGCTTTTCAAGTCTGATTCCTCTAGATCCTTTGAGTAGAATCAAACAATCTTCTAGATTGGATAAAACCTGTTCTATTTCACTTGTATTTACAAAACCTGTCTCGTTTATAGAACGAAATAGAGGGCCAATTGTAAAAATGGGTATCTCCTTATTTAAACAATATTCTATTACGTTTTGGTGTTCTTCAATTCCATCAGGTCCTAGCTCAAGCATATCTCCGATAATTGCTATTTTTTTAGGATGATCTATTAAATTAAAACTTTCTAAGGCTAAAGACATACTCGTTGGATTGGCATTATAGCAATCAATAATTATAGTATTTTTCTTTGTTTTTTGTACTTGAGATCGATTGTTGTCTGGAAGGTAGTCGGCAATTGCTTCAGAAATATTTTCTTCGGATACACCATAATGATTCCCTATACAAATGGCGGCTAAGAAATTATAGAAATTATATTTCCCAATCATTTTAGTTTCAATAATAGGGGAGGAGTAGTCATTTTTCGACCAGCTCATTTTTATGTAAGGAGTCAGTTCATGTAATTCGCCATTTACTTCTGCTTCCACCATTCCATATGAATGATTTTCAGTATTCGTTGGAAGTATATCCATTAATATAGAATCATCTATGTTATAAAAAAGAGTACCGTTTATTTTTCCGACAGCTTTATATAATTGAGATTTTGTGTGAATTACGCCTTCTAAATTTTTAAAACCTTCTAGGTGAGCTTTACCAATATTTGTAATGATTCCAGCATTAGCATCGGTTATTGAACATAATTCTTCAATATCGTTAGGTTGATTTGCACCCATTTCAATTATGGCAATCTCATGAGTCTTATTGAGTCGAAGTAGTGTTAGAGGTACTCCTATGTGGTTATTTAGATTTCCAATGGTATATAAAACATTAAATTGTTTTGATAATATGGTATGAATAAGCTCTTTTGTGCTTGTTTTACCATTACTTCCGGTTATTCCTACGACTGGTATGTCGAATTTATGTCTGTGATGATTTGCTAATTTTTGAAGGAATAGAAGTCCATTATTAACATAAAAAATAGTTGAATTATTAGCTTTCTCTAATTCGTCGACGATGGCATATTTTGCCCCTAGATTAATCGCTTGATCTGCAAATTCATTCCCATTAAAATTATCGCCTTTTAAAGCAATAAATAGGCAATTTTGACTAATATTCCTCGTATCTGTACAAACTCCGGAGGTTTCTTCCAATAAAGGAAATAATTTTTCCATGTACAAATATGTAAAAAAAAAGTCCGCACAAAGACGGACTTTTCATTAAATATATCTTATTTATTTCTTTTTCTTTTTGGAATTAGCCCTTGAGCTACCTAAACGGTCCATTGCACATCTAAATCCAATGAGGGCCGTAGCTTTGTCTTCATCAAGGAATCTTCTGTTTCCAGGCGATAACCAATATGCTCGGTCAGCCCATGAACCTCCTTTATAAACTCTTGATTTATCAGAAATAAGGGTCGTAGGCCATCCAGATACTCCTGCATTAATTTCAGCTCCTTGTAAATCAAAGTTTTCAAACTCACTTTGATAAACAGACATTTTAGGATCACGTTTACCGGCATTTATATTTTCGATGGTTTTTTGATTATTGTAATATATTGAAGATTCAAGATCACCATCTAGATAATTGATGTAATCATCTTTACGATAGTTTAAACGACCTGCATTTTCATCCTCAGTAACATTTCTCCATCGTTGCTGACCTCTAGTCTCATTTACGAATTCACTTAGGCCATTTCTCAAGGTAAGTATCCAAGAAGTAACATTTGGATCCTGCTGGTAATCTTTAAATCGATATTCTAAGTAGTCATCTTTGAATATACTTGAAACAACAAGGTTACACGCTTCAAAAGCATTCACCTTTTTATTGTCATCCACAGCGTAATCCTTTTTATCAAGGAAATACACACCTAATTTATCTAAACTAGCCGAGTAGGAGTCGATATCAATCTCAACATCAGCCTCATTTAATATTTTAGGCTCAGAATCTTCATATTTACCTTTATAATATCCATTCCTGAAATCGTCTAAACTTAAAACATCTTCTTTCCATGAATTTCCGAATAAACTTACTTCTAAATAATGAGCCGCTTTTGTCGCATTTCCTTTATTGAATAAATAAATGGCGGTATCCAAAACACCATTAATATCATCTAGTATTGCAAATTCAATGCTGTCATTTTTAGAGAATTTATTATATCCATAAACGTAACCATCTTTTGGCGCATTAAATTGGAATTTTCGAGGATTCTGTCTTGAATTCCCTAATACTTGACCTCTCTTGGAGTTAATGTAGTTAACGTATTCATTGTATTTCTTCTTACTATCAAAAACTTTGAATTTTTTAGTTTCTATATAGCTAGTACCGTCTTGTGTTAAAGAAATAGTGTAATCTTTAGCTTCACCAAATGAAATTACAAAGGCCGTATCTTTTTCAGTTCCATTTAATACATCAGCATCACCTTTGTTCCATTCGAAATCTCTTCCGATGTCATTTAGTTTGGCTTTGTCTGCAGTTAATGTTACAGAATCTCCTCTTAAAACTAAGAACACACCATTCATTTCCTTCAGATTTTTGCTCTTCGAAGTAAAGTCAATGTATTCATTTGGGTTTTCTTTAATGTAATTTGATATGTATGAGGGATCTGCTTGATTTTTGAAATCATTTACAGTTTTATCTTTTAATCCTCCAGTAAGTGATAAGTATTTGGCTCTTGCAAATTCATTCACATATTCTTTCATTCCATAAACATCATAAAGATTGTCTTGAGCTTGAACAGGTTTATCATGTAAACCATCAGGACGTAGTAGCTGAGTCGTATAAACATTACCTCTAAAGGGCATAAATTCTTCAGTAACTTCTCCTGATGTAGGGCGATAAACATCCATTACCCATTCTGAAACATTACCTGCCATGTGATAAAGACCATAATCATTTGGCCAAAAATCATCAACCCTTGCAGTAACATCTGCTCCATCGTTCAAAGCACCAGAAACTCCCATGAAGTCTCCTTTACCTCTAACAAAGTTAGCTTGTATTGCACCTGCCCATTGATCTTCTTTTCTTCGAACATAGTGTCCATCCCATGGATATATTCTTCTTGAATCAATATTTTCTGAATTAGGATCTAAATTTCCTATTAAACCAAGAGCAGCAAATTCCCACTCAGCTTCTGAAGGAAGACGATATTTAGGTAGCAATATTCCATCTTCTAATTTTACAGGCCGTGAGCCTAGTCTAGAGCCATTGGCATATACAGGATCATAGTTTTGAAGCTGGTATGGATCCCTAGGTACATCTCTACCCAGACTGTCTTTTGGGGACAACTTAGTTCCATTATCTAAAGTATAACCACCTTCAATATTACCTGTAGGTTCACCTTTTTTGTTTAATTCTTTTTTACCTGTATGAACTACATAATTACCATTTAGGTAATTTTCAGTTGAAAACATATTTTCAGGAGAAGAGGTGTATCCATCCTTATATCCTTTTCTATTTGCTGCACCAACATCAGAATTTGAATGGTCATATGTGTTAGCAAAATGCCATTTGATAATACCTTCTCGTACCAAAATCGCTTCATTCACACGGTCAGTTCTCCATTTGCAAAAATCATTTGCTTGTAACCAAGAAACACCCACAACCGGGTAATCTCTATAAGAAGGATGTCTCAGATAATAATCAACGAATTTTTCTCTGTACGAAAGAGGTGATCTCCAAACTAAAGTATCCGGAAGACATTTTTTATAAATATGAGGATAGGACTTGTTGTAAACTCGACGCATCCAATTCACATATTCCATCCAATGTAGATTGGTTACCTCAGTGCGATCCATGTAAAATGAGGAAATAGTTACTCGAGATGCACTGTTATTCCAATCATTCATGACGTCTTCTTCAGTACTTCCCATTGTGAAAGTACCTCCTTCAATGAAAACTAGACCTGGTCCAGTTTCTTGTTCTTTGGCGTCAAATTTTTCGAAACCACCGTTTTCGTAGTTGTTATATTCCCAACCCGTAGCAGTGGACCTTTCTTTTGCACAAGAACCCAATAGCAAAATGGATGCTAAAAAGAAGGCTATTTTTTTATAATTTTTAGTTTTCATAACTATTACTATTATTAACTAATATACATTAATTTTAAAAACGTTACAACCTTTAAAACGAAGGACAAGATATCTTCCTAAAGTTTTTCGGTTTTCTTCTACACTTGAGGTTGAAGCCCATTGATACTTCATGAGATCCACCAGAAATACCATTTCCTAATTTAGATACGGTAATATCATAGCTATACCCAAGCTTAAATTTATCTGTAGTAATACCAAAACAAAGAATAAACGCATCTCTGTTTCTATACCATGCACCGACAGTAAAGTTTCCATACTTTACGTAAGTTCCGATATTAAGTTCCTGAAATCCATTTTGATATTGATAAATGATGTTGGGCATGATACTAGTCGTATTGTAGTATTTGCCTCTATTTCCTAATTTTATATCTGCTCCAGCATGTCCTGTAAATCGCATTGGAAGACGTGACTCACCAAGAATCATGGATTCATCCGGTCTATTTAAATGATGGACTGCTCCACCGAAATAAAAGTTTTTGCCAAATCCAACAAACCCAACTGAAGCATCAAAGAAACCTCTTCTTCCGTTTCCACGAGGAACATCTCCTGTTTGATAGATAAATCCTCTACGCGGATCAATCATGTCTCCAAAAGTGAGCTTATCCCAATCCAAGAATTTTTGAAACCAAGCAGCTCTTGCTCCAAACATGAAGGAAAATTTACGATTGACTTTAAGGTTGTATGAATAAATACCTCCCAGCATGGAAGTTGTAATAGTACCTTGTCCTTGTTGGTCGTGCATAGCAATAAGGCCAATACCTCCCTGAATTCCTTTGGAATAAGTATCAAAGGCAGCAGAGTAGGTTACATAGTTACCTGTCAGTTGAGGCCATTCATTTCTATAATTTAAAGAAACTCTTGGACACCCTGAAGATCCCGCTAATGCTGGATTCAAATAAATAGGATTTGAGAAAAATTGAGTAAAGGTTGGATCCTGAGACCTAACCATATTATTTCTGGTCGAAACAAGTGAACCAAAAATAATTGCAACTAAGAAAAAATGTCTTTTCTTCACAAAATTGAGTTTATGCACGAACAATCTTAACGTAAATTTAGTTTCTAAGGTTACAAATATCGCATATTTATTGTAATAAATTTAATATTTTGGCGTTTTTTACCACACAAACCGTTCACCTATTATAGTATAATGTATAAGTTAATCTGTTTCTCTTTTTGCTCCTTGATATTTCACCTGTCTTATTCTCAGGATTTTAAAATCAATATTGCTTGGCAAGCACCTGATTTAGTTGAGTTTGAAGGAAATGAATATTCTCTTCCAAAATTTACGGGAGTGGCTTATGATAACGGCAAACCACTGGTTTTTCATAAAATCAATTTAAAGAGTTCAAATAAAAAAGTAAAAACTGTTTCCTTCGAAACGGGCAAGTGTTTGAATTCAGAAGCTCAATTTTTGAAAAAAATGGGATTCCAGGTAAATAATGATCTCCAAATGGATGTTAAAGTAACTCATGCTGGTAGAGATCAGTTTTTAGTTGTTTCTGGTTTTCCTTTTATCGTTAAAGATGGTATTATTCAGAAAATAACATCTTTAGATATCTCTTGTGAGAATATATTAGTTTCAACACCTAAAGATTTTGCTTTAGAATCTGTTTTAAGGCCGGGTACTGGAGAGTGGTATAAAATATCAGTAATTAATGACGGTATTCACAAAGTAGATCATGATTTTTTGAATTCAATAGGCATTAATCTAGAGGGTTTAAACCCCAATCATGTCCATATTTATGGAAATGGAGATGGCATGCTTCCAGAGCTCAATTCATTGCCTCGAACAGATGATTTAGCTCAAAATGCTGTAATGTATTTTGGAAATGCTGATAATTCTTTTGATTCAGGGGATTATATTTTATTTTATGCTTGGGGACCGAATAGATGGATCAACAATGGTAATGCTGAGTTTGAACAAAAGAAAAATGTCTATTCTGATTACTCCTATTATTTCATTAATATCAATGAAAATGTTCCTGCTAGGATTATTCAGGACAAACCTCCGGTAAATGGAATACCGGATGAAACAATAAATAGCTACGATTTTCGCAGCTGCTATGAAAATGATTTGGTTTCGCTTGTGGGTGGTGGACAGCGTTGGTATGGAGAACTTTTTGACATTGATTTAGAACAAACATTTAACTTTTCAGTTCCAAATATTAAAGATACTCCGGCTTTTTTTAAAACATCTATTGCTTCAAACGCCTCAAACTCATCCGGAACTTTTCAGAGATATTCTGTAAATGGACTTATTCTTGATGAGTCTTCATTGCCAATAACAACTAGTGATTATGCAAGGTCGGAAAATGCGTTTGCCATGTCAAATCCTCCTTCATCTATACCTTTCAAGGTGACTATACAAAGAAATAGCCCAAACGTTTTGACGTATTTAGACAGAATTTCTTTAAATGCTAAACGCGAACTAGTCTTTTATGGCTCTCAAATGGGTTTTCGCAATCTTACAGGTTCGCAGTCTGGAATGGGTGAGTTTGTCATCTCAAATTATCCGTCAACCGGATTTTTATGGGATTTGACAGACCGGCATAACCCTCAAAAGATAGAAGGCACTTTGGTCGGAAATAGTTTTAGTTTTCTAGATTCATTATCGTATACTGAGTATGTGGTTTCGAATGGAGGCACCTATTTTAGTCCGGTATATGTTGGCGCTGTGGATTATCAGAATTTACATGCCTTGGAACAGGTGGATTATTTAATCGTTACAAACCCTTTGTTTCTTTCCGAAGCAGAAAGATTGGCTGAATTACATAGGAATCAAGGAACTACTGTACATGTTGTGACATCGGATTTGGTGTACAATGAATTTAGCTCTGGAGCAAAAGATGCTGTAGCCATCAGAATGTTCGCTAAAATGTTTTACGATCGGTCACAAACAAATCCTGAAAGTGCACCCAAATATTTACTTCTTTTTGGTGATGGAACATATGATCCTAAAGACAGAGTTCCTGATAACAATAATTTAATGCTGACTTATCAAGTGGTCAATAGCGAAAATCATATTTCGGCCTTGGTTACTGATGATTTTTATGGAATGCTTGATGATAATGAATCCATTACGGGTTCGGACCTGCTTGATATTGGAATCGGACGAATTTTAGCTTCAGATGTCATTATGGCCAAGCAACAGGTGGATAAAATAGAACATTACATGAATAATGGTTCGAGTTTGTTTTTAAATGCAGGGGCATCGTGTTGTCTTGATGAAAGCTCATCCAATACCTTCGGTGATTGGCGCCAGAAATATGTTCAAGTGGCAGATGATGAGGAAGGTGGGTATTTTATTAATGTGGATACGGAGCCTCAATATGAGTTTGTTACAGCAAATCACCGTGAAATGAATTGTGATAAGCTTTACTTAGATGCTTACCCACAACAGATTAGTGCAGGTGGACAACGTTACCCTGATGTTTTGAATGGTATAACGGATCGTGTCCAAAGAGGAGCGGTACTTGTTAATTATGTTGGGCATGGTGGTGAAGTTGGATTAGCAGAGGAAAGGGTTGTCACCATTCCTCAAATTAATTCATGGACCAATATTAATGCCTTAAATGTATTTGTTTCAGCCACATGTGAGTTTACCAAATATGATGACCCGTCACGTGTTTCAGCCGGCGAATGGGCGTCGTTAAATCCAACTGGTGGGGCTATTGCTTTAATGACTACTACGCGTTCTGTGTTTTTTGGAGTAAATTCAAATACGGGAGAAGCTTTTTTTGAAAATGTTTTTCAACGGGATGCAAATGGATTACCCCTGGCCTTTGGAGAAATTGCAAAAAGGACAAAGAATAATGCAGGAAGCAATATTAATAAAAGAAGCTTTACTTTGATTGGTGATCCAGCATTGAGAATCGCTCTGCCTCACTATAATATTGTGACAGACAGTATTAATGGAATATCACCTTCTATTGAAATTGATACACTTAAGGCTTTAAGCAAGGTAAGAGTAAAAGGGCATCTTGAGGATTTTAATGGTCTAATAATGTCTGATGTGAATGGTATTTTAACCCCATCTATACTCGATAAGGTTAAACTTCAAAATACCTTGGGACAGGATATGAATTCACCTGAAATTGAGTATGAGCTTCAAAGAAATGTGATTTACAAAGGGAAAGTTTCTATTGTAAACGGGAGCTTTGATTTTTCTTTTGTCGTTCCAAAGGATATTGCTTTGAATTATGGGTCAGGTAAGCTCAGCTATTATGGCTATGGAAACCAAATTGATGCCGGTGGATATGATACAAGTTTTGTAATTGGCGGTATTGATCCCAACGGGATTTCAGATGATGAAGGCCCTCAAATTAGCCTATACATGAATGATGAAAATTTTGTGACGGGTGGACAAACGGATTTAAGACCGGTATTACTTGCTAAAATTTTTGATGAGAATGGAATCAATACCGTTGGGAATGGAATAGGTCATGATATTACAGCTATTCTCGACGGGAACACGTCCGAACCTTTAATTTTGAATGATTATTATGTTTCTGATTTGGATTCTTATCAATCCGGTGAAATTCGTTTTCAATTTGAAGAGCTTGAAAAAGGACGACATACCTTAGAATTTAAAGTTTGGGATGTCAATAACAATTCTTCCAAGATTACAATCGAATTTGTGGTGGTAGATGAATCAGACTTGAGTTTGATGAATGTTTACAACTACCCGAATCCATTTACTTCTTCTACTGAATTTATGTTTGAACATCCGTTTTCATGTAATCAGCTTGATGTTCAAATTCAAATTTATACGGTATCAGGAAAGCTTGTTAAAAGTATAAATGAAACAATAAATACAGAAGGGTTCAGAGTGAACAATATTTTTTGGAATGGAAAAGATACTTATGGAGACCAATTGGCAAAAGGGGTATATATATACAGAGTAGTCGTAAATGATATAAACGGTTCATCAGCAGAAAAAACAGAAAAATTAGTCATCTTAAGATAATATGCACAATAAAACATCGTCTTTTGCGTATATTTACCACCTACTTTTTAAATTCGAAATGAAGAAAACACTTTTTACTTTAATTATTGCTGT
>Ga0206679_10003860_pt1 | contig 11351 bp, 11 predicted proteins | sample M110012015metaG_FD_155464 | JGI IMG/M metagenome (GOLD analysis project Ga0206679, IMG submission 155464) | Ammonia-oxidizing marine archaeal communities from Monterey Bay, California, United States - M1 100m 12015 | ecosystem: Environmental > Aquatic > Marine > Intertidal zone | place: USA... | reverse complement strand
TTCCTCTACTTCCAACAGTATGATAGACTTGTGCTTCAGGAAGTATTGGAAAAGATGCCGCAAAAATTGGACAACTTCCGGAAAAGAAAATCAGCAACAATAATAACTGTTTTGGAAATGACATTGTATGTTTTGATATAATCAGCTTCTCCGGCAACCTAAATAATTCCATTAACCGTCCGGAAAAATCAAAACTACCGACTTTTAAATAAGTATAAACATACAACAAAATGACACGCTATTCAAGTACACGAGGGCACGTTAAAAACCTTCTCTTTGAGGAGGCAGTAATGATGGGGCTCGCAGATGACGGTGGGTTGCTGGTTCCAACTGAATTTCCGGACGTGCGGAGCATGCTTCCGGATTGGCGTTCATTGGACTTTCCAGCTTTAAGTCTTGAAATAATGCTGTTGTTTACAAGCGGTAGAATTCCGCGGGACGGACTAAAACCGCTGATTGAACGGAGCTACAAGACTTTCCGTCATCCGGAAATCACGCCTGTAAATTCGCTGGGTGGAATCCATATTCTGGAGTTATTTCATGGCCCGACGTTTGCGTTCAAAGACGTAGCCCTGCAGTTTTTGGGTAACCTGTTTGAGTGCTTTTTAGAAAAACGTCATCATCCTTTGAGAATCATCGGAGCAACATCCGGTGATACCGGCAGCGCCGCTATCCACGGACTGCGCGGGAAAAAAGGCGTGGATGTGTTTATGCTACACCCGAAGGGACGAGTCAGTCCAATGCAGGAAATGCAAATGACCACAGTCCTTGATCAAAACATTCACAATCTGGCCATCGAAGGTACTTTTGACGACGCGCAGGCGATTGTGAAAGCACTTTTCAATGATCAAGAATTCAAGAATAAATATTATTTAGGTTCAGTCAATTCGATCAACTGGGCACGTATTCTGGCTCAAATTGTATATTATTTTTATGCCTGGTTTCAGGTGGCAAAAGACGATTCCGAGCTGGTTAGTTTTGTGGTACCCACAGGAAATTTTGGTAATGTACTCGCTGGATATTACGCCAAGCGCATGGGGCTTCCGATTGACAAACTGGTTATTGGAACAAATGAAAATGACATCCTCCACCGCTTTTTCAGTAAAGGGGAATACCATCGAACTGAGTTAATAGAAACTTATAGCCCATCAATGGATATTCAAATTTCCAGCAACTTTGAACGTTATCTTTATGATCTTGCAGGAAATTCTGCTGAAACACTTCAGCGCTGGATGGATGATTTTGAACGTAGAGGCAAATTAACTCTTGAGAGTGATCTGCTGAAACAAGCTCAGAGCGACTTTGCTTCGGCACGTGTAAGTGACGAAGAAATAGTCATGACAATCCGTGATTTTCATCTTGAAACCGGATACTTATTAGACCCACACACAGCCGTCGGAGTAAAGGCCGTAGAAAAAACTGATCTTCAGACACCCGTCATTTGTCTGGCATGCGCACATCCGGCGAAATTTGGAGAAACCGTCCGGAAAGCATTGGGCACTGAACCGGAACCTCCGGAGGAGTTAGCCGCACTGGAAAAACTGGAAACAAATTCTAAAACGATTCCTGCTGTTACAGAAAGAATCAAGAGCGAAATTCTCGAAACACTTGCAGCCCAGAGCTAAAAGCATTAACCCTGATTCCGGAAATAGAAAACTGAAAGAAGAGTGACCTCCGATAGTCTAAAGCCTGAAACTGAAATACGTCCACCGACTTACGATGAATTCAAGAAAAATCGTCCGGTGTGGACGGCCTCACTGAGGCGCGGTGTGGAGTACGCGGTCTTTCGTTTTGGTTTGTTCTTAGGCAAAAACCTGTCGCTGCCGCGACTGCAAAAAATGGGGCGTGAGGTTGGAAGTTTTGCTTATAAAGTTCTTCGTAAAGACCGAGGGATTGTTGAAAAACAGCTCGAACTTATTTTTCCGGAATTGGATGCTGCCCAGCGAAAGCAATGGACGCAGGCGTGTTTTGCCCATTTTGGGCAAATGCTGTTTGAGTTTTTAAGCTTACCGCAAATATTGCGCGATGAAGCTGATTTGCTTGAGGTGGAAAATGAAGAGGCGCTGACAAAAGCAATTCAGGCGGATAAAGGCGTAATCCTTTTAGCGATGCATTCTGGAAACTGGGAACTGATATCCGCGTACGCTAAACGCTCCGGACTTAAGATGAAAGCGGCAACAACGAACTTTCCGGATCCGCGTATTAACGAGTTGATCGAGAGTCAGCGTGAACATGGAAACATGGAAATCCTGCGCCGCGGAACTTCTAGCTCAATCAGAAAATTACTGAGCTGCCTGCGTGAAAAAGAGGTGCTCATTTTGGCTATAGATCAGGACACAAATGTGCTCAGTACATGGGTTCCTTTTTTTGGGATTCCGGCAAAAACTCCGGTTGGAGCAGCGGTTTTTGCCTTAAAGACAGGTGCGTCCGTTTTGAGTTATAATGTAATTCGGCAGCCAAATGGAACTTTCAGAATGAGATTTGAAACGCTGGGTAATTTTGTCCGGCAACATCCGAAAATGGAACAGGATGTGTATTCAGTTACCAGGAAAATGAATCTGCATCTGGAAAAGCGTATACGCGAAAACCCCCAGCAATGGGCCTGGTTTCACCGCCGCTGGCGACACCGCCCTGCTGATGAAGAGCTAAAGAAAATGAATGAATTGGAGCAACACGAAATACAAAGTTCCGCAGGCCGGACAGAAGGCAAAAGTCCGCAAATTGAAACTTAAAACCTGAATAAGAGAAGCACAATAATGTCCATCGTTGTTTCAAATAAGCAAAAAATACACTATGAACTGGCTGGGGATAAAGGTCCATGGATGTTGCTGCATGCACCTCATCTGATACCGATGAGCGCCTGGAAGGAAGGTGGATATGTAAAACAACTGGAACAGGATTTTCGGCTGGTGATAATTGAACCACTTGGCCAGGGGTTAAGCGATGCACCTGAAGATGCTTCACATTACACAATCGAATCACGAATACGTCACATCCTTGATATTTTAAGGGAAGTTCAAGCCGATTATACATTTTTTCTGGGAGTTGGATTGGGTGCACAAGTCGGTTTTCAGATGTCCAAAGAATTTCCCCGGAGAATCCGCTCCTTGATCTCAGTTGGTGCGCAACCCTATCAGGAGCTCGAAGAAGCAAAATATATGAAGGAAAAACAGGAGCAGTTACGCTCAGGTAATTTAACTGCTTATCTTCAGCAATGGCATTCTTTAGACCATTTATCCTCAGATCAGGAAAAGCTGATTCTGCAGGGCAATCCGGAAGCATATGCCCTTGGATTGGAAGAGTCCCTCAACTGGGAAGGCCTGGGTGACGACTTGAAATCACTGGGAACCGCGACTTTGCTTTTTACCTCTAAGGCCGAACCGCGATTTTTATCTGTACGGGACGCAGGAAAGCGTTTGCGAAATGGACGATATATTATACTACCGACAATTCTTCAAAACTACGGTCTTTGGAGTTCTGAATTAATTATGAAACCTCTACTTGAATTTACCCGTCGGGACCGTTAATACTGAAGTTCCTTAACTGATTATGCAATTCTTCCGCTGGTATTTAATTACGGTCAGTTTGTCACTGCTGAGTCTCACAGTTCCAGTACCTGCCCTTGCAAAAATTTCTCCGGCTCTGGCAGTACTTTCGCAACTTAAAGGTGAGGTAAATGCTGGTCCCGCAAAAAAAATGTCCGGGGGCTTCAACGGAAAAATGCTGCGTAACAGGTACAGAGTCCGAACAGAAAAAAAATCAGGAGCAACAATTTTTTTCAACGATGGTTCCGAATTACGTTTGTTTGGCTCAACTGAAATAACGATTGGCGCGAGGAAGAGTCACAACTCACGCTGGGTGCGTTACCGACTGGTGCTGCGTTCCGGAAGTTTTTGGGGGAATTTTGTTCGCGGGAAGAATCCTGTAGAAATAGGTGGAGGAGGTCTGCGGTTACAACTTTCGGATTCATCACTTAGATTCACGAAGAAAAAAACCGGAAGCAACATTTCGGTTTCTTCTGGAATTGTAAAGGTCTTTAACAAAGTTTCATCGGTTAAAATCCACGCGGGACAACGTCTCTATCACGTACAGAAAACCGATTTTTTACCGCAAAAAGTGACTCTTGTTCCGAATCAACTCAAACTCCGGACTGAACCCTCCGCACCGTTTTTTCCCGCAAATAAAACTTTAAAACTAAACCTGCACTTTCAGGTTGTCCGTTTAGGCTCCGATCATGCTGTAAAACGTTCCGGACCAGTGCTTTTGACAAGTGACTACTATAACCTGACTATTCCTGAATCAATTCAGCTTAACGCCAACGGTCAAGCAAAAGCCAGCATAGAAGTTAAAGCGCCCCGTTCTGACGATCGTACGTTTGAAGGCACCGTTACATTTAACGCAATAATTGATCAATATGGTTTTGATGATTTGCAGGGCACATCATTGAAAATAAAATTCGCAAATCCATGAACATATACTGTCCACAAAAAATATGAGATGACACGGTTATAGAACTTTTGAAAACTTTGTCATAAGTGCTTAACACTGAATAAATAAAACTTAAAAACAGGAATTGGGGGAAATTCTGAGCTTTCCAATTATTCTATTAACACTAAGTCACAGCAATTAAATCATTGATGTTTGATATAACAAGCCTTGCCGGAGGTGTGGTAATTGGAGTAGTAATAGCCTGGATTCTGGAGCGCTGGATTGCTTTGTTTTTGAAACAACTTGCTGCTGAGCATTCAAACGAATTTGCACCTAAAACTTCAGCAAATAATTCAAACTTATTTGCACGCTTAGGAATTTACGCGGCAATGTCAATTGCGGTCGCCCTGCTCTGCGAGTGGAGGCAGTGGAGCCCTGAACTTTTGAATGACCTTGTTTTAGTCTCAGCACTTTTAGGGATTGCCTGGATCGACAGAAAAACATTGTTGATTGAAGGAAGGATGGTTGCTTTGGCGATGGCGCTAAGGTTGCTATGGATTTCATTTTTTGCACCTCACCAAATTCTCAATTCTCTGACCGGCTTGTTAGCAGGAGCAGGGATTTTATATTTGATCGGTTTTTTGTATGAAACTTTCCGCCATCGTCAGGGTTTAGGCGAAGGAGATGCGGCTGTACTTGGCTTGATCGGCATGTGGGTCGGCTGGCAGGGGTTGGGCTCCGTTTTGCTAATTTCTGCTTTAAGCGGAATTTTAATCGGTGGAGTTTCTTTACTCAGACAAAGACAGTCGAATCAAAATATTCCGGAACTTCTGAAAACGCAAATCCCCTTTGCACCTTTTCTTTGTATTGGTGGATTGATCGTCTATTTTCTTCAGGAAAGCGGATTTTTAGGGATCGATTTTGGATTTTGAAATTTACTCTTTCTGAAGCGTACTTGTATTCTGCAGTTCTTCACGAATCAGCTCCTGCAACATCGGGCGATATAATTTCCACAAATTCTCTCCTAGTTCTGTGAGAATGTACCCCTTTCCGGAACAGTCCGGACATGTTTTCCGCAAGTTGGTCTGGATACTGCCCCATTCATCATATCCTGCCTGAAATCCGCTGCCAGTACACTTTGAACACGGTCTTTTTAAATCAGAAATTAACATTTGCTTTCAAGTATTTTGTTAATATGATAACTTTGTTGCAGGAAACGCATGAATTGTGCCTTGATTTAGCTTAACTTTTATTTTCAATCTCAAAGTAATTATCCTTGATATAGGCAACAAAAAATTGGTGGGGTATGGTTTTGCCTTCCGGTTTAAAAACGGGGCGACTCCCTGCCGTTTAGACGTGGGTCCGTAATTTTCATAAATTTATTTTTTCGACGGGAAATTCATTCCGCCGCTTGTTTACCTGAACGATATTGTTTCAGGTATTTTGTAACAGCAGCCCAGAGGCTGAAACCAATGCAAGGAGATGTATGGAAAAGGTAAAATTCTTTGATACGACTCTCCGTGATGGAGAGCAATCCCCCGGATGTTCCATGTCAGCGACAGAAAAGCTGACCCTTGCCAAGCAGCTAGAACGCCTGGGCGTCAACACGATTGAAGCCGGATTTGCGGCATCGTCTCCCGGAGATTTTGAGAGCGTCCGTGAGATCGGACAGCAGATTGAAAATTCGACAGTCGTTTCACTCTGTCGTGCTTCCAAGAATGATATTGATTCTGCGATTGAAGCCTTGAGCGACGCCAAAAATTGGGGCATTCACACTTTCATTTCGACTAGTGACCTGCACATGAAACATAAGTTGCAGATGGAGCCGAAAGATGTGAAAGCGATGGCGGTCGCAGCGGTGGAAAGAGCCAAAAAAGCTACGGAGAGTGTCGAGTTCAGTCCCGAAGACGCAACCCGCAGCGACCCTAAATTCCTGGTGGACGTGTTGTCCGAAGTAGTACGTGCCGGAGCTACAATTCTTAACATACCGGATACCGTAGGTTACACCACTCCGGATGAAATGTTTGACTTAATCACTCTGCTCCGGAATGACGTATACAATGGAGACAAGGTCACTTTTTCGGTGCACTGTCATAACGATTTAGGATTGGGTGTCGCAAATTCTCTGGCCGCCATTCGTGCGGGTGCAAGGCAAATTGAATGTACAATCAACGGTATCGGAGAACGTGCAGGAAATGCTTCCCTTGAAGAAATAGTGATGGCGCTCAAAACACGGCAGGAATATTTCGGTTTCGAAAGCGACATTGATACAGAGCAGCTTTTTCCATCAAGCAAACTGCTTTCACAAATAACAGGAGTTGATGTTCAACCGAATAAAGCGATTGTCGGTGCAAACGCATTTGCTCATGAAGCAGGAATTCATCAGCACGGCGTGTTGAAAAATGCTTTGACCTACGAGATCATGACTCCGCAGTCAGTAGGTATCAAGTCCAGCAATCTGGTGATGGGTAAGCATTCCGGCCGTTTTGCTCTTGGAGAAAGGATCAAGGAGTTGGGTTTTGATCTGAACGACATTGATCTGAATCATGTTTTTAATGAGTTCAAACGTCTGGCTGACCTCAAAAAACAGGTTTTTGACGAAGACATAGAAGCACTGGTAACACATGGAATCGGTAAACAGACGGACAGATTTTCCTTAGAAAGTCTCATTGTTACTTCCGGAACTACTGCTGTTCCAACCGCGACAATTGTGATGAAAATTGATGGCAAAGAAATCAAAAAAGCCAGCTTTGGGGACGGTCCTGTGGATGCCGCGCTGAATACGATAAAGGAAATTACAGGCATGCAGTGTACGCTCACATCATACGTTGTTAAAGCAATTACCGGCGGGACAGATGCTCAAGGTGAAGTGAGCGTTGGTGTTGAAAAAGACGGTGTGCGCATTACCGGAAGAGGCGCGCATACTGACATTGTAATCGCCAGTGCCCTTGCTTTCCTGAATGCCCTCAACAGACTGGAAATGCGTAAACAAGGCCTCAGCCCCGCCACTCCTTTACAAAAAACGGCACTAGGCGGAGTTTGACTGAAAACAAAAGTGAAGTGTGATGCGGCTAAAAAAGTAGCACACTTCACTTGTTAAAGTCGTTCTGTCCTTCAGCCCTTCACTGTAAAGAAATTAGAATAATTCACTTATGCCTGCCCTCGTTGATTTTTGGAGAAATTAAAAGGACTACCAATTCTTAAGATAATTACAACGATTAAGACTACAAATGAAACAGAAAAAAGCGCTAATTACCGGCATCACCGGACAGGACGGGAGTTATCTTGCAGAACATTTGCTTTCCCTGGGATATGAAGTTCACGGCATCGTTCGCCGTGTGGCGCTGGAAGATCCGACACATCATTTATGGCGCCTCTTGCCGGTTGCAGACCGTTTACATTTGCATTCCGGAACTTTGGAAAGCTTTCCGGCGCTCTACAAAATTTTTCGGGATGTTCAGCCGGATGAGTGCTACCACCTTGCCGCGCAGAGTTTTGTTTCAATTTCATTTGAAGACGAGTTTTCAACGATGCAAACGAACATCAACGGAACGCATTATCTGCTGGCGGCACTCAAAGATTCTTATCCGGAATGCCGATTTTACTTTGCAGGTTCTTCGGAAATGTTTGGTAAAGTCGAGGAAACTCCACAATGCGAAACCACCCGTTTCCATCCACGCTCAGTTTACGGTATTACCAAAGTGGCTGGTTTTGAACTGACACGAAATTACCGTGAGGCCTACGGATTATTCACCTGTACCGGAATGCTTTTTAACCATGAGTCTCCCAGAAGAGGCTTTGAGTTTGTCACCCGAAAAATCACTTCAACTGCGGCGCGTATCAAACTTGGACTGGGAAAAAAGCTGCGGCTTGGAAACATTGAGGCGCAAAGAGATTGGGGATTTTCCGGCGAATATGTGAAAATGATGCACATTATGCTACAACAAGACGAACCGGACGACTTCGTGATCGGTACCGGACAAACCCACACTGTTCGTGAGTTTGTACAAATTGTCTTTGAAGAACTTGAACTGAATTATGAAGATCACCTGGTTATTGATCCCAGATTTTATCGTCCGGCTGAAGTTGAAATCCTGGTGGCAAATCCTGCAAAAGCCCGTGAAAAATTAGGCTGGAAACCGAAAGTAAACTTTAAAGAATTAGCACTCAACATGGTGCGTGCTGACTACGATATATTAATGAAAAATAAGTGATTATGCTTAATTCTGTCAGCCATCGAGACAAATGAATTTATTTACTAAAAATCCTAAATAATGAATTTAATGATTCACACATTCTTTAGAGTAATGTTTTGAAACATCATGCGTAATCTTATCAACACTCCAGGATTCCGTAAATATTTTGCAAACACCTCCTGGCTTCTTGGCGAGAGGATGCTAAGGATGATCGTATCACTCTTTGTTGGAATTTACGTTGCACGATATCTTGGACCAGAACAATTTGGTTTACTTAGCTACACGCTAAGTTTTGTTTGGCTTTTCAGTTCACTGGCTTCTTTTGGTTTAGATGATCTTCTTGTTCGCGAATTAGTTAAATTTCCGGAACGGCGTAAAGCTCTGCTTGGAACGGTATTTTGGTTGAAAATAGGCGGTACTGTAATTATGTGTAGCCTGATTACAATTGTTCTTAGTTTTGCAGAAAATGATCAGCAAACAGAATTGATGGTAGCACTAATAGCTTTAGGTTTTTTTTTCCAAGCAACAAATGTAATTGATTTTTATTTTCAAGCCCGAGTACAGTCAAAATTTTCGGTACGAGCACAGACCTTTCAGTTAATAAGCACATCTCTTTTTAAAATCTATCTTATTTTGAACCATGCGGAACTAGTTTGGTTTGCATTTGCTTTAATGTTAGATCAGTTAGTGGTTGCAGTTTCGTTTTTGGTAGTCTACCGTTGGGAAATTGAGTGGTTCTCGTTTTTTATATTTAGATGGCACCAAGCTAAGAAATTAATTAGAGATGCTTGGCCTCTGATTTTTGCAGGCTTGGTAGTATCGATTTACATGAAGATCGATCAGGTCATGCTCAAAGAAATGTTAGATATAAAAGCGGTTGGAATTTATGCCGCTGCCGTTAAATTATGTGAAGTATGGTATTTCCTACCTACCGCTGTTTTGGCATCTTTATTTCCAGCAATTCTGGAGGCTAGAAAAAAAGGTGATTTCATCTATAAAGAACGTATTCAAAAACTTTACGATTTAATGATTTGGGGAGCATTAGCTATCGCACTTCCAACCACACTACTGGCAGACTGGGTAATACATATCTTTTACGGCACAGATTTCCAAGAAGCTTCTAGTGTTCTAAAAATTTATATTTGGGCAGGGGTATTTGTTTCCATAGGAAGTGCTAGCTCAAAGTGGTTAGTAGCAGAAAACTTGGAACGCTACTCTTTTTATAGGACATCTTTGGGCGCAGTTCTGAATGTTATTTGTAATTTGTGGTTGATACCATTATTGGGTATTGTTGGCGCTGCCTTGGCAACTATAATCTCCTATTTTATTGCAGCATATCTGAGTTTGTTATTTTTCAAAAAAACTCGTAACAATTTTTGGGTTGCTACAAATGCGTTAAATCCTTTTGGTGTTTATCGAAGAGTGTTCCGGTGATAAAATCTCTATTAAAAAATATCATCCCGACCAAGTATTGGGAAGCACAGGACAGTTTCTATCATCTCTATTTAAATAACCATGCGGGAACTTATTACTCACAAGAAGGCGAAGATATCCTCTTGAACAGAATATTTGGAAAACAGAGGAAAGGATTTTATGTAGATGTAGGAGCACATCATCCACGACGTTTTTCAAACACTTATTATTTTTACATGAAAGGTTGGCGAGGTATCAATATTGATGCAATGCCAGGAAGCATGAAGGTTTTTCAAAAATTACGCCCTAATGATATTAATTTAGAAGTGGCTGTGTCAGAAAAAACACAAATGTTGACCTACTATATGTTTAACGAACCTGCACTGAATAGTTTTTCAAAAACTATTATGACAGAGCACCAAACAGAAGAACATCGGATAGTTGACACAATCGCTGTATCATCCCTTCCTCTCTATCAAATCTTAAATGAACACTTGCCATTTGAGCAGAAAATTGATTTTTTATCTGTTGATGTGGAAGGGTTTGATTTACAAGTGCTCGAATCTAATGATTGGGATAAATATCGACCAAGGGTGATTCTTGTGGAGATCATGAATAGCAGCTTAAACAGTTTAATTAATGAAACTATTTATCAATTTTTAGTTAGCAAAGGATATCGTTTGTTTGCAAAATTAGTCCACACATGTATCTTCAAGATTGAGGATAATCTTACTGAGTAGATTTGCTCTTTCAGACGAATGTAACTCAAAATCTTCAATTATTTGTAAAAGCTCAACAATGGATTTCGATTAAAAGAATTAATCGTAACTTTTCCAAATTTACAAATGGCCGCTAAACCCAAAATACTCAAAAAATCTAAAATAACTCTTTTAAAAAAATCGTAACCTCACCACATTAACCGCTTTTAATAGTAAAGCTGATTTATTTAGAGCTATCATTTATTAATATTTAACAAACCATCATTGAATTGAGAGAAACAATTCTCCATTATATTATAATATTACGGCCAAAACATTGGATTAAAAATGGAGGTGTTTTTCACGTTATGGTTGTATTTGGCTTCCTTTGGCTTATTTTTGTCTCCCGTTGGCAACTTATTCCCAAACCTTTACAACGAATGATGCTTTCATTTATATTGTTTTTTGCTGGGATGTTTTTTGTGGGTAATATAGATGAAATCCGGATTTTTGGTGAATATGTTCCGATGGTAACTTTGTCAGTAGTATCTATTATTTTTCACCAAAGTAGTGAATTAAATGGCAGTTAATGAATTTTCTTAAGCTAGCATTTTCT
>Ga0206679_10003855_pt1 | contig 11355 bp, 7 predicted proteins | sample M110012015metaG_FD_155464 | JGI IMG/M metagenome (GOLD analysis project Ga0206679, IMG submission 155464) | Ammonia-oxidizing marine archaeal communities from Monterey Bay, California, United States - M1 100m 12015 | ecosystem: Environmental > Aquatic > Marine > Intertidal zone | place: USA... | reverse complement strand
AAATTCCACCCTTCCTTGCACTCGCTGCAAAAAACGGTTCGTTTTATGGAATGGATGGAGGCGAAATAACTCGTATCAATTCCTCTGGAGACCTCATGCAAATTCTCAAAGGGGCTGGAGCAACCACAGTTGCTGATATTAAAAGCCGTCGTGGTAAAGCGATTCGCAGAAATGCTTCGGCAAGTATCTGGGATGCTAACGATGGCATCCTATTGGTTGAATTTCATTCCAAGATGAATGCCCTTGATCCATTGATTATGGAAATACTACTTGCTGCGGTTGATATCTCAGAGGGCGACGAATGGAATGGAATCTTGATTGCCAATGATTCTGCTAATTTCTGTGCTGGGGCCAACTTGGGACTAGCATTATTTGCTGCAAACCTTGGTGCGTGGAGCACATTAGAGGATTTCATTGCTCTTGGTCAAGACACGTATCAGGCGTTAAAATATGCAAACGTCCCTGTCGTATCAGCGGCAACAGGAATGTGTCTTGGTGGTGGTTGCGAGATTCTACTTCATTCCGATGGAGTTGTAGCACATTCAGAATCATACATCGGTCTTGTAGAGGTAGGAGTCGGTATTATTCCTGCGTGGGGTGGTTGTAAGGAAATGCTTGCAAGACTCACTCAGGAGAATTTAGTTGGTTCTGGTCCAATGGCTGCTCCTATGCAAGCCTTCGAAATGATTGGCATGGCTAAGATTGCTAAATCTGCTCATCAAGCTAAGGATCTTGGTTACCTAAGGGCGAGTGATCGCATCTCAATGAATCGTGATAGTGTTCTATCCGATGCTAAATCTTTCTTGCTAGAGTTGGCTCAGGATTATTCTCCTCCAATTCCTCATGTCTATCGCCTTCCCGGTCTTTCTGGTAAAGCCGCACTAGACATGGCACTAAACGACCTTGCCACTGCCGGACATGCTACTCCACACGACTTGACTGTTGTTGGAGAACTTGCTAGTGTATTGACTGGTGGCGATTGTGACCATATCGTTGAATTAAGCGAAGATGACATACTTGCACTTGAAAGAAAGGCTATTGCAAGTCTGGCGCGCAATGAACTCACGCTAGCAAGAATGGAACATATGTTGGCTAAAGGTAAGCCTTTGAGAAATTGAGGAGGGTTGAATATGACAGTATACAAAGCCCCACTTGAAGATTATAAATTTCTATTCCATGAAGTATTCAATGTAGTGGATGTTTGCAAAGAGTTAGGATATGACCAAGTTGACCGAGAACTCATTGATATGATGTCTGAAGAATGGTCTCAATTCGTCACAGATGTGTGGAAACCATCAAACATTGATGGTGATAAATTTGGTTCAGTGTTGAAGGATGGGGCAGTTATTTCTGCACCTGGATTCAAAGAGGCATGGAAACAAACGGTTGAATCAGGATGGTTACAGGCTGTTTGTGAAGAAGAACATGGTGGCATGGGATTACCTCTCTTCTTTCGCAATGCAATGGATGAATCTGCCATTTCCTGTAATATGGCGATTTCTGTAGTAGCTGCACTGAGTTTAGGTGTATACGATCTCATCATTAAGCATGCTTCGCAAGAACATATAGAACGCTATGCTATTCCAGTAAGTTCTGGTGAATGGTGTGGAACTATGTGCTTAACCGAACCGCATTGTGGAACCGATCTAGGCCTAATAAAAACTAAGGCTATACCGCAGGATGATGGTTCATTTTTGATCACTGGAACAAAGATTTTCATTACAGCTGGTGACCATGATCTATCAGATAATATCATCCATATGGTACTTGCAAAACTACCAGATGCACCTGAAGGTTCGAGGGGGATTTCTTTGTTTCTTGTGCCAAAATTCCTCGATGACGGTGATGGTCTTTCCAGTCAAATTAATGGAACCTCTATTTCTGGTATCGAGGAGAAGATGGGGCTCCATGGTTCACCAACCTGCGTACTCAATTTTGATTCTAGTAAGGGATGGATGATGGGTGAGGCAAACACTGGCATGGCCAAGATGTTTGAAATGATGAATCGAGAGCGATTAGCTACTGGAATGATGGGACTTGGCCTTGGAGAAATTGCATATCAAAATGCTCTAGCATGGTCACTCGAACGAAGTCAAGGACGTGACTTGCGTGGAATAAGGGATTTAGATGCGCCAGCAGATAATATTCTCGTTCATCCAGATGTTCGCAGAATGTTGCTTAAGGCAAAGGTCAACTGCGAGGGTACAAGAGCACTGGGTACATGGATTGGACTCCTCCTCGATGAAATGAATAAAGGAGATGAGGAAACTAAGGAAAATGCAACTGCATTGATCGCTCTTCTCACACCGGTAATGAAGGCATACTCAACCGACATTGGCTGTCAAAGCGCTTCATTATCGATTCAGGTTATGGGTGGTGCAGGTTACTGCACTGAATATGGTGTAGAGCAATTCTATCGCGACGCGAGAATCGCACCTATATGGGAAGGAACAAATGGTATTCAAGCTCTGGATTTAGTTGGCCGTAAAGTTACCAAAAATTTTGGTAGAAATCTCCGTCACTTACTATGGCCATTACTAGAATTCGTTGAAGAAAATCGTGAGATTGATGGAATGATGGAGTTCAACAAACCGCTACATCAAAGCGTTAAAGGATTACAACAACTAACTCTTCTACTCATGGCTGAAGGTGCGGGAAATCCACATTTCCTTGCAGCAGGTGCCACCGATTATTGCACCTACTTCGGCAATACTATTCTCGCATACCTATGGACTAGAATGGCAAAGGTTTGCCTTGCTGCTAAATCTGCAGGTACCGCAACCGATTTCCACGATATCAAACTTGCAAGCGCAAGGGTATTTTTTGCTGAAATACATCCTGGTAATGCTGGACTTGCAGTCAAGATAATGGCTGGACATAAGCACTTGATGGAATATCCGGAGGCTGGATTTTAATGAATTTTGAATTACCAGTAAGTCATGGTGCGGGAGCCTATTCGAGCAGTTCTAGGTGGAAAGTTTCGGCGCCATGGATTATTCTCGGTCTACTAATCGCAATCGAATTTGCTTTATGGTATCAGGAAAGCCAATTACTAATAATAATCCTATTCTGGACAATTGCAATTTCGATAAGTTTGAATGCTGCATATTTGGGTTTTGAAACAAAGGTAATAGCGGCATTTTTCAAATCACATCCAAAGTCTGGACGCGAGATATCTAATCCAAATTGGCGCATTATTGAATTCAACGGCTGGGGTGGAAGTGAACTTAAGGGATATTTTCTCCCAGCCAAAGATGATTCGAAGGGTTTGATTCTATACATGCACGGATATAGTTCATCCCTTGGTAGAACTGAGGAGAGGATTCTCCATTTGCGTGATCAAGGATTTGATATAGCAGCAATAGAAATGAGGGGTCATGGTAAATGCGACCTAAATCGTGATTGGACATTACTGAAAGTTGCAACTGATAACGAGGCTTTTCTTGACCGCATTCTTGCTGAATACAAAGAAAAACCCGCTGTGCATTTCTATGGTCATTCGATGGGTGGATTTCTAGCAATGAGGTTGTCTGCTCAAAAGTCTGGATGGTGGGCCGATAATCTAAATTCAGTGATATTGGAATCTCCCGTCGCATCCATTCCGATGCTCGTCAAAGCTTGGGCTGGGTCACTATGGGACCCTAGTAGTTTTTTGATTCGTAGAATTATCCGCAAGGAAGCAGAACGGATTCATCCGGACCTACCAATACGATTTATGGATGCAAAGGTACCACAAATAGGAGTGCCAACTATTCCAGTGCTTACTCTTCAATCCAAAGATGATGATGCTCTTGGAAGGTCGCACTATAATTTGGTTAAAAAATACCTTAAAGGAAATAGTGAAAATAAGTTCCATTTGGTTTCTGATTTGGCACATACAACAACTCTTGATTCTACTACTCGAAAAGAATTAGTAGAAGATTGGCTTAATAATGGGGGTTTTATTTCATGAGTAATGAGAAAAGATTCAGCGCATCTGCAAGAGAAATAATGAATTTGAGCATTCGTCCCGATGATAAAACTCTACTACTGCTTTATTCATTGTATAAGCAAGCAACGGAGGGTGATGTTAGCGGTGGACTTCCGATAAGCGGAGGCATACCTGCAATAGCAAAATATCGTGCTTGGAAAAAGCAAAAGGGAAAATCTTCCGAAGAAACGATGGCGGAATATGCAGATCTTGCCACAGTTTTACTCGAACGTTCAGAAAAATCCTCGCATGTTGAATCGTGGAACGGTCGTACCGTTCTGATTAGTGGGGCCAGCCGAGGACTCGGTCGGGCAATGGCATTACGATTTGCGCAAGATGGAGCGAATCTTGTACTCCTGGGGCGCACCCTTGAGTCAAATGATGGAAAAGGCTCTCTAAAGGATACTGCTGAACAAGTAGAGTCGGCAGGTGGTAAGGTAGTTATTGCAGTATGCGATGTTCGAAACGATGAGGATGTTATTGCAGCAGTGCAAACTGGTGTCGATTCATTTGGTGGTATTGATGCAGTGATTTGCAATGCAGGGGCACTATTCATTGCACCGTTTGATGAAACCCCTATGAAGAGATTTGATCTTGTTCATGAAGTAAATATCCGTGCTTCTTTTTCCCTTTGCCAAGCAGCACTACCACACTTGCGCAAGAGTGACAATGGTAGAATACTGGTGATTTGCCCTCCTCCATCATTGGATCCAAAGTGGTACAAAGGCACAATCGCATACACGATTTCAAAATTCTCAATGTCAATGTTAGTATTGGGGTTATCTGAGGAATTATTAGGAGATGGAATCGCTGTCAATGGATTGTGGCCTGCTACAACAATAGATACCGCTGCTGTTCGCTATAACAAAGCCCTTGGTGGAGAAGAGATGGTTAGGCATAGTCGGAAACCTGAGATTGTAGGAGATGCAGCATTCACAATAATGAGTCAATCAGGAGAGCATACTGGTGAATTCCACACCGATGAATCAATATTGCGAGCAGCAGGGATTGAGAATTTTGACCAGTACGCAGTTGAAGTAGGCATGACATTGCAGCCGGATTATTATCTCTAATCCTGCTCTTTATTGTAAACTATATTGAAGACTACATTTTACCGTTAGCAATATGAAGGGGCGAGTATAGCCTGTATTATGAGGTCACAAGCACTTGCATTAGTTCTGCTTCTGTGCCTCTCTATTTTACCTCTCGAAATAAATGTTCATCCTGATGAAGATAGCCTTTCATCAGAAGATGGAATCAGGGCTTGGTCACTATCATTAAACCCCGATGATACTGTAGTATCCACTTATTCTCAAGGCGTACAATCATCACTTGCCCGTGTAAGTGACTTATCACAATATCCAGCAGAAGTGATGTCCAATGTATCTTCATGGGTCGCTATCGGTAGAACCCCTGTAGGACTTGCCTTGCCTCAACTCGAAGGTGCCTGGTTGATGGAACTTGGTTCCGATGGTCAACAAATCGTTGAAGAAATGTAGGAAGAAGGTCTCATAGAGACCGCATATCCCTTGGTTGAGCGTCAACAAACTCCACGTTGGATACCTAATGATCCTAAATTTTCAGACCAATGGCATCTTGAAAATACTGGACAATCAGGTGGAGTCATAGGCGAGGATGTTAATATTACAGGGGCTTGGAATAACTATCAAGGAACAGGCGTTGTTATCGGTATTGTTGATGATGGTTTGGATTGGAATCATCCAGACCTAGATGACTATTATCAATCCTCATTGGATTATGATTTCTGTGGTGACGATAACGACCCTACTCCTTCATCCAATAATGCCCATGGTACCGCTGCTGCTGGAGTTGCTGCTGCTGTCGGAAACAACAGTATAGGCGTCTCTGGTGCTGCGCCTCAAGCTAGTTTAGCAGGATTACAATTAATCTCTTGCAGTACAACTGATGTAAGAGAATCTAATGCCTTAAGTCATGAAATTCAGCAAATTGACATTTACTCCAACTCATGGGGTCCGAGTGATAATGGAGAGACATTGGAAGCGCCTGGCCCATTGATGTTCGCTGCTATGGAAGCCGGTTCTCAAAATGGGCGTGGAGGTCTTGGTAGCATTATTACTTGGGCGGCTGGTAACGGTTTGGATAATGATGATAATTCCAATAATGATGGATATGCAAATCTAAGGTATGTTATCGCTGTCACTGCGGTAACCTACAAAGGTGAGCAATCATACTATGCTGAACCAGGAGCAAATATTTTGGTGGCTGCACCTTCAAATGGTGATGGAGAATCAATCACTACAACTGATATTGAGGGGTCTGGCGGTTATACCTCCAGTGATTATACTGATTCTTTCGGCGGTACATCTTCGGCAACTCCACTCGTTTCAGGAGTTATCGCTCTCATGCTAGAAGCAAATCCAAACCTAACTTGGCGAGATGTTCAACATGTGTTAGTGGAAACTTCTCGCAAAAATGATGCCAGTGATTCCTCTTGGACAACTAATGGTGATGGATATTTAGTAAGCCACAAATATGGATTTGGCGTTGTTGATGCATCTGCTGCAGTAAATCTTGCAGCTCAATGGTCATTAGTAGAATCGGAAATGAATGTTTCATCAGGTATGCAAACGGTTGATGTTGATATTCCTGATGATTCAGGAGCACCAGTTAATCTATCGGTCAACATTACTGGAGCCCTACACCTTGAGAATGTTGATGTCTATGTTGATATCGACCATACTTATCGAGGTGACTTAGAAATAATTCTCACTGCTCCATCTGGAATGCAAAGTATTCTTTCGGAAAAACACAGTGATGCCAATAATAATTATGCAGATTGGAGATTTTCTACTGTTCAACATTGGGGGGAAGATAGTAGCGGCGAGTGGATTTTGAGTGTTGAAGACCATGGTAATGGTGATACTGGCACAATAAATGAATGGGGTTTGGTCTTGTATGGAACTGACCGAGATATTGATTCAGATGGAGATTTACTAACAGATAGGAATGAAACAGATGTTTACTTTACCGATCCATTTGATGCTGATAGTGATGATGACTTACTCAATGATGGTTATGAAGTGATTCTTTCAGCAACCGACCCTAACCTTGCAGATACTGATGCAGATGGATTAGACGATGGTGTGGAAATACTCGTTCATCTCACAAACCCTTTGAGTTCTGATTCTGATGGCGACCTACTTTCTGATGGAGTTGAGGTTTTGATTAACGGTACAAATCCCTTGGTAATGGATACTGATGGAGATGGATTAAATGATGGCATTGAGGTATTGGTTAACCTTACTGACCCTTTAGAACGTGATACGGATGGTGATTTATTAGAAGATGGTGAAGAGGTGTTACTGTACCACAGCAATCCTTTAGTTTACGATCCAAACTCTGACCAAGATGGTTATTATTGGTTTGATGATTGTAATGATACAAATCCTCTGATATTCCCAGGAGCCACTGAACTACTCAACGGTATTGATGATAATTGTGATGGCTTATGGGACGAGGGTTTCAATCAAACTGATACAGATGGAGATAACCTATCCGATTATGAGGAGTATCATGTCTATGGAACAAATCTCAGTCTCCAAGACACTGATGGAGACTTGCTACGAGATGATGTAGAATTATTCATTCATCAAACCGACCCGTTGGTTGCCGATAATGACAGCGATGCAGATAGTTATTATTGGTTCGAAGATTGTGATGATGATGACCCATTACGCAATCCTAGTATTGTTGAATCACTTGATGGAATTGATAATAATTGCAATAATCTCATCGATGAATCATTCTACACAACAGATGCTGACAATGATAGTTTACTAGATTATGATGAATTCACAAACTTGAGCACTGACCCATTTGACTCAGATTCAGATGACGATGGTTTGTCTGATGGTGAAGAAGTCTTGATTACGATGACCAACCCTTTGGTTGCAGATTTGGATAATGATGGCGATGGATATCGCTGGTTCGAAGAGTGTGATGATACACGCTTTGATATCGCTCCAAACCGTTCTGAACAATGGAATGGACGAGATGATGATTGTGATGGATTTATCGACGAGGACGTTGATAGACAACAACATATTTCGCAAAGTCCAATCAACAGAAGCCTTGTGCTTAATGCCACTTCAGATTCATTGGTTCTAATGGTTGAACTTGATCTAACTGATGACCAAATGGAAAACATAAACATGAGTTTTTATTGGTGGAGGAACGGTCAAATTATTAGCACCAATATGACATTAATTGAGAACCCATATGATTGTTCAGAGGACAATAGTACCTTGGCAATAGAGATATGCAGTCAGAATGGATTAACTACTCCTTATGAGATTGTAGTGTTTGTTGATGATGGGCGAGAATCGGTTTCAATGAATTGGTCTATAGTTTATGATGTATATCACCCTGAAGTTGAAAATGGATTCTTAAAGTTACTAAATAGCAATACAATTGTGTCCATAACCTTAGGTCTAATTATTGCCTTTATTCTTGCAATGCTCATCGCTCGACGAGGAAAACAAAATCCACCTAATTCACCATCGGAAATCCACCCGAATAACCAACCTAGTGAGTTCAAGAAACGAAAACAGCGTTACAATGCGGTTCAGAAAGCATACGCTATCATCAAGCGAATGCGTTGGTTTACCTTCGTTCTCGGACCAGTAGCAATTCTATGGGATGAAATGATTGTTCCATTTATCGTAAAACAAGGTGCCCCAGAATTTTTATCCATGGAAGATTTTTTTCAAGCAATAATATTCAGTTTCGGTATAATTTCCGAAGAAACGTTTGAACGTTACTGGGCACATTTGAACAATGTATGTGTTGTGCTCTTCATCGTGTTCTTATTGTGGTCGAATCAGAAAAAACGGGCTGTTGAGGCTGCTGCGGAAGATGTGGCAGAACTAGAAGGAGGAGTTAGGAGTGACCTATTACAGAAATCATACGCTGATGTTCCGCCAGCACCAGAATTAAATTTCCAATGATTTGATAGTTCTAATCAACTAACCAATTCGGAGTTCCACCATCACAGGCATCTAATGTCCAGGTAAGTAGTCGATCATCAAGAGCTAATGGATGGGTTTGAGGCCATGTTGGCATGCAGGAGATACTGGCTTTATTTGCATCAACTGCGTCACAATCACCCTGTAGAATAGAGTCGTGGTCAATCTTCGCTCCTGCGATTGTAAATGTTGCAGTTTCATCACTTAGTTGACCTTCAGCAACTCCACCGTTATCAAAAATTACAGCATTACGATACCAACGCATTCCTAAACGAGTTGTTGCCCAAGTTCCATCCCATTGAGGAGGAACATTGAGATTTAGCATCAATTCTCCATGCCTAAACGCATTCCTTAATGCAGTAATAGGATCACTTTCCCAAGCAGGATGTTCTGGAATCTCAGGCCAGCGTGAAATATGATTTGCAGTCACATCAATATGTGGACGGCATCTGTTTTGTGGAATTATTGGTAATACCTTAAGCGCTGATTCAACAAGTTCAACAGTAGCTGTAATAGCATTCTCAATACCTTCGGAATCAAATGAAGTAAATGAAGAAGCAATCGCCGGCATTCCATACAATCCTGCTTCTCTTGCAGCACCCATTGTGCCGCTGTGTAAACTATCCTGTGAAAGGTTAGGTCCGAGATTAACTCCAGAGATTACTAATCTAGGCTCAATGTCTGGAATCAGTCTTTGTAAGCCTCCATCCAATGCTACAATCATAGTGTCGCAAGGTCTTCCATGTAATTCATAGAGATGGATTGGTGCAGTATCAGTAGCAGCACACAATCCCCATTCTTCGACTAAATCATAACGTTGACGTAGTTTCATTGGAGAATTGAGATTGATACTCATGCTTGTAGCACTCTGATTTTCTGCTGGAGCAAACACGATTATTGGATGTCCTGCTTCATGTAATGCTTGTACAAGTAAACGGAATCCAAGCGCTTCTATACCGTCATCATTAGTAAGCAATAGCCACCCCTTTTCGGGATTTTGATCTCCACCTACAAGTGTCACTAAAATTCCCCCTCATGCTGTCGTGCTGGAATCATATCCTTCATTATTGTCCAACATATTATTCGCATCAGGAGTACCAAATATCACAAATAGAAGTCCGATAATCAAAATTGGACCGCCTATCCATGTCCAAAATCCAGGAACTCCTGTATTAAAAAATAACCAGCCGATTAACGAGCCTAATATCGGTTCAAGTGTTACTGCTGTTGAGACCGTTAGCGGTGACATATACCTTAGGCAAGTGTTTAGACCAGTATGACCAAGAAGTCCACCGATAAATGCAAGAAGCAAAAACCAAGGTAAATAGTCCATACTAATCCAGCCAAAGACGCCGTATTGGCTGGCGCTTGGTTCAAGCATAAATGAGGCTGGAATCAATATGATAGAAGAGATTAATGTCACCGGAAATGCATAGATGAATATTGGCATCCAAGTTCTCAGTATTTTCCCACAAACAATGTATCCAACTACGAATATTGCTCCTAAAAATGCAAGGAAATCCCCAAATGCAGTTACGGTGTGTGAACCTTGTACATCTCCTTGGTCGAGCAATGTAATCGCCGCCCCAATGACACCCATAATCGCTCCAATTATCTCAAGCGAAGTTGGACTTCTTTGATTTGCCATTATCCGTGCCAAAAATATCATTCCAACCACTATTATCAGTGGATGGGTGGTGACGAATAGCAGTGAATGGGTTAGAGATGTTTTGTCTAAACTTGGAATCCATGTTCCGAAATGTAGTGCAAGTGCCAATCCACTCAGCCAAATTACCTTTTGTGTTTGAGGAGAAAATACTCGCTTGCGTAAATCAAGATCCATTGAGCGCCATTGCCAAATTGCAAGAGGTGCTAGGATCATCGAAGTTGTTTGTAATCTCCAACTTGCCCTCAGAAGTGGTGGTACGCTGTCCAAATGCTGCAATATTGCACCTGCACTAGAAACACCAGTTACAGCAGCAACTAACAAACCCCATACCCAAATAGGGGTTACTTGTTTTTCCATTAAATCACACTCAGGCTTCTAATATTGCATCACTAGATTCCACACCGATGACACCTGCACGCTTGAATAAGAGGTAAATGATGAGACCTACAAATACATTGATTGCGATAAATCCACCCATTCGTAATACATACCATGTCCATGAATCAACGAATTTATCACTGAATAAGGAATCAATAAAGGAAAGAATACTTGATTCAGTTCCAAAGAATGCTTCACCAGTTAATAATCCTGCAGCAACCATGAAGGTTCCAAGCAAAATTAGAGCGCGTTGATTTTCAGCAACAGTAGTTCCAGATTCCTCTTTTATCTTGTCAATACGAGGAGTCAGTTTCTTGTCTTCCCATCGGTCA
>Ga0206679_10003850_pt1 | contig 11364 bp, 5 predicted proteins | sample M110012015metaG_FD_155464 | JGI IMG/M metagenome (GOLD analysis project Ga0206679, IMG submission 155464) | Ammonia-oxidizing marine archaeal communities from Monterey Bay, California, United States - M1 100m 12015 | ecosystem: Environmental > Aquatic > Marine > Intertidal zone | place: USA... | reverse complement strand
CTACGACAATTTGTAGAAGAAATGAAGGATACGACTTCTATGCTAAAGAAAAAAGAGATCATAGGAAAGTATAAAGATAATTCGTTTATAACTGAAGTCCTTAAATGGACTTTAGACCCATATAAAACATATCATGTTACAAGTAAAAATTGCAAGAAGTTAAGTCACTTAATTGATGATTATCATCACGATTCATTATTTGACTTATTAAATAAATTAGACAACAGAACCTTTAGTGGTCATGAAGCAATAGCAAAGTTAAATGGGTATTGTGCTGCTCATGAAAAATGGATTGCCGACCTAGTATATTGTATTATTGATAGAAATTTACAAATTAGAGCTAATACCTTATTAATAAATAAAGTTATTCCAGGGTTAATTCCCGAGTTTAATATTGCATTAGCCAATAAGTATGATCCTAAATATATTGACCTTGAGAAAGATAAATGGTTAGCTAGCCGTAAATTAGATGGTGTTAGGTCTATTGCTATTTGTGACTCATTAGGTAATATTAAATTATATTCTAGGCAGGGGAAAGTCTTTTATACTTTAGGTAAAGTGATTGAAGAACTTGTAAGGATAATGAAAAGAAACACAGTTTTAGATGGTGAAATTTGCATTTTAGATGAAGATGGAAATGAATCTTTCCAAAATATAATGAAAGAGATCCGTAGAAAAGATCATATTATTAATAATCCTATATTTTTTGTTTTTGATAAACTAACAAAAGAAGAATTTGATTCTGGGACTAGTACTAGAATATTGTCGGAAAGACAAGAAACTTATTATGATTATAATCATGTTAAGGCTTTAGAACAGCAGCCTGTTGAAGGGTTAGAGCATATACAAGATCTAAGTGATAAAGCAAATAACTTAGGTTATGAAGGTATTATGATACGTAAAAATTGCGAATACAAAGGAAAACGCTCTATGATATCTTAAAGATAAAAAAGTTTCATGATGCGGAATATGTGGTAGTTGGATTAGATTTTGGAGATCATAGGATTATAGAGAATGGGGAGGAAGTAAAACAAAGGTTATTATCTCAAGTTTTTATAGAGCATAAAGGCAATAGAGTTGCAGTTGGTTCTGGGTTTTCAAAAGAACAAAGAAAATACTATAAAGATAATCCTGATGAGTTAGTAGGTAAAACAATTACTGTACAATATTTTGAAGAAACTATAAATGATGAGGGGGGGGCGTCTTTAAGGTTCCCAGTAGTAAAACATATTTACGAAAATAGTCGAGATTTTTGAGTAAACAAAAACCCACTCAATTGAGTGGGTTTATTTTTTGTGGGCCTCTCGCTCCTAAGTTCGAACTTTTTTAGGAAATTATTGAATCTAAGGTTATAATCCTGCTACCCTTACTTATTTAATAAAAACCCACTCAATTGAGTGGGTTTCTTTTTGGTGGACCTCTCGGTCCTTATTTCGAACTTTTTCAAAAACAATTGATTCAATTTCCCCCGACTTAATTTCCTTAATTTTTGTAATAAATAAGAACTGCTTTTGCGGTTCTTTTTTTATATAAAAACACTCAAAAAACTCAATTTAAAAAAAAACGATATAATCCATCAATATATTTTGAAAAAAGTATAAAAAATTGCATTCTATATTTAGTAAAAAACATAACGATTTATACATCAGTTATTTAATCAATTATTTTGTACGTGTTTTACGTACTTGTCAATTTGATGGATTTTTGTAAGTTGCGACTGTATTACGATAGGTACAATTTAATTTGAAAAAACACTTATATATATTACTTACTGTTTTATTATCCGTACTTTCTATTGAGAGTAAGGGACAGTCATCTATTATTGCTCAAACAGATGAAAGTGGAATAGATAAGTTCTTCACATTGAGCGGAGCAATGTCTTTTAGTTTTGAAACATATGACTATGATACTCTTAATTATAATACACATCCATTTCGCCCTAAATATCAAGATAACTTAATGCGGGTTTCTGCAAATTTAAATATTAAATTAGGAAAACATTTCTCTATTCCAATCGGAATGAACTTAAGTAATCAAGATATTGCGTATAATTTACCAACAGTACCAGAAGAAAACTTAATTGATTATGTAAGAAATCCGAGAAACAACATTCATATTGACCCAACATATAAATGGGTGAAGATGCATTTTGGCTCTCATACTCCAAGATATTCAGAATTAACCACAGGTGATATTCAGATTTTTGGAGCTGGGTTAGATATCAATCCCGGCAAATTTATATTGTCTGCGAATTATGGTATTTCACAATATGCTATAGAACCAGATACATTTATTAATAGTCAAGGGGCGTATAAACAAGATGTTATTGCTGGAAGAATTGGAATTGGAAAAAGTTCAGGGTCTAGATTGACTTTAAATTTTGTTAAGGTTAAAGATGATATTTATTCTATTGTTTCTCAACCTATAAATATTGACCCTATTGAAGGAGTTACAATATCTCCTTTAATTGAAACAAAAATTGGCAAAAGAATATCTTTAAAAACTGAAACATCAGTATCAATTTTTACTCAAAACCAATTATCTGAATCAGGACCTTCTCAAGAATACATCCCTGAATTATTTTCAGATGTTATTTCTGTAAATTTCAGCAGTAAGGCAGATCTAGCCCATGTTTCTTCATTAGGTTGGGAAGGAAAATCATTTTCACTAGCAGGGGAAGTAAAATATCTTGGGCCTGGGTTTATGCCTGTGGGCTATCGTTTTATTGAGAAAGATCTAATTGATTATAAAGTAAAAAGTGGATTAAAACTACTTAAAAATAAATTTACAATAAATGGAACTTATGGAATAAGAACAAACAATTTAAAAAATACAAACTTGGTTTCCACTAATAGAATTATTGGAAACGCTACTATCTTTATGCAACTAAGCAAATCATTTAATTTGAATGTAAATTATAGTAACTTTGGGTTCAATAATCATCAAAATAACCAAATTGTCAGAATTGAATTAATTAACAACTCTTTTTCAGTTTCACCAACTTATCAAATTGCAACTAAAAGCAAAAGTCATGTTATCTCAACAAACTTATCAGTAAATAGGTTTCAACAGTTTAATCTAACAGCTAATGATTTTGTAAATACTGAAAGTAACACGTATAATTTAAATTATTTAGTGGTTTTTAAAGAGACACCTTTAAATCTAGGTATTTCATTCTTATCAATGGAGAATACCTCTGATGTTGTTAATATTAACATGATGAACTATCAATTTACAGCAAGTTATAAGATGTTAGATAAAAAATTAGCCCCTTCTCTTTCTTTTAATATTGCTAATATAAAAGTAAATGAAGATACTCCAGATATGAGGTTAGGTTCAAAAGTTAAGATAAAATATAAAATAAATAAAAAACTAAATTGTAAGATATCCTTTTTATTTAATAACTATAAATACGGCTCATCAAAAGATGGCGCAATATTAAATGAGAACAGGGTTCAGTTATCACTCAGTCAAAGGTTTTAATAAGAATTAAACTAATAAATTATGAAAATATATAAGAAATTTTTTATCCTACTAATTAGTTGTTTTTCAACAAATATTATGCTTTCACAGGTAATAGTTACTTTAACTGTAGACCCTAACCCAAGCCCCCAATTATCAGAATGGGTTGATCAGCCAGGCTTGGCAATTTTTACAGTTACAAATACTGATCCTGATCTTGAAGGTGCAGACTATAGGATTAAGGTAGAGATGTATTTAGATAACAAGTTAGTGGTAAATACTAATAATAATGTTTCTGTCCAGCGTTTAGAGTTAGGTACTCAAACATTCTTTGCTGAAGATATAATACCATCCTCTGCTTTTGAATTTCCTGCAACTCTTTCAAGCGGATCATTTCAAGATAATATAATTCAGACAGGAATGCTTCCTGCTGGTATATATGAATTTTGCGTAAGTATTGTTAGTGTAAATGGAGAGTTCATAACTATTCCTCTTGAGGTTTGCAATACTATGTTAATCACTGACTACCAGATACCTGAGTTAATAAATCCAGCTCATAATTTAGAGATAAGTTCTATATTATTACCTTCTACAATATTTACATGGTCTCCAATGAGCCCACCGCCACCTAAAGGGTTAAAATATATTATTGCAGTTTCTGAAGTATATGATGGGCAATCTCCTTCTCAAGCTTTTCTTGTAAACTATCCAATTATTGAGGAAGAAATAATTGTTGGAACACAATTTATATGGCCTGTTGATATTGTACCTCCTTCTGATACTACTCAATATGCTTGGAGTGTAAAGGCGGTTAATTTTGATGATGTTGCTTATAAAACGACTACAAATGGGTTTGTGCCACCAGAAACATTTACTGTTATCCCCATAGTAACCCCTAAATCAGGAGAAGATACCTCCTCTACGGATTCCACAGCAGATATTTGTGAGTGCTTTGAATTTAGATACTTTAAATTGCCAGTAACAATGATTCTTGGGAGTGAAAACCCGTCCAGTTTTCTCAATTCGTCCAGTAATGGTAATATTTTTAGTCCGCCAAATTCTTCCATACCTGAGTTGACTATTATTCAGCCAGAACCGATTGTATATCCTAGAAAGGTTAAACTTGATGGAGTTATAGATATACGAAATTATTTATTTGACTGCATTAGTCCATCTGATGAGCCTAAAACAATTGCAACTGCAACAATAAAGTGGGACGATACTCATTCAGAGTCATTAGCTAATAATGGCCCTTTTGAGCATGAGTATAGTGCAGAGGATGCTGCGCCAGACTCTATATTAGTTACCTATAAAATTGAGAACAAACCTTCTTATCCTACCTTTTTGTGTGAAAAAGATGTATGTATTGCTGTTCCACAAGCAGTCTTAGACTTAAACAATGTAGATACTAGTGGTGTTATTACTGTCGGAAGCATCTTTCAGGTAGGTGAACAAGGAGAGTTCTCGGTCATTGTAGATTCTGTAGGCAGAACAGCAGGCAAACATACAGGTAAAGGAACTGTAAAAGTTCCTTGGTTAGCATCTAGGATGGCTGTTGAATTTACCGACATTAGTATTGATAGCAATCTACACCTTTCAGCAGGAGAGGTGAAGGTAGAAACCTATCCGTCTACTCCTAATGCCAATCAGATTGGGAGTGTATATGTTGGATCGATAACCAGTTTTATAACAGCAAATAATGCTCAAGGAGGGATGGGTTATTCTACAAATATGGCTGCTGTAAATGGAGCACTTAGTGCTGTAAATTATTTTACGCACCCAAAAAAGATGCCTTTAGGGGTAAAGTCCGTAAAAGGAGATTCAATATCTTTTATAAATATGACTTTTTACCCAAATAAATCGGAATATGATTTAGTCACTTTAAAACAAACTAATGCCCAGTTGCAATCTCAAAACATTGGTTTTAAAGCTCTAAATGTTAAATTTAAACTAAGAAAACCGGTTTCAGTTCCTGAAAGAATTGAATTGGTGGAGGATGTTATTGTTGGGAACACTAATAATAAAGTGGCCTTTACTTTTATAGCTCCTGCTACTAATAATTCAGGATGTTATATTGATTTTGACGAGAATGGTTTTCAAGAATATGGTTTGGAAATAGAAGCTGACTTCACAAGAGAATGGATGATTCCTTCTCCTGATGATGGAGGAAAATCTACAGCCAGCCTTTCGGCTGTTGGTACAGCATGGAATGATTTAATACTTACAGGGCTACTTGAAAAATCAGAGATTATGGGTACTAATAAAGCAACTATTCTGGCAGATAGTATTGCATTTGATATGTCTGATTCTTTAAATCCATCAAGCATTACTTTTCCTCCAAATTATCAAGGAGAAACAACATCTTTATTTAAAGGTTTTTATATGAATCAGTTTGCTGTTGAATTACCAAATTCTTGGACTACACCTGCTGGGGGATACATACCTGTAACTATTGATGATATGATTATTGAATTAGGTGTTGGTGTAACTTTTCATTTGGAAGCAACCAATGTAATCCAATTTGGTTCTGCTTCAATTTCTGACTTAGCAGTAAGTATTGATACCGTACATGTTGAAATGGAAGCCAGTTCCTTAGTTGATGCCTATGTTACAGGTGATATAGCAATACCAGTTCAAAACCCTAATAATTACAACCCATTACACTATAATGCATTGTTCCATCACCAACAAGGAACATTGGACTCCAATTATATTCAATTAACGATAAACCCTGTAGGGTCTATTAGTTCTGGTTTGTTTAGAGACTCATTAGGTGATGTTTCAATAATACTTGAGCCAACCTCATCTATGAGTGTGTATTCCGGAAAAGTGGATTCAACAGGCAATAAATCTAGAGGCTTTGTTTTGGGATTAGATGGAAAGTTTCAATGGGTAAATGCACCAATAGGCCCTGTAAAATTTGTTGATATGTATTTAGATTTTCAAGGATTAAAAATGGCTTATCATAAAAACACTACTCAGAAATTTAATTTTGATGCTGGTACTTGGTCATATTCAAATCCTCAAGAATTCATCTCAGGATTTCCGGTAAGTATTACTAATATTCATTATGTATCTAAACAGACTACTGGAACCCAGCTGTCAAACGGGCAACTTAACATGGATGTGATATTTAATTTATCTTCTGATATTGGAGGAGCTACTTCTATCGGTATTAAAACGAGTATTGAAGATAACTCCAGTAGTGGAGGTGGTAAGTTTGAGCCCAAATGTGATGGGGCAGTTGTTGATTCTATCAATATTTATGCAAACCTAGCAGCAGTAACTATTAATGGTGCTATAGGTATTAGAAGTAATGATCCTGTATTTGGTGATGGTTTTAAAGGAACCTTATCAGCCGACTTTAAAGCTGGTATAACAGCATCTGCACTTGCTGAGTTTGGTAATACTAGTTATTTGAATTCTAATTTATATCGTTATTGGAGAGTAGAAGCAGAAGCTACTTTTCCTGCTCCTGGGATTGTGTTTTTACCAGCTATAGCCTTTAGAGGTTTTGGGGGTGGAGCCTATAAAAATATGGATGTGTCTTTAAATTCTTCTGGAACTTCATATAATTTTACTCCTCTTAAATCAAACTTTGGATTTATAGCTAAAGCAGTTATAGCAACTTCCCCTGAAGAAAAGACATTTAATGCAGATTGCAGTTTATTAGCACAGTTTTCCCAAAGTAATGGTATAACTAATATTGGTTTTACAGGAGATTTCTATGTAGGAGCTTCTCTTACAACAGCATCAAGAGCAAAAGCTCAAATAATTGGAGATCTTGGTGTTACTTATGACTTCCCTTTAAAACATTTTAATTTAAGTGCAAATGTGGATGTTAATGCCCCTCCAATTACAACTCCTAATCCAGCAAACTTAGTGTTAGATATTAATGGAAAAACAAATTTATGGTACTACAAATTTGGAGAACCTACAAATTTAAACACTGTAAATGTTATGGGGGTTAGTTTGTATGAATACCTCATCTGTGGTAATGACATTACAGGCCCTACTGGTTTTACCCAAAAATTTAGAGACGCTTATTATGATGCTGTAAATTACTACCCTAGCGTTAGTAGTTTAGGTAGCGGAGGTGTTGATAGTAACACTGCAACTGGCAAAGGATTTGCTTTGGGTATTGGCTTTGAGTTTGATAAACAAGGAGATATTGTTTTGAATAAATATAAAAGTAAGAACAAAAAATGCGCATTATATTATGACCTAGGAGCAGGAGCCGAGCTACATCTTTCTTTTATGGAATATGCAGGTAGTTGTTCATCTACCACTTCTCCATATACCAATTACTCTCCAGTAGGTATTAATGGCTATAGGGCTAAAGGAGACCTTGGGTTTTATGGAACTGCATCTGCAAGTGTAAGGAAGTATAAAGATAATAATGCCCATGATATTAAATGGAATAAGCCGATTGCTGATATAGGAGCAGGAGCCTGGATTACAGGTGAATTCCCTAATCCTTATTATGCGGCAGGCGCTATTGATGGTAATATTTCAGCATTTAATGATTTTATCCAATGTAGTTTTCATTTAGAATTTGAAACAGGGACTAGTTGTAGTAATAGCGGCGTAGTAAGTACTACTGTAGTTACACAAGGTGATGCTGCTGCTGACCAACAAAGCCTATTGGTACAATATGTAAACCCTACTCAGTCATTTAATTTTCCTACTACCTCCCCTTTGGCGGTTAAATATGGTTTAGTTCCAGATGAAGTTTTTGATGTAGCTGAACAACAAGCTAATGGAAGTATTATCAATAGAATGTTCAAATTAGTGGTTGAAAGAGATTTAGAAATGCAAGACCCAATCACTAATATTTGGAGCAGTGTTCCGATTAGATCAGATGAAAATAATTTAGGAGAATTTTTGTATACAATATCTACACCACCAACACAAGCTACTGGATCTCTTTCAATAGTAGTGAATCCCTCCTCAACAGCTAGTACTCCTGCTTCAGGCTCAGTAAGTAATATGGTTGTTGCTAGTGGTGGTTCGGCTAACACTGGATTGGGGCAGGCTACTAATTCAATTTCCTTAGTTTATCCTACACCTCCTGCACCTCCTGGTTATGCTAATTTACCGCCAGAGCCAGATCCAATTATTAATACTTTGTTAGATGATATTAACTATAGGTTTACCGTAACAGCAACACTTAAGGAATATAAAAGTTTGAGATGGTTAAATGCACTAAAAAGAGATAATACTCCAGTTACACAAACGGTAATTAAAACATTTAGAACAGGAGATATGCAATTACCAAGCTCAAATACAACATTATAAAAAATCAGAAGATGAAAAATAAATATACACAAATCGTAATTACATTGATGCTTTTCTTAAGTATAAATGGGTATTCTCAAAATACAGAATTGACAAGTAAAATACAGGCTGTAGGTAGGCATATACCTGGAACTGGTGTTGAATTGCGTTTTTTCCCAGATCGAAAATCTACTTTGGAACTCGGGATTAAAAATGGTTTTTATTTAGAAAGAAGTACCGGTAGTTCAGATGATTTTACAAGAATTGCTACAGTACAATCATTTAATTCTGCTCAATGGGAAGAGGTATTAAGTTTGCACAGCCAAAACCAAGATTTAGAGTTAGCAAAGGATTTTTATGATAATCTGGAAATTTCAAGTGGAGGTAATTTAGATTTTGAGGAAGGAATAGCATCTTTAAAAGAACAGAAATCAGCAGAAGATTTTGAGTATATGGTTTTTTTACTTACTGCCATAAAGGATAAGTTTGTAGCAGAGGCTCTGGGGTTAAGTTACATTGATGCTACTGCAATTGAAGGGGAAACTTATCAATATCGAGTAAAATTAGTAGCGGAATCAAATCTGTATACGATTGAGAGTCTCCCTTATCGTATTACTGCTGAAGAAAACGGTTCACAATATAAAAATAAAGTATATACTAAAACTGGAGATAAAGAATTGTCTTTTGTTTGGTTAGAAACTCCTGAACTATCAGGGTATTATGTGGAGCGTGCTAATCCTGGTGAAACAGAATTTGCAAGGTTAAACAAAGCGCCAATATATACACTAAGAGGAAAAGGGTTTGAAGGAGACAGAAGAAGTGGTTATAATGATGAAGGCCTAGAAAATTATAAAACATATACATATCGTTTTTTTGGAAACACTCCTTTTGGAGAGGAAGTGCAGTTTGCAGAAGTGAAAGCAATGCCAAAGGATTTAACCCCACCCACTAAACCCTTTTTGAAACAGCCACAACATGTAAAGCCGAATGAAGTGCTTGTGAGTTGGGAAATGAATGGTGCTTTAGATACTGATTTGAAAGGGTTTGTGGTGGCAAGGTCGGATAAAAACAAAGGGGATTTTACGGTTATTCATCCAAATCTATTAAGTCCAGAAACAAGAAACTTTACCGATACAACCTTTATTAAAGGACAAACAAATTATTATATTATTCAGGCATTGGATACATCCAATAATATAAGTTCTTCTTTTCCTGTTTCTGTAACACTTATTGACTCAGTGCCACCTAGTAAACCAAAATTTATTTCTGGTAAAATTGACTCACTTGGGGTGGTTACTTTAGATATTGAACTGAATAAAGAAAAAGATTTAATGGGGTATAGGCTGTTCTTTGCGAATGATGACTTTCATGAATTTTCGGTAATAAGAGAAGGGTTTAATCATCTTGATTCTATGGAGAATCCTGTTCAAATTCAGTTTTTGGATACCGTATCGCTTAACACCCTAACTTCCTATGTGTATTACAAAATTAAGGCTTTAGATTATAATTACAACCAATCCAAGTTTTCGGAAATTTTAAAAGTAAAACGACCAGATACAACAGCACCTACAACACCTGTTTTTAAGCGTGTGAAAGTAAGAATGCATGAGGTAGAATTGCGTTTTGCTCTAAGTAGAAGTAGAGATGTGGTAGAACAAATGGTTTACAGAAAATTAAATTTTGAAGATGACTGGGAGCTTCTGGTGATATTAGCAAATAGTGATACTAAATACATTGACACCAATGTGGTACAAGGTACAATGTACATGTATAGCTTAAGAGCAAAAGACGATAGCGATAATTATTCTGATTATGCGGTTTCTGTTTCTTGTAAGCCGTTTGACAATGGCGTAAGACCAATTGTTGTGGATATGGAAACGAGTGTAGAAGAAAACAAAGTACTTATAGAGTGGGAATATCCTGAAAAATATGAGGATGCATTCTTTATTATTTACAAAAAAGATAAACACGGTACACTAAGAGAATTTAGGAAAGCAAATGAAAAATTATTTACAGAAACTCTTGTTGCTGGTAATTACGAGTATGGTATTAAAGCCTTTACCAAAGATGGCGGACAATCAAAAATAAGTGAGATAATTAAAGTTAACATAGATTAGGCAAAATAGAAGCCCACTCGAGTGGGTTTTTATTTTGTGGGCTTTTGATTTTATCGAATTAATCTTTCATAATCATGCTGCCTAATGCAATTGCACCTTGAAGTTAATTTATTATTCGAGCTAACTAAAAGAACTACAGGAATTTATGAGAATAAAAAAAGCGGAATCTTAACTCATAATGAGATGGATTCCGCTTTGGTGGGCCTTACGGTCCTAAGTTCGAACTTTTTTAGAAAATTAATAAGTAAGTTTGCTTTATGAAAAAACTATTACTACTATTAGTATTTATTTCTTTGATATTCTCTTGTGGAGAAAAAAATGAGAAGGAAAATATAAAAATATTTGTGTCAGATTCTACTGAAAAATCCGATAAAAGTAGTATTTCTTTAGAATTTGTACTATATGATAGTATTACTACCAGCCAAGTTTTAATCATTAGAGATAAATTGGAACATAATGCTGACAGAATATTGGACTTTTTTAAAATTAAACCTGTAGATACATTTAA
>Ga0206679_10003841_pt1 | contig 11375 bp, 12 predicted proteins | sample M110012015metaG_FD_155464 | JGI IMG/M metagenome (GOLD analysis project Ga0206679, IMG submission 155464) | Ammonia-oxidizing marine archaeal communities from Monterey Bay, California, United States - M1 100m 12015 | ecosystem: Environmental > Aquatic > Marine > Intertidal zone | place: USA... | reverse complement strand
CTGATTATTTAGATGCTGTAATGTCAAGAATTACATTGCCAGGATCTTTATTCTTAGGTTTAGTAGCTATTTTGCCAGCATTTGCAATGGCAGGAGGAATTAACATGCAGTTTGCTCAGTTTTATGGAGGAACGTCATTGTTAATTTTAGTTGGGGTTATTTTAGATACCCTTCAGCAAATTGAGAGTCATTTATTAATGCGTCATTATGATGGATTGATGGACTCAGGAAGAATTAAAGGAAAGTCTTCTGGAAGTATGATGTAATCATATTTGATTATGATTTATTATAAGACTGAAGAAGAGATAGAGTTAGTAAGAAAAAGTTCTTTACTTGTTGCAAAAACCCATGCTGAGATAGCAGGGCTGATAAAACCAGGGATAACTACCCTAGCATTAGATAAAATTGCTGAAGAGTTTATCAGGGATAATGGAGGAGTTCCAGCCTTTAAAGGTTATGGAGGCTTTCCGAATACTTTATGTATGTCACCAAATGATCAGGTGGTACATGGTATCCCAAATGATAGAGTTCTTGAAGATGGTGAAATTTTATCGGTGGATTGTGGAGTAGTGATGAATGGCTATTATGGTGATTCTGCTTTTACCTATGAAGTTGGTGAAGTAGATGCTGAAACAAAACAATTACTTAAAGTAACGAAAGAGTCACTTTATAAAGGAATTGAACAAGCAGTAGCCGGAAATAGAATTGGTGATATTGGTTATGCCGTACAGCAACATGCTGAAAGCTTTGGATATGGAGTGGTTAGAGAATTGGTTGGACATGGTGTAGGTAAAAACTTACATGAAAGTCCTGAAGTTCCTAATTACGGAAGAAGAGGAAGAGGGGTTATGCTTAAAGAAGGATTAGTTATTGCGATTGAGCCAATGATTAATATGGGAACTAAGCGGATTATGCAACATAATGATGGATGGACAATAACAACTAATGATAATAAACCATCTGCACATTTTGAACATACAATTGTGGTTCGAAAAGGAAAAGCAGAAATATTATCAAGTTTTGAAGAAATAGAAAAAAAGATAAATGGCTAAACAAGCTAACATAGAATTGGACGGAACGATAACACAAGCATTATCAAATGCTATGTTTCGTGTAGAATTGGAAAATGGGCATGAAGTAGTTGCACATATTTCAGGGAAGATGAGAAAGTTTTATATTAAATTGTTGCCGGGTGATAAAGTAAAGATGGAGATGTCACCATATGATTTGACAAAAGGAAGAATAACGTATAGGTACTAATAAAATAAATCAAAATGAAAGTACGAGCATCAGTAAAGAAAAGAAGTGAAGATTGCAAAATCGTCAAAAGAAAAGGACGAGTTTATGTAATCAATAAGAAGAACCCAAGATATAAACAAAGACAAGGTTAAGAATGGCAAGAATTAAAGGTATTGATTTACCAAAAAATAAAAGAGGAGTTATTGGTTTAACTTACATTTATGGAATTGGTCCATCTTTTGCAGTAGCAATTTTAGATGAAGCAAAAGTTTCTCATGACACTAAAGTTCAAGATTGGACGGATGAGCAAACAAATGCAATTAGAGAGATCATTGGCGAAAGGTTCACTGTTGAAGGTGAATTAAGAGCTGAAACAAAAATGAATATTAAGCGATTAATGGACATTGGATGTTACAGAGGTATTCGTCACAGAATGGGTCTTCCTTTAAGAGGACAAAGAACAAAAAACAATTCTAGAACCAGAAAAGGGAAAAGAAAAACTGTTGCTAATAAAAAGAAATAGTAGATAATTATGGCTAAAACAACAAAAAAGAACACGGTAAGAGTTGAAGCTGAAGGGCAAGCGCACATTCAGGCAACTTTTAATAATATTATTATCTCACTTACCAATAAAGGAGGACAAGTTATTTCTTGGTCTTCAGCTGGTAAAATGGGATTCAGAGGTTCAAAAAAGAACACACCTTATGCTGCTCAAATGGCTGCTGAGGATTGCTCAAAAGTAGCACTTGAAAAAGGGTTAAAAAGAGTAAAAGTGTATGTGAAAGGACCTGGTCAAGGTAGAGAATCTGCTATCAGAACGATTCATAATTCTGGTATCATTGTTACTGAGATTGTAGATGTTACTCCATTGCCACACAATGGATGTCGTCCACCGAAAAAGAGAAGAGTTTAATATATTTATAATTAAGATAAAAACATGGCAAGATATACAGGCCCAACATCAAGAATTGCAAGAAGATTTGGAGAACCAATTTTTGGCCCAGATAAAGCATTAGCTAAAAAAGCTTACGGTCCAGGACAGCACGGTAACCAAAGAAGGAGAGGTAAACAATCCGAATATGGTGTGCAGTTAATGGAAAAACAAAAAGCTAAGTTTACTTATGGTATTTTAGAGAAACAATTCTCTAATTTATTTAAAGAAGCACTTAGAAGAAAAGGAGTTACAGGTGAAAACTTATTACAAATGTGTGAATTGCGTTTGGATAATGTTGTATACCGTTTAGGAATTTCACCAACAAGAAGAGGTGCTCGTCAGTTAGTTACTCACAAACATATTACTGTGAATGGAAACAATGTAAACATTCCTTCTTATGCTTTAAAAGTAGGTGATGTTGTTTCAGTACGTGCACGTTCAAAATCTTTAGAAACAATAACAAATTCAATTACTGCTAGTCCTAATCAGATGGAATGGTTAGAATGGAATGGAGAAACTCAATTAGGTAAAGTTGTTGCTGCACCTGAAAGAATTCAAATTCCTGAAAACATCAAGGAGCAGTTAATTGTTGAATTGTACTCTAAATAAGAATAATTAAAAAATAAAAAATATGCCAATCTTAGATTTTCAAAAGCCAGATGAGGTAGTAATGATTAATGAAGCAGCTAACCAAGGAAACTTTGAGTTCCGTCCGTTAGAGCCAGGTTATGGTTTAACTGTGGGGAATGCTTTAAGAAGAGTTTTATTATCTTCTTTAGAAGGGTATGCTATTACATCAATCAGAATTACAGGTGTTGATCATGAATTTACTACTGTTGAAGGTGTTGTGCAAGATGTTACTGAAATTATCTTAAACCTTAAACAAGTACGATTTAAACAACAAATTGAAACTGTTGAATCAGAAGTTGCTACTTTAAAAGTTAGCAAAAGTGATGTAGTTACTGCTGCTGATTTAGCAAGTAGCTTATCTAATTTCCAAGTGTTAAATCCTGAGCAAGTTATTTGCGAATTGGATAAGAAAGTAACATTTGAAATGGAATTTACAATTGCTAAAGGTAGAGGGTATGTTGCTGCTGAAGCGAATGAGATTGAAGATGCGCCAATAGGAACAATTGCTATTGACTCTATCTTTACTCCTATCAAGAATGTAAATTATAATGTTGAGAATTACAGAGTTGGTCAAAAAACTGATTTTGAAAAGTTAAACTTAAACATTACTACTGACGGTTCAATTGATCCAAAATTAGCGTTAACTGAAGCATCAAAAATATTAATTCAACACTTTATGTTGTTCTCTGATGAAAAAATCAGCTTAGAAGAAGATACAGTGGAAGAATTTGATGAGGATACTTTACACATGCGTCAGTTATTGAAAACGGAACTTACTGAGTTTGGTTTATCAGTTAGAGCATTGAACTGCTTAAAAACTGCAGAAGTATTTACATTAGGTGAATTAGTTTCTTTCAAAAAATCTGACATGTTAAAATTCAGAAACTTTGGTAAGAAATCACTTTCAGAATTAGAGGATTTAATAGAAGAAAAAGGATTGACTTTCGGTTTTGATACTGAAAAGTATAATTTAGATAACGAATAGAACAATGAGACACGGAAAGAAATTTAACCATTTAAGTAGAAAAGCTGCTCACAGAAAAGCAATGCTTGCTAACATGGCATGTTCATTAATTGAGCACAAAAGAATTAAAACTACTTTAGCGAAAGCGAAAGCATTAAGAGTTTATGTTGAACCTTTGATTACAAAATCAAAAGACGATACTACTCATTCAAGAAGAACTGTATTTTCTTACTTAAAGCAAAAAGAAGCAATTACTGAATTATTTGGTAATGTATCTGCTAAAATTGCTGACAGACCAGGAGGATATACTAGAATCTTGAAATTAAGCAATCGTTTAGGAGATAATGCACAAATGGCATTTATCGAGTTAGTAGACTATAATGAAGAGTATACAACTGATAAGCCTAAGCGTAAAAAAGCAAGAAGAGCTAAAGCTAAGAAAGTTGAAGCTGTAGCTCCTGCTGTTGAAGAAGCAGTAGTTGTTGAGGAAGCTCCACAGACTGAAGAAGTAGCTGAAGTAAAAGCTGAGGAAGTAGTAGCTGAAACTCCAGTTGTTGAAGAAACTAAAGAAGAAGCAGATAACTCTGAAGAGAAAGAAGAAAAAGGAGAGTAGTCTATAACTTCTTTTTAAGATTTTAAAAAAGGGTAAAGCTTAGGTTTTATCCTTTTTTTATAAATAAATTTGAGAATGAAATACAATAAGAAAAAAGCAGCAGTTTTATTATTAGCAGATGGCACCATTTTTCATGGTAAAGCTGTTGGAATTGATGGAGTAGCTACTGGTGAACTTTGTTTTAATACAGGGATGACTGGTTATCAAGAGGTGTTTACTGACCCTTCCTATTTTGGGCAATTAATGATTACTACAAATGCTCATATTGGTAATTATGGTGTGCATAATGAAGAGGTAGAATCTTCAGATATGAAAATTGCAGGTTTAATCTGTAAGAATTTCAATACTGGTTTTTCTCGTGATGGTGGAGATGGAGATTTGGAAACTTATTTTGTTGAACAAAATAAAGTTGTTATTTCTGACATTGATACAAGAGCTGTGGTGAGGCACATCCGTGATAAAGGAGCAATGAATGCAATCATTTCAACTGCAACTACTGATATTGCTGAATTGACTAAGTTGTTGGCAGAAGTACCTTCAATGGAAGGTTTAGAATTATCATCTTCAGTTTGTACTGAAGCTCCTTATTTTGTAGGAAATGAAAACGCAACCCACATGGTTGCTGTTTTGGATTTAGGGGTGAAACGTAATATCTTAACTTGCTTATCAGATAGAGATTGTTACTTACAAGTTTTTCCAATGCATACTTCTTATGAGGATATGAAGGCTTGGAATCCTGATGGTTTCTTTTTGTCGAATGGTCCTGGAGATCCTTCTGCAATGCCTAAGGTTATTGAAGAAGTTAAAAAAGTTACTGCTGATGGAAAACCTGTATTTGGTATTTGTTTAGGGCATCAAGCATTAGCACTTTCTGAAGGGATATCTACTTATAAAATGCACAATGGACATAGAGGAATTAATCATCCTGTAATCAATTTAAGTACTAAAAAAGCAGAGGTAACTTCACAAAACCATGGTTTTGGAATTTCAGAAGAGGATATTAAAAATAATCCTAATGTGGAAGTTACTCATGTGAATTTGAATGATGATACTATTGAAGGGATTAAGTTGACAAACAAAAATTGTTTCTCAGTTCAGTATCACCCAGAATCATCACCAGGACCACATGATTCAAGATACTTGTTTGATGAATTTGTAAATAATATTAAAAGCCATAAAAACTAAATAATGGGAAGAATAGTAAATATACATGCACGCCAAATTTTAGATTCAAGAGGGAACCCTACAGTAGAAGCTGAAGTGCTAACTGAAAATGGAGTGATGGGAAGAGCAGCTGTTCCTTCAGGAGCTTCAACAGGAAAACATGAAGCAGTAGAATTAAGAGATGGTGATAAAGGAACTTATTTAGGAAAAGGAGTTTTAAAAGCTGTACAGAATATTAAAACGGCTATCAATGAAGAATTGAAAGGCGTTTATGTTTCCGAACAAGCATTGATTGATCAGAAAATGATTGATTTAGATGGTACGCCAAATAAGGAAAATTTAGGTGCTAATGCTATGCTTGCTGTTTCTTTGGCTTGTGCTAAAGCTGCTGCTGAAGAAAACGGACAAACATTATATAATTATATTGGTGGGGTGAATGCTAGAGAGTTACCTATCCCAATGATGAATATTTTAAATGGAGGTTCGCATGCTGACAACAGTATCGACTTTCAAGAATTTATGGTAATGCCAGTTGGCGCTACGTCATTTGCTGAAGCTTTACAAATGGGAACGGAAGTGTTCCACCATTTAAAAGCTGAATTACAAGCACAAGGTCATTCTACTAATGTTGGTGATGAAGGAGGTTTTGCACCAAACTTAGGTTCTAATGAAGAGGCAATTCAGGTTGTGATAAAAGCAATTGAATCTGCAGGTTATACTCCTGGAGTTGATATGTATATTGCTATGGATGCAGCTGCATCAGAATTTTATAATGCTGAAGAAAATGTATATCACTTTCATCAGTCGACAGGTGAGAAATTAACACCAGCTGAAATGGTTGATTTTTGGGCAGATTGGACAGAGAAATATCCTATTTTATCTATTGAGGATGGTTTGGATGAAGATGATTGGGAAGGTTGGAAAAGTTTAACAGAGAAGATTGGAGATAAGGTTCAGTTGGTTGGAGACGATTTGTTTGTTACCAATGTGGAACGTTTAGGCAGAGGGATTGATAATGATATTGCCAACTCTATTTTGATTAAAGTAAACCAAATTGGAACTTTAACGGAAACAATTAATGCAGTACAATTGGCACAACAAAATTCTTATACTTCAGTAATGAGCCACAGGTCAGGTGAAACAGAAGATACTACTATTGCTGATTTGGCAGTAGCGCTTAATTGTGGTCAAATAAAAACGGGCTCAGCTTCTCGTTCGGATAGAGTGGCAAAATACAATCAGTTATTAAGGATTGAAGAAATGTTGGGCGACCAAGCAATTTATACAGGAAAAGATTTTAAGTTTATTAAGAAATAAACAGTTATATTAGCAGGATTAAATAAAAGAGAGAAAATGGGAAAGAAAGCAGAATTACATTATGATGGGAAAGTATTTGAAATTCCTGTAGTAACAGGATCAGAAAATGAAAATGCACTAGATATTAGTAAATTAAGAGGGGAATCGGGCTTAATTACTTTGGATAGAGGATTTAAAAATACAGGTTCTACTGAGAGTGCAATTACTTTCCTAAACGGAGAAGAAGGAATTTTAAGATATAGAGGGTACTCTATTGAGGAATTAGCGGAAAAATCCTCTTTCTTGGAAGTTTCATTTTTATTAATTTATGGTGAATTGCCAACTGAAGCAGAATTGGAGAAGTTCACTAAAGATATTTCGGAACACTCATTAGTACATGAAGATGTGAAATCAATTTTAGATGGTTATCCTTCTAAGGCTCATCCAATGGGAGTGCTTTCTTCATTGGTTTCTGCATTAACAGCTTTTTATCCAAAGTCTTTAGATCCTAACCGTTCTAAAGCACAGATTGATGGTAACATTATCCGTTTCATTGCTAAACTACCAACCTTAGCTGCTTGGAGTTTTAAAAATAGAATGCGGCAACCCATTATGTATCCTAAAAATAAGTTGAATTATACTTCTAACTTTTTACACATGATGTTTGGCTTACCAACTCAGGATACTGAGATAAATCCTGTTGTTGCAAAAGCATTGGATAAATTACTTATCTTACATGCTGATCATGAGCAAAATTGTTCAGCTTCAACAGTAAGAATTGTAGGTTCTTCTCACGCAAGTTTATACGCTTCAGTATCAGCAGGGATTGCTGCACTTTGGGGCCCTTTACATGGTGGTGCTAACCAAGCTGTAATTGAAATGTTGGAAGAGATTAAAGCAGATGGTGGTGATGTAAGTAAATACATTGCAAAAGCAAAAGATAAATCTGATCCGTTCCGTTTAATGGGCTTTGGGCATAGAGTATATAAAAACTTTGACCCTAGAGCGACTATCATTAAAAAGGCAGCTGATGATGTATTGAATGAATTAGGAATTGAAGATCCTGTATTGGATATTGCTATGGAATTAGAGCAAGTTGCTTTAAATGATGAATATTTTAAAGCAAGAGGATTATATCCTAATGTTGATTTCTATTCAGGTATTATTTACAGAGCTTTAGGAATTCCTACGGATATGTTTACGGTTATGTTTGCTATAGGTAGATTGCCAGGTTGGATTGCACAGTGGAAAGAAATGAGAGAAAATAGCGAGCCAATTGGTAGACCAAGACAAGTATATACTGGTGCTACTGAAAGAGGATATGTTAATATGGAAAATAGATAATTTATTATTTAGATGTTAGAATAAAAAACTCAGCTATATAGCTGAGTTTTTTTATTTTTGGGCTATGGCTTACAAAACTTTAAAGCAATGCATTGCAGACCTTGAACAACAAGGAGAGCTTCTTAGAATTACAAAAGAAGTAAATCCTGATTTGGAAATGGCTTCTCTTCATTTGGATGAATTTGCAAAAGGAGGAAAAGCCATTCTTTTTGAAAATATAAAGGGAAGTAAGTTTCGGGCAGCCTCTAATTTATTTGGAACTTTAGAGAGAAGTAAGTTTATGTTTCGTGATAGTTTGAAACAGGTAAAACAGCTTATTGACCTAAAAACAAATCCTGCGTCAGCTTTAAAAAATCCTTTTGAGGCTATTTTTACAGCTTTACACGCAATCTATGCTATTCCAGTTAAAGTTAGGTTCCCAAGAAAATTTAAGAAAATACAGATTGAGGATATTCCTCAAGTAAAATGTTGGAAAGAGGATGGAGGAGCTTTTATTACTTTACCTCAAGTATATTCTGAAGATATAGAAAACCCTGGAATTTTGAATTCCAATTTAGGAATGTATCGTGTTCAGCTTTCGGGGAATGATTATCTACCCAACAAAGAGGTGGGAATGCATTATCAAATTCATAGAGGGATTGGAGTACATCAACATAAAGCAAATAAAAAAGGAGAGCCTTTGAAGGTCTCTATTTTTGTTGGAGGGCCTCCAGCTCATACTTTTGCAGCCGTTATGCCTTTGCCTGAGGGAATGTCCGAAATGGCTTTTGCAGGAATTTTAGGAGGAAGAAATTTTAGGTATGCAAAGAAAGATGGATATACTATTTCTGCAGATGCTGATTTTGTAATCTGTGGAGAATTGCACCAAAATGATGTAAAACCTGAAGGGCCGTTTGGTGATCATTTGGGTTATTATAGTTTGAAACATGATTTTCCAGTTTTGAAGATTCATAAAGTATATGCAAAAGAAAATGCAATTTGGCCTTTTACAGTTGTGGGACGCCCTCCTCAAGAGGACTCTCAGTTTGGTGCATTAATACATGAAATTAGCGGAAAGGCAATAGAACAAGAAATTCCAGGTTTGAAAGCTGTAAATGCAGTAGATGAGGCAGGAGTTCATCCTTTACTGTTGGCTGTGGGAAGTGAAAGATATACTCCGTATAATCCAACCAAAAAACCCCAAGAATTATTGACCATTGCAAATCATATTTTAGGAACAGGGCAAATGTCCTTAGCAAAATATGTATTTATTTGTGATGAAGAAAATGCTCCTGATGTGAATAATGAAAAGGAATATTTTACTCACTTTTTGGAAAGAGTAAATTGGAAAAGAGATTTACATTTCCAAACCAAAACTACTATTGATACTTTGGACTATAGTGGGGACGGCTTGAATGAAGGTTCAAAAGTGGTGGTTGCTGCAGCTGGAGAAGTCAAGAGAAAACTAGCTACAAGTTTGCCAAATATTGATTTGCCAAAAGGATTCTCAAAACCTCAATTAGTAAGTAATGGAAACTTAGTGGTGGAAGGGAAAGGAGAAATAAAAGAGTTGATTTCTAGTTTAGAAAAACAAAACCTAGAAGGTGTAGCACTCATTACTTTAGTAGATGATGCAATTTTTACAGCTGAGAATTTTTCCAATTGGTTATGGGTTACTTTTACGCGTTCCAATCCTGCAAACGATATTTGTGGTTTAAATACAGAACATAATAACAAGCATTTTTCTTGTTCAATTCCTATTATTGACGCTAGAATAAAAGCACATCATGCTCCTGTTTTGGAGAGGTAAACTTTATTTGTTGGATGCTAAAGTTTTAAACCTTTGTTATACCACCTTATTTCATTGTTTAGGCAGTCTCGAAATTTTTTATATTCTTTTGTTATTTATCCAGATAAATCGCCAAATACGATAAACTTTGCCATTTTTATTAATAATCTTTAGCCAATACCAGTGCATATCAGAATTAAACGAGTGCTGATATATTTCTGAGTAAGGTAATATAAAGTTGGGTTTGATTGTTAAGCCAACAATAGAATTACGATTTACACTTATTTCTTGTTTATTTAATGTTACTTTAGTTTTACTGAAAGCAATAAATCTAGAAGTTAGAATTAAAATTTCAGTAAATGTATTGTTGGGTAGTTTTAGTTTGGAAACTAGAAATCCCATAATTATTGTTGCTATTGTAAATGTTATAATCATTAATATCCAGAATGCTTCTAGAAATTCATATTGCCTTTGTTTTGTTTTGTTTCCATATTATGATTATAGATGTTTATTTACAATACTTTCAAAGTATAATTATTAGTTCCTATTTTGGATCGTTAGGTTTATGCTCAGGCTTCTTAAACTTCCGCTTATTATTGTTCCATTGCTTTTTCTTCTTATTTTTAGGCGCTATTCTATATTCAGGAGCGGCTTCAAATCCTTTTGGTAAATCTAATTTAGGAACTTCTTTCTCAATCAGTTTTTCAATGTCCAAAAAGTTACGGACTTGTTTTTGGTTGATAAAAGTAATGGCTTCTCCCGTTCTGTCAGCTCTTGCAGTACGCCCAATTCTGTGCACATAATCTTCAGCATCATGGGGAACTTCATAGTTTATTACCAATTCAATTCCTTTAATATCAATCCCTCTTGATAAAATATCGGTAGCTACTAATATTCGAATTTTCTTATTCTTAAAATCACGAATCGTATCTTCCCTTTGGTGTTGGTCTAATCCTGAGTGCATATCACTTGCACGCATACCTGCTTTATTAAGGGTTTGTTTTATTTCCTTTACACTTTTTATGCTAGATGCAAAAATAAGTACATGACTTAAGTCTTTTCCTTTTGCTCTTAAAATCTCTCTTACTAATCTTACTTTTTGGTTGTCGTGTACCATGTAAGCCGATTGTGTAATCCCTGCTGCTGGTTTTGATATTGCTAAAGCAATGCTTTCAGGATTGTCCAATAATTTTGTAGCTAGGGTTCTTATTTTTGGAGGCATAGTAGCCGAGAATAGTAAGTTCTGTCTTTTTTCAGGTAACCTTTTTGCAATGGTCATTATATCATCATAAAACCCCATATCTAACATTCTGTCAGCTTCATCTAGTATAAAATGCTCTACTCCAGAAGTGTCAAAATAATTAAACTTTAAGTGTGCTAATAATCTTCCTGGTGTACAGATAATGATATCTGCCCCTTTTAC
>Ga0206679_10003836_pt1 | contig 11379 bp, 8 predicted proteins | sample M110012015metaG_FD_155464 | JGI IMG/M metagenome (GOLD analysis project Ga0206679, IMG submission 155464) | Ammonia-oxidizing marine archaeal communities from Monterey Bay, California, United States - M1 100m 12015 | ecosystem: Environmental > Aquatic > Marine > Intertidal zone | place: USA... | reverse complement strand
ATAGGTAATACAGCTACCTACATCAATAATCAAAACATTCTTATTTGAAAATTTAATTGAAGCTCTAGAAACTAATGCTATTCTATCGTTTCCTAGCGTAGATTTTGTGTTGTATAAATTTGTGAAAGGAATTATTGAATTCTGAGAGATAAAATGCACATTTTTAAAATTGTAATTATCAAAATTTAAATCTCTCGTGATGACAGAACACACTATAAGATTTTTTATTAATGGATATAATTTTAGAAAATCATTAATATTATCATCAACAAACTTTACTTTAAAAGTTTTAACCATTAGTAGATTATCATCAAAGACAGCTAATTTTGCGTGAGTATTCCCAATATCTAACGTTAAATTCATAATAACATATTGACACAAATTTACAAAAAGGAATTTTACGAATTTATTTTGGCGAATAATAAAAATGAATCTATATTTGCACACCTTTGTATGGTACCTTAGCTCAGTTGGTAGAGCAATGGACTGAAAATCCATGTGTCCCTGGTTCGATTCCTGGAGGTACCACACTCTAAACTAAACCCTATCCTATTTGGACAGGGTTTTTTTATTTTAAGTTTCTAAAAAATAATTGTTGATTGTGAATAAAATTACGAAATCGATTTCGTTTAATAAATGAAAAATAAATACTTTAGCCACACAAACAAAAAAAATTATGTCTACAAAAAATAATTATGAAAATGAACTCTATATCGAATCAGAAATTAGAAAAACGACTACAGAGTTTATTAACATCGTTCACGACCTGTGGTATGACAAATCGATTGAGTTAGTACTATTTAGAAATTCTTTAATTGACAAAAGAGCTAGCGAGGTGTTAAATTTAGTTTCTTACAGTAAGAAGTTTGTAAACAAACCTATCTTAATTACCGATATCTTAGAAATTTCTCAACATATAAGTAATTTAGATTTACCACCCTCTAAATTAGATATAGGAAAGTTAGTTTATGAGTATTATTCAGAAGGAAATATTGATAAAAAAATATTTATTAATAATCAGCTTTCAGACATAAAAAATACAAAGACTCAAATGCCCAAAGATGTCATACTTTATGGCTTTGGAAGAATTGGAAGACTATTAACTAGAGAATTAATGGTTCAAATTGGAGCGGGATCTCAATTACGCTTGAGAGCAATTGTAACAAGAGGCGAAATAAATCAATCTGTCTTAGAAAAAAGAGCATCACTATTAAGGATAGATTCTGTTCATGGTGATTTTTTAGGAACTGTTGAGATAAATACAGAAAAAAAAGCACTAATAATTAATGGAACTACAGTTTATATGATTTCTGCTTCAAAACCTGAAGATATAGATTATACAAAATATCAAATCAATGATGCATTAGTAATTGATAACACTGGTGCTTTTAGAGATTTTGAAGAATTAAATAGACATTTATCCTCAAATGGAGTTAGTAAAGTTTTATTAACTGCTCCTGGAAAAGGAATTCCTAACATTGTTCATGGTGTAAATCATAAAAATCATAAACCAGAGCTAAATAATATATATTCAGCTGCATCCTGTACTACTAATGCTATAACGCCAGTTTTAAAAGTTATCGAAGATGAATTTGGAATAAAAAAAGGACATATTGAAACTATTCATGCTTACACAAATGATCAAAATTTAGTAGACAATATGCACAGCAAACATAGAAGAGGAAGGGCAGCAGCACTAAATATGGTGATTACTGAAACAGGTGCAGCTAAAGCAGTATCAAAGGCATTACCAATACTAAAAGGTAAATTAACTTCTAATGCTGTTAGAGTTCCTGTACCAAACGGATCTTTAGTAATTTTGAATTTACAATTAAACAAATCAACAAATAAAGAAAGATTTAATTCTATCATGAAAAAACATGCTCTTGATGGAGATTTAGTCGAGCAAATTAAATATTCAATTAATAAAGAACTAGTCTCTTCTGATATAATTGGTACAACAGCTCCATCTATTTTTGATAGTGAAGCTACAATTACAGATAATGAAACAGTTGTTTTATATGTTTGGTATGACAATGAATACGGATATACCCATCAAGTAATTCGTTTAGCTAAATATATTTCAAACGTAAGAAGATATACTTATTACTAATGAATTTGAAAACTATAATTTTAATAATATTATTTGTCTGGGGTGCACCAAGCACTTATTTTAGAAGTAAATTCAGAAAAATTGTTTACAAAACTGATGACTGGAAAATAAATATTAAGCCATTATTTATTAAAGAAATTAAAGCGCTATTTATTAATATCTACCCAGAAAATTCTAAATATTTAAAAATAAGAAAATATTATAGTTTTTATTTAATGATTTACTTAATGTTATTCGTTGTTTATATGATATTGTAATATTTGATGTCAAAGATTTTTTTTATATTACAAAAAATAGTTTTTTATGGATTCTACCTTTGCAATTGATTTTTTTTCTGAAGAATGGATCAGAAACGCAACAATAACTGCATTTTTAGTTTTTCTCTATTTTTACCTTCTATCCAAAATAAAAAATGAAAATTTAGAATTGTTTTTTAAAGCTAGTGCTCTTATCATATTTAGTATGACATTAACATATCATATCATCCTTTTAACAAGTGGATCTTGGACGTTAAAGGAAGATCTTCCATTACATCTTTGTAGTGTTTCTGCTATTATATGCTGCATAATTTTCTTTGTGAAGAAAAAACAATTTTTATTTGAATTTTTATTTTACTGTGGAATCATCGGAGGGTTTATTTCTATTCTTACCCCACAAATAACTCTCTATGACGGTAACTATTTTTTTTATATAATGTTTTACTTTAAGCATGCTTCAATAATTATAATTCCAATAGCAATTATGTACCGAATGAAAATGCACTTAAGAAAGTATTCTTGGCTGAAAACATTCGGTGGCATAAATATATTGTTAGCTATTGTAATGCCCGTTAATGCAGCTCTTGGCTCGAACTACCTTTATGTTGCAAAGCCTCCAATTGCAAAAAACCCTTTGATTTTAGGGACAGGTGAAAATACTATTTTAGGCTTACCTGACTATGTTTTTGGTTTTGAAATAATACTATTAATACTACTACTAGTATTTTACTTAATATTTAAGCCAAGAAAATAGAAATGAATAGATGTTTACTATTGATTATTTTACTTTATAGCTGCAATAATTCAGTTAAAATTGATGACAAATTTTCTAAAAACAATAAAATTGAAAATTCAATTAATATTAGCTCTAAAATTAATCCTCAAAAGCTAAGTTTAGAAGCTAAAAACATAACACAAAAGTGGTCAAGTCTTCCTGAACTCAAAAGTATTATAAATGCACTAAAATCTAAAAATTATTCTGCTTTTATGGAAACAGATAATTACTTAAAAGAATTTATAATAGAATTAAAAAAAACACTTCCAAAGAAATTAATTTTACCACCTATAACTTCTAGAATAGTTGTTTTAGAAACAAATTTTTTAGAATTAGAATCTATGCTATCCAAAAACCAATTAGATACAAAAAAAAGAGGTATAATAACTGAAAAATCTATAGAATCTTATTACAATCTTATTTATCAAATAAATAAAACTATTGAGAAAGAATTACAAAAAATTACTGAGTAGTTTTTTGAGAAAGTAAGGCATCTTTACTAATTTGAGCTAAATTAAAGTTTGGAGCTATTGCCAAAGCTTCGTCCATAATTTCAATGGCAGCGTCAATATTTAAAGTTTTATTTTCTTTAAAACGAACAAGACCTTTCAAATAAATAAATGCAGCTTTCATAGGAACTTGATATTGAGACTGAGATTCATAATATGTCCTCATAACATCATTTTTAGAATTAGCAACTCCAAATGTTATATGCTTAGTCGCCCCCAATAAATCGTCAAGTTGAATTTTTAAATCTGCCAACTCATATGCAATAAGCGGATTTGGCTTTCTTTTATAAAGCTCTTCGTAATGCTCAACTGATCTTTCGATTTGATTTAAAACTTGTAATGAGATGGCTTTTACTTCAACAGCCATATCAGAATCATTTTCATTCCTATCGATTCCAATTGTGTTTAAAGCTTGTACGTGTTTACCCTCATTCATATATAAAACAGCTAAAGTATCCTTTCTTGCTTGACTAGGGGATAAAATGTTTAAATGTGTTAATGCGTTAATAACCCCTTGAACATCTCCCTGAGTTCTCATTTGCTTGTAATATTCTTTATAATGAGTAAGCATGGACTTTTCAGATTGTGAATACGTTAAATATGTAACTAAAAAAGTTAAGAAAAATAAAAAATGTTTCATGGTATTGTATTTATTTGAGCGAAACTAGTGATAATTTTAAAACTAACAAAAAATCAAATTTACAATTGATTAAACTCATACCAATTATCAAACTTTCCATTAATTGGGTCAATAAATTTATTTACGTAAACAAGACCACTTTTAATTAAAACTTTATTTGAAGCTAAATTTTCAACTGATGCTATACCGCAAATATTTTTAAAATTTTTATAATAATTTAGTATGGCTATAGATGCTTCAGTAGCTATTCCTCTACCCCATTTATTTGGTTTTAATCTATACCCTAAGTCATAAAAATTCGTTTTATTGTTTATCATTGAATCATTGAACTTAAGGCCTGCCCAGCCTATAAAATTATTTTTTTTGTCTAAAACAGCTAATCTACCAACTCCATGGGTTTTATGTTGGATTAACTGGGCTTGTATATATTCTTTTGCTTCAACATATGATTTCATTGGAGAATTATAAAGATATTTATGTACTAAGGGATTTGAATCTAAGATATAAAGTTGCTTAAAGTCTTTGAGTTCAAACTTTCTTATCAATAATCGTCTAGTTTCAATCATAATATTATTTAGTTTCAATCACAATATTATTGAATAATTATTTTCCAACTGTAATCAAAAGTATTTAGTATATATATTCCAGCAGGTAGATAGTCATGATTTAAAATAGTTGATTGTGATGAATAATTATAACTTGCTTTAACATCAATTTTTTGACCTAACAGGTTATAAAGTGAAAAATTCTCAATTCCTAAAGTATTTAATATTTGAATTTGTTCATTTGAGCTAATAGGGTTTGATTTTAATTTAAGAGAATTCTTGTTAAAATAAGAATTTGATAAATTGTTAGAAAAATAACTTTCCCCAAACTCAAAACTATTATTACCAATAGTATTTCCAATAAGTCTACCTGGGATATCATCAATATACGGATGTATACCACCCCAAATTCTTGACAAACTACATTGGTCTGCAGCATCCCTATATGTAGCCCATTGAAGTTCTATATCTTCACTTGGACCCTGCTCAAAAACTAAAAATTCATCTTTAGTTGCAGAAAATTTTCCTATACCTCCAGGAAAGTATGGACTACCAGTAAACATAGTTAAAACTTCTGCCGCAGATCTGGAAAATGTTGAATGTCCAGAAACATATCCAGCAAAATTAGGTGTAACAAATGTTGGTCTTTGATATGGCCACCAATCCTCTGCTAAAACCCACCCTACACTAGCTTGATCTAATTCTACATCGTCAATATAATCATGTCCTCTCCACGTATACAATTTAATTTTTCCTAAATTTTCATTGTTTTCTCCAGCTAAAACATCTCCTTCTTCCACTGATTCTATATAATTCTCAATGATAGGAAAACCTTGAGGATGATAATTTGACAAAGAAGAATCAGAGCTCTGCCCTAAAGCCGAAAGATATCTTATGATAGATATTGGTCTTACATAGTCATACCATCCTTTTATACCCCAAACCGAAATAGCAGCATCGTGCATTGTTCCACCTAATATAAAATATGATTTAATATCCCACTCTAAATTAGTTAATATGTCACCTTCACCTTTAAACTTTTTAATTAACAAAGGATCATCACTAATTTTATTTAATAATACAAACCAATGTCCTGGTGGTGTTTCTGAATCTGGACCATCAGCCCAAAACTCAGCTAATACACGTGAATAATCCCCCCTTAAAACATATTGAGGATTATATGGAAGATTTGTAAATGGATTTAATTCATGACCACTACTACTATCTCCACCAGAATAATAATTATAATAATTATTATAATCCGAAATATTTGTTGGTATATTATCTAAAGAAAAATTACCGATTGAATTTGGAGAAATATCCCAGGTGATATTATTTTCAGAAGAAAGATGTGACCCCCATATGGGGACCATAGAAAATGCATTTACAAAATCAAAGTTTTCTTCATCAGAATTATTTAATAAAGGTGGAGGTCCAGGATCATGATAAACATTAAATAGATTATCATCTCTAGAAAAAGTACTTAAATCATCCTCATTTAACCCAAAAGGGTAAACATTACCCCATTCAGCACCAAGAAAAGGAGGTGTGTTTTCCTGAATTACTTGTCCACTTTGGTCAATAAAAACACTCAATGTTAAAGGCTGCCATCTGTTAGGGTCAATAATATTTTCATTTCCACTTAATATTGGAGATAATGGATCATTTACAGGCTCATAATACTGATTTTCATAATTAAGACTCTCCATTGAACCGTCCTCCAATCCATATTCAATATAATTTTCTGCAATATAATTACCTAAATGAATTGGATCTTGTGTGTTGTTTGAGGTTTCATAATTCTCTATATCAAGTTCCAATAAACTCATATAATAGTTAGCCAAATTAATAATATATTCAGAGTTAGGTGACTCAGAAAAGCGATGAGTAATTAATCTGTAGGCAGAATAACTAATTGCTGTAACCATGTTTTCTTGCTCAGAAAAATTATTATTAAAATCCTGAAAATCAACATTAAAATCATTTACACTTTGACCAATTAAATATGTAGAACCTTGTTCTTTTATAATAGCCCAAGCATCATACATAGCAGCACTAACATGAAATAAGTTTCTGGCATGCACTGTAGGTCTAGCATAGTCATTTCTTATAGCTTCTAATAATATTTCGTTCCAAAGTCTTGCAATAGACATATTGTTAGACGTCCAATCAATTTCAGATGTGTCAATAGTAATATTTAACATTTGAGTCTCGGTAGAACACTCATCGTTAAAGGCGGTCACTGACAAGCTACCTTCTGTAGCCACATCCCAAATTACAGAAACAGTTGATGTTCCTTGACCACTAATTATAGTCCCGTTTATAATATTCCAAACATAGTTATTAGAATCATTTGATAGGTAAGTATATGTATATGGCAACAATGGTTGAATATTATTTTCGCCCTCTAATGATCCAGCTTCTAAAAACTGACAAGAACCATCATCTACCGTTGCTTCTGGATTATAATTACATGAGTTAATGTTAGTACAACCTTCAATTTTTGATGATGTATTGTTGTTGATTACGACCACTCCATCATTTTCAACAATAGTAAATGAGGAATTTATATTAATACCGTCATATACTTGCCTACCCGTGTTTGGCCAAGTCACAGCAACACTATCAATTGAAACCGTGTTATCAATACCGAAATGAACTGATTGTAATGACTGATTTTGGTATGAAGATCCATGATATAATCTAGATTGATGCGTATCATTATCTAAGTAAATTTGAACTATAGATCCTAAAGCGTCCATATTTGAAACAGTTCCTTCTAAATTAATTTTAATCCAATTTCCCTGCATCTGAGTATTAAAGTATGTATCTACCGCTTTATTTTCATACAGCATCAGGTTTGATTCAAAATTAGATATCAATAAATCTAAATCTCCATCATTATCATAATCAAATGAAACTAGTGACCTACTTTTAGTAAGTTCAACCTGTTCTTCAATTGGATCAGTTTTTGAAAATTTTCTTGATTGGACTGATTGTGAACCAGCAGAGACATTTATAAAAAACTCATTTTCTTCATCGACTGAAAATCCATTTGCAATAAATAGATCTTCAAAACCGTCATGATTATAATCTGAAAAGTTTGCTCCCCATGCCCAATTTGTATCGTATATATTTACATTTTCTGAATTATTTACATACTGGTTGTTCATAAATTCATCTACATAAAAACTGTTTTCTTTTATGTTTGTAACTAAAATTTCAAAATCATTATTATTATCGTAATCACTTGTGGCTAAACCCATCCCGTCATAAGGATCTAAAAGGTTGTAAGTCTGAGTTTCATCAATAAAACCATTTCCTTGTTGATTAATTAATAACATATTATTTTGATCATGATCATTAGCAACATATATGTCTGGGTAATTATCGTCATTGGCATAAATAATAATTGAAGAAAAACTATTAGTTGTACTATTAACATTACTTAAATCTACAGCTTCAAAAGAACCATTACCAAGATTTTTATATAACTTATTATTTGAATTGGAGTGATAGTCTGTAATAAAAAGATCTAGTAATCCGTCAATATCATAATCCAACCATAATCCACTGGTTACAAAACAAGTATCACAATCTACAACTAAGCCAGACTGGTCTGTAATATTGGTAAAAGTGCCATCAGTGTTATTTTGGTATAATTGACTTTGGTTAGAGTTTCCTAAAAAAAGATCTGGATAAGAGTCGTTATTGAAATCACCCCAAGATGCTGAAAGTCTATCTCCAAAGTCTTGTTGTAGATCTAAAAAACCTATATCATTTAGTGTGATATCATGGTTTAAAGATTGTTCAATACCTGTGCCTGCTGTAACATCAATAAAGTTGCCATTATTAGTGTTTTGTAATAATCGACTCCAAGTAAAATCATTATTTTCTTCAGAAAAACTACCAACAATAAAGATATCTAAATCTCCATCTAAGTCGTAATCTGCAACAGCAACTCCGTTATTGTCTTGATAAATATTTACATCTGAGTAATTTGAAGCATTTCTAAACTGTTGTGAAAAAACACAAGATGTTATAAAAAAAAATGTGTAAAAAAAATATTTACTTCTTAATAACATAAAATTGTTTAGACAATAAATTTACGCAAAATTAACACTAAACTATAAAAACATTACAATCTAATCTGACAAACTAATTCAGCAATAGTAGTCTCATCCCCATAAAAATATTTTATTGAAGAAACCCCAACCTGAATCTTCAAATTATTATTATCAAAGTATTTAGAGATTCCAAAACTCATATTTTCAAAATCCTGAAGAATTGAATTTTCATATGAATTATTAATTTCATTTGTAAATTCAGGTTTAGAAAATTCATATCTAAAATCAAATCCGATATCATTTTGGAAAATATATCCTAGCTGAAAATTATAACTACTTCCCAAAACTAAATACTCGCTAATTTGTTGTGGGATTAATAAATTGAATGTATCAGTATAAGTTTGATTTAAACCCGATGCAGCCGCATCAGCATATTCAGCTAAAAAAGAAAATCCTTTATATTTCAGTAATAAGTCAACAAATATTTTTTCGTAATCGGGTAAATTATTGTTTCCATCTGCATCATAAAACATAATATCTCCATGACCATTTCCAGTTCTATGACTAGTTCCAATATTTTTACTGTAAGCAAAACCAAGCTCCATAATTAGTTTTTGTTCTCCTACTAGATCCACAGAACCTTCATTTCCTTCTGAAAAATTTCCAAAAGGATACAAGTCTAATCTAGCACCAAATTTAACACCACCTAAATCACTATCTCTGGAATCTTCACCAAATGAGTTTCTACCATCTCCAGATGTTACTGCAAATTTTGGAGAAAGAATAAACTCTTCTCCAAAAGTAGTTTCTATAAATAACCCAAACTCTTGTCCATAGGAGTTTGTATGGTTTTGACTCAGTAAACTCCTGTCTGTAAATTGAAGAATATCTTCATTAAAAATCATTTCTCTGTTATTTAAGAAACTATTTTTTTGACCAAAATATACGTTAACGCTTTTACTAGGGTGATATCCAACCCAAGCTTCTAATAATGGATTACTTAAACTGTAATCCATCCTAATACTAAAGCTTACTTTTTCTTTTTTTGCATTACCAGAAATCTCAAGCACTGAATTCTTTGACTTAAATTGTCTGTTGAAATCGTTTATTGTTCCTCCATCAACAATACTAGTCATTTCATTATAAACATATGTAGGCTTTATATAGCCATTCATACTAAAATTATAATCACCATCCTCAAAAGATAATGATACTCCATTACCAAAATCAAAATCTGATTTATTTTGACTTGATTCTTGAGCTGTGATAAATGTTGTAATAAATATTGTAATTAAAAATGATATCTTTTTCATGACTATGTTTTTTTAATTTATTAATCTGTATATGGGTAATATTTGATTTATTTCTGTTCTTAAAATTCCAAAACTGACAAAGCTATTTGGAGCTTCTGGCTCTAACAATTCTGTTAAAATATTAGACGCTCTTTGGTTGGTTAAAATTAAATATGTGCCTTGTTTTACAGTAATTTCATCTTTAACAAGGGAAGCCTTTACGGACTGTAAATTCATTTTTTCATACTTTTCAAAATTATCATTATAATTTGTTATTTTGAATTTCTCAACTTTCATAACGGAATCATTTTGAATAATATTTACTTCAAGACCCAAAACCATTAATTTCTCAATTAATTCAAAATTATCTTCTAATATTAAATAACCTGTAGGTCTATTTCTAATTAAGGTAGGGTTTGATCTTAGAGCGTCTCTTATTGTAACCTCGTAATCGATTATTTTATTTGAGTTCAAATCAATTGTTTGAATCATTTCCTTTTCAACAGTCCTTGAACTTGTAACAACAATATCGCTTGAATTATAGTTTAATGATTTTTTTAATTCTGATTTAATAAAATCACTATTTTCAAACGATGTTTTAAGATAGGATAGTGCAATTGAAAAAGCAGAGTTTACTCTTCTTTTAAAAGAAGTTTTACCAATTCCTACCCCTCTAATTTCAATTAAAGTAGATATAGTATTATTAAGCGCATAAGAGGTAGCGCTAGATCTAGCATTTGTTGAGCCTTGATTAAAATGTATCTCACCTAAGTGTTTAGTGGTAGACATGTAATCGTGATGTTTTAATCCATAGCTCTGCACAACAGACCTTGCATTTTTTACAAATAAAGTATCTGTAATTAGCCTAATATTTTGTGGCACATTTAAGTTACCCGAATATAAAAACATTACATCGTAAACAGAAGTAATTCCAAAATCACTCATCCTAGCAAAATCTTTTCTATATGGTCTATACTCATGAAAGTCAACCGCTATGTCTGGATTAAAATCTGTAAAAGCTTGTTTGATAGCAATAGACTCTATAGCCATTAATTTTGTCTGATCTCTATTTAAATCAAGTCCATTTGATGCATATCTATTTTGCTTTATGGAACCATCAATATTAGCCATTGGTAAAATAGCTAAGTTTGTGTTATCTAAAAGATGATTTAAACTTCTAT
>Ga0206679_10003829_pt1 | contig 11389 bp, 11 predicted proteins | sample M110012015metaG_FD_155464 | JGI IMG/M metagenome (GOLD analysis project Ga0206679, IMG submission 155464) | Ammonia-oxidizing marine archaeal communities from Monterey Bay, California, United States - M1 100m 12015 | ecosystem: Environmental > Aquatic > Marine > Intertidal zone | place: USA... | reverse complement strand
ATTGACGCTATATTTGGGTCTTTTGATTTAGATCCATTTGTGTCGGAAAAATCGGATCGTTTGATTATTATTGCAACTAGAAAATAATGAGTTTTACATTTATATTAATTGGTCTTGTTCTTTCAGTACTCGTAGGAGGATTGGTGGTGAGCTACTTTAATGCGACTAATAATGGTCAAATGATTAAGCTGACCTTGGCCTTTAGCGGGGGTTTTTTATTGGCAATTATTTTTCAGCACTTAATGCCTGATCTCTACCATGATGGCGTTGGTAAAGTCGGGATGTTTATTCTTATAGGTTTTCTGATTCAGCTTGTTTTGGAATATTTTTCGGGAGGAATCGAACACGGACATGTCCATGTTCATAAAGGTCAGGCATTACCTTGGGCTTTATTTATCTCATTATCTGTACACTCGGTTATTGAAGGACTTCCTTTGGGAAATCAGTATGCAGGGGTAATATCTGCCCACAGTCATGCCCATGAGTCCCTTTTCTGGGGAATTATTTTTCATCAGATTCCTGTTTCAATTGCATTGATGACACTACTTATAAGTACAAGGATGAGCATGATGAAATCCTGGTTGATTTTACTTTTATTTGCCTTAATGACCCCAATAGGGGCTATACTTGGTCTTAAATTTTCTCCGGAACAGTTTGGCTTGGATGTACACATTATTCTTGCTATTGTAGTTGGGATGTTTCTTCATATATCAACTACCATTATTTTTGAAACTTCTGAAAATCACAAATTCAACCTGCTCAAATTGATGAGTATTCTTATTGGCTGTGCTCTTGCCATGATTTTGTATTAACCATTGGGTTATAAACACCTGTTTGTAAGGAAGATAGCCATTGTATTTTTCATTCGGCATGATGTTTGCAAATTAGGTGATTATTAATCATTATAACTCCTTATATCATGAAAACACTTCTACAAGTCTTATTTATTGGGCTCACTTCAGCTCTTTATTCTCAAAATTGCGAACACATCATCCCTCCCGCTTCAAATACACCTACCTCGGGTATTTATCATGTTTTTGACGACTCTACCATCAATGACCAAGCAGGTTCTATTTATTACATCTGTTCCGGAGTTCATCTTACCGTAGAATGGTCTGGAGGTTCTAGCTATTATATGGAAGAGAACAGTCAGCTGACGATACTGGATTCTGGGGGAGACGCCGTATATGCCAAAGGGAATTGTGTCATTAGCGAAAATTCAAATGGAAATGTTGCTGTGTGGAAAGAAGCAAGTACGGTTGTCAACGGCAGCGCACCGACTATTATTTGCCCAACTATGGTATTTGACTACAGCTTGATAGGAGGAAGCTCTCCATGCGATCAAATCAATTCAATTTCAGAGAATGACCGTAGTAAAATTACTATGTACCCAAATCCTGTTAACAGCGGTGGTTCACTAACTTTTAATGAAAATGTGAATTCATTACGGGTATATAGCCTTGGAGGTCAGCTATTATTTCAATCTGAAGACAGCAATACGAATGAGCTCGTAATTCCAAGTCTTAAATCTGGATTTTACATTACAACTGGAACCACAGCTGCTGGAGATGAATATCAATTCAAATTAAAAGTCCTTTAATAAAAATGTGTATTAAGTACGAATGCTGCTAGTATATTAGCTCATTTATTAATACTCGATGTGCTCTAGGATTTTGTAATTCCCCATTTAAAATGGTAACTTGAGGGATTATTAGGTCGCGAAAATATATTTTTTAAATCTTTAGTGGTATTTTTGCTAGACTCAATCAACTAAAATGAAATTATTCAAAGGACATATCGCTGTATCAATAATTGTTGTAGCAATATCTGGAAGTGTTTCCTTTGCTCAAAATTACAGCTCAATTTTCGGACTTTCAACAACAAAATGGGAAATGCCCTTTTGTAATTTAGATCAGGCGTATGTCAAAGAGCAGGTGTCGGAAATGGAATCAGTGATTAATGGGGCGAACTATAAAATGGTTGGAACTGTATATTCTGGAGGAGTATCTTATGACTTAGCTGGTATAGATGCCAATGGCTATTCTCGTGAGGATGTGACTACAGGAAAGGCCTGGTTTATGAGTACTATTGAAACAATGGGAGGGCTGGATACACTGGAGTTTTTGATTATGGATTTGTCACTGAACGTAAATGATACTTTTTTGATTTATCAGCCGTATAATGAAGTTATTACCTCATTCATAGATTCTGTATATTATATTTCGGGGCTTAAACATGTTCAGACTGATTACCATTTCTGGGGGAGCGATGAACCTCTTACATTTATTGAGGGTGTGGGGACCAACTATGGTATAGGATACATGCACGACACCTATAATATGTGTCGTTGTTTAATATCAATCAATAAAGACTTTGATGTAGTCTATTCAAATAGTGATTGTTTTCCTCCAAGTGTTGGATATTCCACTATTTCTGATGAGCTGCAGGTGTCTGTTTTTCCTAATCCTGCAAATGCATATGTTACTGTTGAGAGTAATTATAATGAGCAACTTGAATACAGTATTTATTCACTTCTCGGGCAAAAGGTAATGCAAGGGCTTATCAATGGCTCAGGTTCTACTGATATTGATATTACGGTCCTTAAACCAAATTCCTATGTTCTTCGAATAGGAAATCAATCCTATAAGCTGTTTGTAACAAAATAAACTGCTCTTTAAGGGAATTTTAAGAGATAATTTTATAGGAACAAAAAAAAGTGGATTGAGGTCCACTTTTTAATAAAGTTCATTTTGACTTAGAAAGGTAAATCATCTTCTTCACTTTCCGTTGCTGCCTTTGCCTTTTCAGTCCCGGTATCTGCAGTTTCGGCGTCAAGTGACAATGCCGAAGGACCCCCTTGAGGTATTCCTGCACCCTGTCCCATTTTTTCAATTCTCCATGCGTCAAGCGTATTAAAATATTTTACTACGCCATCTGGACTTGTCCATTCTCTTCCTCTCAGATTAAATGAGACCTCTACCTCATCTTCTACTGAATATCCATCAAGCATTGCGCATTTATCTTGAACAGATTGAAACATTACATCCTGTGGATACATTGAAGATGTGTCAGTAACCACAAATTCGCGTTTTTTAAATTTTTCGCTTATTTCTTGAATATCATTAATGACTTTAATTTTTCCTTGGAATTTGTACATATTTATTGGTGTTAATTGTTAAAAGAAAGCAAGGTTAACCAGGCTTCCTCGAGTAAATTTTTATTAAGTAGAGCCTTCGCTTTTTTATGAATTTCAATTTCTAACTGAACTGCATCTTCTTCTAAAGATAAGAACAATTCACTTAATTCTAGCAGTTTATATTCGTTTACATCTGTTTCACTGGGCAACTGTTCTATTCCTGCAAGATGACCTAGATCATTTCCAGATAAAATCGAACTGTTTCTTATATCCTCAGGTAGTGCATCAAAGCCAATTCCACATGTTGTTACTGGTTTTTGAATTTCGAACATGGAATTTTTATCGGTTCTACAATACCAGTTTCCGCCCATTCTGGAAACTAAATCAATCTTTTGTTGATCAATCATTTGCTTATCATCTAGAATATCTTCGGCAATGTGTATTTTAAGGACTTCGCAAAATATTAAATTCCCTGCTCCTCCTTGATTTCCCAATTCTTTCACCTCATTGACCTTGCACTCAAATTGAACTGGTGATTCAGACACTCTAAACGGCTTAACTGTGTCTGAGGCCAATGGTGTAAACCCTGACTTTTCAAATTCACTAATTTCAGGAGCATATGGCGAGCTTGCCAGACTCATTTGGTGTACCATACTATGGTTCACCACATTAATTACCACTTCTGGATGTTCTTTTATATTGTTGTATGTGTCTTTTGTCGTATTTGTTCTGCCCGATCTTGCCGGAGAGAATATAAGTATTGGAGGATTTGCACTAAAGACATTAAAAAAGCTAAATGGAGCAAGATTAGGAACTCCAGAAGCATCAATCGTAGACGCAAATGCAATTGGCCTTGGACCAATTGAACCAAGTAAATACCTGTGTAGTTTAGGGATTTCTATGTCTTTAGGATTGATGGATAACATCTGATGTAAGTAGGCTACAAAAATAGTGGAATCATTCATTTGAATGACTCAATAAAAGGTTTTTTTATTCACAATAACGCGCTTTATTGTCATTATGTTCTCATATAAGATTTGTATCTTAGATAAATGAAATTTCTTCTTGTTTATCGGCTTAGTATTGTTCTATTGAGTTTCTGCGTGCTTTCCACTGGTTATTCTCAGAATTTACATGATCAAAAAGGCAAGAAAACAGGTAAGTGGGTTTTTAAAGGGAAGGATCATCCCTTTTCTGGATATGCAGATCACACTAAAGTAGAAGAAGGAAGTTTTATCAATGGAAGAAAGGAAGGGATTTGGATTAAATACCACAAAGATGGCAGGACAATCAGACTAAAAGGAAACTATAGAAATAATAGACCATCCGGATTTTATACAAGATATTATAGAAATGCAAAAAAAATAGAGGAAGCTTCATTTTTGCAGGGAAATTACAAGGGGAGCTTCAATAGGTATTACAATAATGGAAAACTAGCTTATAAGGGAAATTATAATAATGACGGAGAAGAGTCCGGTCTTATCCAGTATTATTACAAAAATGGAAATTTACAATTGGAATACAATGCCAAGAATGGAAAGCCATTTGGCACAATTAAAAATTATTATAGAAACGGGTCCCCTAAGAGCAAAATATTTTTGAATGAACAAGGTCTACAAACGTCAGCTATAAACTATGGGCCATCAATTGAAAATACTACTCCGGTAGCTGAACCTAAACGAGAGACTCCTCCATACGTCGATAATCCTAAAACCCATGGCGTTACTTTTGAGAACTTTGGATATAACAAATTGTATAATTCAAATAACGAAATTTGGATAGATGGCGTATTCAAAAACGGAAAATTGTGGGATGGAAAAGTATATGAATATGACGAAGATGGGATTATTAGAAAAGTGAGGGTCTTTAAAAATGGCGTGTATCATTCGGACGGACAATTGTAATTATTTATCGAGTTCTATTACATTTGTATTCAAAATTTATAAAGGATGAAAGCATATGTTTTTCCAGGTCAGGGAGCTCAGTTTTCCGGAATGGGCCAAGATCTTTATGAGGCCTCTCCAATTGCCAGAGATTTATTTTCAAGAAGTAATGATATTTTGGGATTTGATATTCAAAAAATCATGTTTGAAGGTACGGATGATGAGCTCAAACAAACCAAAGTCACACAACCAGCTATTTTTTTGCATTCCACCATTCTTGCCGCGTGTATAGGAGATTCATTTAACCCGGATATGGTAGCTGGACATTCCCTTGGAGAATTATCTGCCCTGGTAGCCAATAAAACATTGAGTTTTGAAGATGGCCTTTCACTTGTTGCGAAAAGAGCCGGAGCCATGCAGCGGGCTTGTGAAGCGGAACCATCTACAATGGCCGCTATATTAGGTCTTGAAGATGCCGAGGTCGAAAAAATTTGTTCGGAAATTTCTGGAATTGTAGTACCTGCGAATTACAATTGCCCTGGTCAGCTGGTTATATCTGGTTCAGTTTCTTCAGTGGAAGAAGCATGTGAAAAGCTTAAAGAATCGGGGGCAAGAAGAGCAATGATACTACCAGTGGGAGGGGCATTTCACTCCCCCTTAATGGAATCAGCACGTGAAGAATTATCTTCAGCCATAGAATCAACTGCTTTTAGCAAACCAATTTGTCCGGTCTATCAAAATATAAGTGCACAAGCTGTTTCTGATCCGGATGAAATAAAAAAGAACCTTGTACTCCAGCTTACTGGACCCGTGCGCTGGACTCAAATTATGGAAAATATGCTGAAAGACGGTGCAAATCAGGTGATAGAGGTAGGGCCTGGAAGAGTACTTCAAGGCTTATTTAAAAAGGTGGATAGAGAGGTGCCTACACAAAGTGCATCATTGGATACGGATTAAGATTTTTTATACTCCACCATCCATAAAAACAATCCTTGTGGCGGAGCAGATCCGGAACCCTTTTGTCGGTCTTTTGAATCTATGATTTCCTGAAACTCCTGTATACTCATTTTGTTTAAACCCACATCGACACAGGTGCCAACGATGGCCCTTACCATATTTCTTAAAAACCGATTTGCACTAATTTCAAAGAATACCTCTTCTCCCTTAGCTTCCCATTTTGCGTAGCTTACATTACAGATATGATTCTTCACATCTGTGTGAATTTTGGCAAATGAGCTAAAATCTTTTTCACCAATTAAAAGCTGAGCAGCAGCATTCATATTATCTATGTCAAGCTGTTGTGAGATCTGCCAGCTTTGCGCGGAAACAAAAGGGTCCTTGTCTCTATTTATGAAATAGCGATATGTTCTCTTAACAGCGCTGAATCGAGCATGAAAATCAATACTTACTTCTTGAATGGAAAGTATAGCAATGCTTTTGGGAAGCATTTTGTTTAATTTGTACTGTATGTTTTCATTATTGATAATTTCTTCTGAGTCCCAGTGAAAATAGTACTCTTTTGCATGGACTCCGGTATCCGTTCTTCCGCATCCTATGATATTTGTTTCCCGTAAAGAATGAATTTTAGATAGATTTTCCTCTATGGTCTGTTGAACAGTAATTTGTTTAGCTTGTTTTTGCCACCCGAAGAAAGAGCTTCCATCATAAGAGATCTTGAACAAATACCTTAACATATGTGAAATTCAAATTATATTTTCAGCTATTTCAAGAAAGGAAAATCTGAATTCTCCAAGTCAATTTGGAATACATCATAGCTGAAATATCCATCGAAATTATTAATACCCGAGATAACTGCTTTTTTCAGCTCTGGATAGTATTGAAAGTGGGTATCATCATTCACTGTATTTACTGAAGCTCCCAGATTAACCGGAGGGCCCCAATTCCCTCCTAAATTTTCGCAATAATAGACGTCGTATCCACCCATACCCGGAAGTGCATCGCTGCTGAAAAAAATATATTTCCCATCTCCTGTGACGAATGGGGTGGTCTCTCTTCCTAATGAATTAAGTGCGCTTTCTACTTTTGCCTCACCCCAGACATCGTCAATTCTCTGTGCTGAATAAATATCTGTAAGGCTTTTATCTCCCTTTCGGTCTGTAACAAAATACATGGTTTGAACATAGGATTCATCTTCATCAAATAAGCTATCAGTAATTGTAGCCGCACCTTCAAAGTAGCTTGTGTTAATTGTTTCTCTATTAATTTTTTCCACATACCATGAGCTGTCTTCCTCGTCGACCTCGAATTCGTATAATTCTGAGCTGCTTGTCGTTTTTTCAGAGGAAGCCGAAGTATTTATGGTAATGAGACCATATTTCCCATTTCTTGAAACAAAATTCAAAGCATCAAAGCCTTCGGTGTTATAGTCTTCCATTTTTTCAATATTAACGACCCAGTTTTTACTTTTCTCATCCCAATTTGCCATATAAATATCTTCAAAAAACTTTTGATCATCAGGATTCATGTTGTTTCCCGTAGTTTCGGGCTGCCTTCCGGTATAATAAAGACATTTTCCGCCGTATACCAGAATTGCACCATATTCTTCATATTTCGTATTTATTTTCCTGGAAAATGGCTTACGTAAATTGAGAACACCATTTTCATGCTCTTTTGAAACAAAATCGCATTGCTGAATGAGCATGTCTAAATCGTAATCTTTTGCTATTCTTTTCCCGAAAAGTTCCCGCGATTTCATATAATACACTTTTGCTGAATCGACTTTATTCAAGGTATGATGAATTCTTCCAAGCATGTAATATAACTCGCCATCTCCTTTAGGTCCAGCAAGCTTTTTAGCGGTAATTATATTCTGCTGGGCACTTATATAACTTCTTAGATAAAATTCTGACATCGCTAAAGAATAGTTTGCTTTCCAGGAATATGGATTCTTTAATTTAGCTCTTTTAAAAGTGAACATGGCTTCACTGGTTCGTCCAGCATAAAACAACTCGTTGCCATTTCCAATCAATTTTTTACACATGATTTTATCAAAAAACCCAACCTTCGATTGGCCTATGGCATGCACATGAAACAGGATAAAGAAGCATAACAAGATAAGTTTATTCATTTCAATTGATTTAGATAGGCAAAATACAAAATTTGAGTGTTTGTAAAAATATCATTTTTCTTTTTTAATTCACAATACAACATTGCGAAAGCTTAAACGGAAACAACGACATTTATACATACAAAAAAAAGGCCATAATAAAATGGCCTCTTTTTTATAATAAATAATTCAGGACTCTATAATGAGAATGATTCTTTTACTTGATTAATATAATCCACATCTTCCCAAGGGAAGAGCTTCACTGTCATCTTTTGAATTTTCCCTGTAACATCTTTAAATTCTTTTTCAATATTCTCACATTTCCTACCCATATGCCCATATGCAGCAGTTTCAGAATAGATTGGAGACCTCAAATTAAATCTGGATTCAATGGCATAGGGTCTCATATCAAATATAGACTCCAGTTTGCGGGCTATTTCTCCGTCTGTCAGATTTACTTTAGCAGTTCCGTAGGTATCCACATACAATCCCATAGGTTTTGCCACACCAATTGCATAGGCAACCTGAACTAAAATTTCATCACAAATTCCGGCAGCAACGACATTTTTTGCTATATGTCTCGTCGCATAGGCAGCAGAACGATCGACTTTGGATGGGTCTTTACCAGAAAATGCTCCTCCTCCATGGGCTCCTTTGCCTCCATAGGTGTCCACAATGATTTTTCTACCAGTTAATCCTGTGTCTCCATGAGGACCTCCTATTACAAATATTCCAGTAGGATTCACATGGTAGGTAATCTGGTCGTTAAATAATGCTTGAATAGGTGCAGGTAATTTTGCTTTAACCCGAGGAATGAGAATGTGTATTACATCTTCCTTAATTTTCTTGAGCATTTCCTCTTCACTGGAAAATTCATCATGCTGGGTAGAAAGAACTATAGCATCAATCCTAATAGGTTTATTTTCATCCGAATATTCAATAGTGACCTGAGATTTCGAGTCTGGTCTTAAATAAGTGATTTCCTTATTCTCTCTGCGCAGCTCAGCAAGCTCTTTTAATAACAAATGTGATATTTCCAAAGGAAGAGGCATATAGCTCTCAGTCTCATTTGTAGCATAGCCAAACATCATTCCCTGATCTCCGGCTCCCTGCTCTTCTTTATTTTGTTTTTCGACCCCCTGATTGATATCTGGAGATTGTTCATGTATTGCAGAAAAGACACCACATGAATTGCCATCGAACATATACTCACTTTTTGTATATCCGATTTTATTGATGACATCTCTCGCTATTTTTTGTACGTCCAGATAGGTCTTCGATTTTACTTCACCAGCTAAAACAACTTGTCCGGTGGTTACCAGAGTTTCACATGCTACTTTAGAATCTGGGTCAAAAGCCAAAAAATTATCTATTAATGCATCAGATATTTGATCGGCGACTTTGTCAGGGTGTCCTTCTGAAACAGATTCAGAAGTAAATAAATAGGCCATAATAAACTGTTTAAGAGTGCAAATGTAATAAATTCAAGTCTCATAAATCCTTAATAAAATGAAATTTTATCATGTACCATTTTGCGAAGTAAAGGATTGGGACGATATCGGTCCTCACCATAATAATCAAATAAAACCTGCAGCTGATTTAAGACTTTTTCAAGACCAATTTCATCAGCCCATTTTAACAGCCCTTTGGGGTAATTAACCCCTTTTGTCATGGCAAGGTCTATATCTTCTACAGAAGCTACACTCATAAATACTGCATCTATTGCCTCATTAATCAGCATACATCGAACCCTGTTGACGATATATTCACCCAATACTTCATCTTTTTGCGCTGCAACGTTGTTTGCGGTATTATTGTAATCGTAGTAGCCTCTTCCTGATTTTTTTCCTAAAAAGCCTGCTTCTGAGTAACGTTTTTGTGTAAATGACGGCTTGAATCGTGAATCATAATAAAAGGCCTTAAAAACAGATTCTGTAACGGCATAATTGATATCATTTCCAATATAATCCATAAGAGTAAAGGGGCCCATCTTAAAACCGCCTATTTCTGTCATAGCCCAGTCTATAGTTGCGAAATCAGCTATACCTTCCTCAAATATTCTTAGGGATTCACCATAAAAAGGACGAGCTACTCTATTTACAATAAATCCAGGAGTGTCTTTACATTCAACAACTGTCTTATTCCAGCTCTTAATTAAGTCCTTCGCCAGAGAAAGTACTTTGTCGTCTGTTTGAACAGCGGGAATAATCTCGACTAAAGGCATGATAGGCGCAGGATTAAAAAAGTGAATTCCAATAATGCGTTCTGCGTGATCTAAAACAGAACCAATAGATGCAATGGACAAAGAAGAGGTATTACTTGCAAGAATACAGGTAGGGCTGACTACTTTTTCCAAAGAGCTAAAAACTTCATGTTTAATTTCTAGATTTTCAACAATGGCTTCGATGACCATATCACATCCGGATAAAGCAGCAATATCTGTGGTAAATAATATTCGCTCCAAAACAGCTGATTTCTCGTCTTCTGAAATTTTGTTTTTTTCCACAAGACGAGTCAATATTTTTTCCAGCTTTAATTTTGACTGCTTTAATTGAGCTTCATTATTGTCAAGTAAAAATACCTTATGTTTGTTTTGAGATGCTATCTGGGCTATTCCAATACCCATTGTTCCCGCTCCAATAATTCCAATATTAGTCATCATTTTCCTGTAAATTTGGGCTTCCTTTTTTCCAGAAATGCTTGAACTCCTTCATTAAAGTCATCTGTTTTTCCAGCTTCAGTTTGTAATTTTTCTTCTAATTCTAGCTGCTCTTTCAGCGAATTTGAAAAGCTTGTATTGACGGCTTTTTTTGTCATTCCAAGCGCTCTTGTCGGCATTTCGGCCAACTTTTCTGAAAATTCAAGAATAGAATTTTCAAATTCGTCATCATGAACACATGAATAGATCATATTTAGTTTCTCGGCATCCTCTGCAGAAATTTTGTCACCCGTCATCATTAGGGATAATGCTTTTTGTGCACCAATAATCCGAGGTAAAAAATAGGTGCCACCAGAATCTGGGATAAGACCAATTTTTGAAAAAGCCTGAATAAATGAAGCGCTTTTTTTTGCAATTGTAATATCACAGGCCAGGGCAATGTTAGCTCCAGCACCTGCTGCTACACCGTTTACCCCTGCAATTACAGGTTTTTCAATAGATCGTATTTTCAATATAATTGGATTGAAATGCTCTCTGACAATGGAGTCGAGTTCCGGGCCATTAGGATCTGTTATTTCTGCCAGGTCCTGTCCTGCACAAAATGCTTTTCCCGATCCACTGATTACAATAGCCCTGACCTCCGG
>Ga0206679_10003828_pt1 | contig 11392 bp, 10 predicted proteins | sample M110012015metaG_FD_155464 | JGI IMG/M metagenome (GOLD analysis project Ga0206679, IMG submission 155464) | Ammonia-oxidizing marine archaeal communities from Monterey Bay, California, United States - M1 100m 12015 | ecosystem: Environmental > Aquatic > Marine > Intertidal zone | place: USA... | reverse complement strand
TGATAAATAATTATCACTCGCAAATCCAGTCCCAGTAAGAATAGATACACCATTAAAGGCTGCTTTACGCAGCGCAAGTTCATAAGAATTTGTTACAAAATTAATTTGCCATATTATTAAAATAAATATTACAGCCCCTGCAGTAATCAAAAAAGTCTTTACCTGTGAGTCAGATATGAAAGATCTAAGTGACCCACCAATCAATTGAACATAACGGACAAAAGGTAGTGCTGCTAAAATCATGAATATTACTGCAACATATTCAACCGCAGCACCCATTCCACCAAATGAGCTATCATAATTTGCAAAACCACCTGTGGCTATAGTTGTCATTGAGTGAACCAATGCATCGAAAAAAGACATTCCTGCAATTGAGTACGCTACCAAACACAAAATAGTTAATGTTAAATAAATTGATGATATTGAACGTGAAATTTCTGCCGCACGAGGTAGTATTTTTCCAAAAGTATCAAACCCTTCTGTACGGAATATTTGCATTCCTCCAACACGTAAAACAGGTAAGAAAACCATTGCAACTACAACAACTCCTATCCCTCCAAACCATTGCATCAATCCACGCCATAAAAGCAACCCTCTAGGCAATTTATCCAATGAATCTAATATAGTAGACCCTGTAGTAGTAAAGCCTGACATTGCTTCAAAAAAAGCATCCGTGAATCTTGCATTTGGTTCACCTAGAATAAAAGGCAAAGCACCAAAGATGGGGAGTACTAACCAAACACTTGTTGTTAAAAAAAAGGTTTGTTGGATATTTAGATTTACTTTTATTTTATTTTGACAAGATAAGCATACAACTGATCCTATGAGAACAGTAATAAATGATGACAAGGCGAAAGAAATCCAGTTTATTGATCCATCAAGCCAATCTAAACCCATAGGAATGACCATAGTCAAACCAAGAACCATTAATAATAAACCAATAACATAACCTGCCGGTCGTAGATCAAACATAATTGCAGATTTGGCGAATGCCTACCAAAGTGTCAAGAAATCTCTGTAAATTCCAAATTGTAATAATTAGTATTTGATTAAATAGATGAACGTGGATTTCCAATTATACCCATGAAGTCTCGCCTTAATTCACGATCTTTTTGAAAATCTCCACGCATTGCAGATGTTACCATAGATACTCCATGTTTATTAACACCCCTTGTTGACATGCAGTGATGCTCTCCCTCAAGGACAACGGCAACTCCTCTTGGTCGAAGAACTTCATCGATTGTATTTGCAATTTGTGCAGTCATTTTTTCTTGAACCTGCAGTCTTTTAGCAAAAGCATCAACGACTCTGGCTAACTTTGAAATACCCACAACTCTATCAGTAGGAACATATGCAACATGAGCAGTGCCAATAATTGGAGCCATATGATGCTCACAATAACTTTCAAAGCGAATATCTTTCAATAAAACCATTTCATTATATCCTTCAACCTCTTCAAAAGTACGTTGAAGCATAGCTTGAGGGTCTTCTCTGTAACCCCTAAACCATTGGCTATATGCTTTGACAACACGGCCTGGGGTGTCCTGCAAACCTTCTCTTAAAGGATTATCTCCCGCCCACCTTAATAAGGTTTGAACTGCAGCTTCAGCTTCGGCTTGGGAAGGCCTTATAACGTCTTCTTGGGTCTCAATAGCTGGATCGTGAATATTCATCACTTACTCCTTGGTTTAACCGTTTTAATTATTTTTAAACATTTAACATTAAGATTACCAGAGCGGTTACGAATTAACCGGCAATTTTTACAATAGAAAAGACATTAAGTATATTCTTTATAAAATGCTAACATTATTAAACTTTTTCAAGTGCTTGTAGCAAATCTAAAATAAGATCTTCGGGGTCTTCTATTCCCACTGAAAGCCTAACAAATCCATCTGTAATGCCAGCAGCGGCTCTTGCTTCAATCGCCATATTTTTATGCGTTGTTGTAACTGGGTGAGTGGCTAAACTCTTTGCATCACCTAGATTATTAGAAATAGTAATAATTTCTAAAGCGTTCATAAATCTAAAAGCTGCACTTTTACCGCCCATTAATTCAAATGAAACAACTGTTCCACCCTTTGTCATTTGAGAGGCTGCCAATTCATATTGAGGATGAGATACATCTGTAGGGTATAATATCCTATTAATATTTTTATTGTCTTTTAATGCATTAACAATCTTTTGAGCATTATTAGCCTGCTCTTCACATCTTAATGATATGGTCTCTAGGCCTTTCAACATCACCCAAGCGTTAAAGGGGCTCATTGCTGTTCCAGTATGCTTATTAAATGGAATGAATACATCTTGAATATATTCTTCTGTTCCAAGAACTATGCCACCAAGACAACGCCCCTGCCCATCGATATGTTTAGTTGCTGAGTATATTACTACATCAGCACCTAATTTTAATGTTTGTTGAAATAATGGCGTCGCAAAGACATTATCGACTACAAGTTTAGCTCCACCTGAATGAGCAATTTTAGATACACCTGCTATATCACACACTTCTAATGTAGGATTTGAAATAGATTCAAGAAAACAAACTTTTGTATTTGGCTGCATTGCATCACGCCATTGATTTAAGTCAGTACCATCGACCAAAGTTACTTCAACGCCCCACCTGCGAAGTATATTGTCAACAACAAACATACATGATCCAAATAATGCTTTCGAAGAAATTATATGATCACCTTGCTCTAACAAACAGAATAAGGCACCTGATACAGCAGCCATTCCAGTAGCAGTTGCAAATGCATCTTCAGCACCCTCAATCGCAATCATTCTTTCTTCAAACATTCTAATTGTTGGATTTCCATATCTACCATAAATGTATTCATCTGGAGAATTTTGAATGAATCTAGCCTCAGCTTGCTCTGCCGTGTCGTAAGCAAATCCTTGAGTCAAAAAAAGTGCCTCTGATAGCTCCCCAAACTGACTACGCTTTATGCCTGAATGTACTAATTTAGTTCGTGTTTTCCAATTTTCCATCATATTATCCTGGGGATTAATCCCATAAAATTTAGCCGAAGTTGGAATGAATTATTTCAACTTTTTAGTGGCATATTTAAAGTGGCCCACAATCCGGTTACAAATCGCCACAAATTGTCAGTACTCTTAGAGCATCTGAACGTCAACAAAATCATTTGCTTTCAAAAAAATATTTTAATTATTATCATTTGAATATTTGGATATTACTTTTGCTTGGGTGATGAAAAATACAAACATGGCTAAAGGTAGTCCGAAGGTTTTAAAATTAACCCAAATATCCGTTGATAAGCTTCTCCAAATCACCTCATTTGCAATAGCCAAACCGAAGAAGAATAACATAAATCTTTTAGTTAATATCATCCACCCATCGTTAGACATCGGTAAAGCCCCATCCATTACTATCTGTAAATAAGACTGCCCTTTGAATAACCCAAAGCCCAAAATACCTCCAAATAATAAATATATAATTGTTGGTTTCATCTTGAAAAACTTCTCATCATTAAACCAAATTCCTAAACCTCCAAAAACAACCACTAAAACTGCAGTAAAAACCTGCATTTTAGATAATTTTCCAGTCAAGAAATATAAAATTCCAGTCGCCACTAATAAAACTGGAATGAAGAGAGCTGTAGCTAGAATAAACCCTTCATATGTTTCACCCAAGAAAATATATTCATTATTTTTAAACTTTGAGTAAAAAACAAAAAATAAAATAACTGGGCCCATTTCTAAAGCAGTTTTCACCCAAGGTTGTATATTCTTATGACTCATCTTTTACCCTCCAAATTCTACAATCACTGCGCCTAGCGCTATTAAACCCATTAACACAGCTCGAGAAGGTCCTACAGTCTCTTTAAGAAAAATCCAACCTATAATAGCTGCAAATACCGTTGACGTTTCTCTAATTACGGCTGCCTCGCCCACACTATCTAAACGAGTAGCAATCATTATTGAGCCAAAACTAAAAATTGCTATAAAACCGCCAATTATTCCACGGTATATTAAAGGTAAAATTTTTGGGGTTATTTCCATTTTTTGCCACCTTGCTAGTGCAATCCAAGGAAACACCAAAATACCATCCAAAAAAAAGAACCATGCAAGAAATGTAAAAGGGTCAGCAGTTAACCTAATGCCATATGCATCATAAGTTGTATATGCAGCAACCATTATTCCTGCTAAAACTGCCCAAGACAACGCAAGATATAATTCTTTACGTTGAAATTTTTCTGATCCATACAAATTCACTAATGCAAGGCTCAAAATTGCACATGATAAAAGTAATACACCGACCCATTGTTTTAATGTGAAGCTTTCTCCAAAAACAATACCAGCTACAACCACAGTAATTAATGGCCCAATTCCACGAACTACAGGATAAACAACAGTATAAGCACCAAAGCTATAAGCCATTGCTTGCGATAGTTTATAGACCACATGAATTAAAACCATTCCAGCAAAAATGAACCACATGTGAGGTTCTGGCCATGGCATAAGAAACAATGCAAACGGCGCAGCAATAATTCCATAACTGAAATCAATAACACCCCTTGAAAGCCATGGGTCATAACGCCCTTTTTGGAGAGCACCAAAAACTGCATGAAGAATTGCTGCACTTAGCGCTAAGAACATTGCAAGTTGGCCGCCAGTTGGTGTTCCAGCAATCTCAGTTATGTAATTACTCAAGCATCGCTTCCAGTTAATGCTTTTGCAAAATCTTTTGGATCAAAAGCTTGTAAATCATCAATTTGTTCACCCACCCCTATTGCATGAATAGGAAGGCCAAACTTATCAGCAAGAGCAACTAATACTCCACCTTTGGCTGTGCCATCAAGTTTAGTCATTACCAAGCCTGTAACATTTGAAACCTCTTGAAAAACTTCAACCTGTTTTATGGCATTCTGACCAGTAGTAGCATCAAGTACCAATAGAGTGTTATGTGGAGCAGTTGGATCATTCTTTTGTATAACCCTTACAATTTTATCTAGCTCTTCCATCAAATCTTTTCGATTTTGCAATCGTCCTGCTGTATCAATCATCAACAGATCTACTGAGTCTTTTTTACATTTAGTCATTGCATCAAAAGCTAATGAGGCTGGATCAGAGCCTTCTGGAGCAGTCAAAACTGGCACCCCGGCTCTTTCACCCCAAACTTGGAGTTGCTCCACAGCAGCTGCACGGAAAGTATCACCTGCTGCTATAACTACAGATTTTCCTGCTGCTCGAAATTGAGATGCAAGTTTACCTATAGTTGTAGTTTTACCTGAGCCATTAACTCCTACAACTAATACGACTTGGGGTTTCTGAGAATAGAGAGGCATTGGTTTTGCAACTGGCTCTAAAATACGCGCTACTTCATCTCCTAAAAGAGTTTTAACTTCATTAACCGATATTTTTTTGCCTAAATTACCTTCTGCCATATTGGCAGAAACACGAAGTGATGTGTCAACGCCCATATCAGCACTGATTAAAAGTTCTTCAAGACTTTCAAGCATATTGTCATCAAACAAACGCTTTTTTTCAACTTTCTTGGTTTCGTCTTTACGCTTGAAAACCCTTCCAAAAAAACTTTTTTTAGTCGAACTCTCTTCTTTTGAAACTTGGGTGTTGTCTGGCTCTGGCTCTGGCTCTGGCTCTGGCTCTGGCTCTGGCTCTGGCTCTGGCTCTGGCTCTGGCTCTGGCTCTGGCTCTGGCTCTGGCTCTGGCTCTGGCTCTGGCTCTGGCTCTGGCTCTGGCTCTGGCTCTGGCTCTGGAAAAACTTCAGTTTCTAATTGTTGTCCAGTCTTATCTTCATCATCTAGTAAATTATTTTCAGCTTCACTGTCTTCATTTTCAACAATGGCATCAATACCTTCCTCAATTCTTGAAGAGGATCTAAACAGTTTTGATTTAAGTTTTTTAAAAAAAGACATCGCTAAGCCTGGTAATTTAAATCTGTGTAACCTTATCTTACATAAAGTAAAAGACTTCAATAAAGCTCATTCTTATAAAATAAGATCAGATAATAGTTTTAAATAATATGAGATATAAATGAGGCTCTTAAACTTCGTCATTAAAGTGTTTGATTACCATTCTGATAGGATTTGGTGCTGCTTGTCCTAATCCACAAATGGATGCATCGACCATCGCTTCAGAGAGTTCTTCTAGCAAATTTTGATCCCATTTATCTTCACTCATTAGCTTGACTGCTTTTTCACATCCAACACGACAAGGAGTACACTGACCACAACTTTCATCTTCAAAGAATTTTAACATGTTAAGAGCAGCTTCCTTAGCACTATCATGGTTTGATAATACTACAACTGCAGCAGAGCCAATAAATGTTCCATATTCTTGTAGCGTATCAAAATCTAAAGGAATATCTCCCATTGAAGCAGGTAATAAGCCAGAAGATGGTCCACCAGGTTGGTAAGCTTTAAAAGAATGCCCTTCAAGCATTCCACCAGAATAATCTTCGATTAATTCGCGTACTGTTGTTCCCGCAGGGGCTAATTTTACTCCAGGGTTTCGTACACGACCAGAAACAGAATAACTCCTCAAACCTTTTCGGCCATGTGCACCATGAGCACCAAATACATCAGATCCATCACGAGCTATTTTTGCGATCCAATGAAGCGTTTCAACATTATGAACTAAAGTTGGTTTGTTAAATATTCCAACACTGGCTACAAATGGTGGTCGATGACGAGGTAAACCTTTTTTACCTTCAATACTTTCAATCATCGCACTTTCTTCACCACAGATGTATGCACCTGCTCCTCGACGTAAATCAATAAACCCACTTTCGACGATTCCTGCATCCTCAAGTGCAGTTATTTCTTTTGCTAAAATAGCAAGAACTGCTGGGTACTCGTCACGCATGTAAATGAAACATTTTTCAGCATCTACCGCCCAAGCAGCAATCAGCATACCCTCTAAGAAGAAATGAGGTTCTCGCTCAAGAAAGTAACGATCTTTAAATGTTCCAGGTTCGCCTTCGTCACCATTTACAGCTAAATATCTAATTCCAGAATTCATTCTTACAAAAGACCATTTTTTACCAGAAGGAAAACCAGCACCACCCATACCACGCAATCCACTTTCAAGTATTTCATCTTGAATTTGATCTGGAGTCCTTGATCCACCCCGTAGATTTTTTAGTTCTGTATATCCCCCACCTGCAGAATAGTCTTTAAGCTCTTGATAATTAGGAATTTTTGCATGGACATCATTCGCCTTTATCGCTTTAGATACTTTTTCTTCATTTGCATTATCAATATGATTATGCCCTATTTCTAGTGTGGGGGCTGTATCACATCTACCCATACATGGAGCTCTTACTACCCTTACATCGCGCCCACTATTATACTTCTCACCAAGCTTAAGTAACAGATCCTGAGCACCAGCCAATTCACATGACAGGCTATCACATACGCGAATTGTCAGACTTGGTGGAATTTCTTCGCCTTCTTTGACGATATCAAAATGTGCGTAAAAACTTGCGACTTCGTATACTTCAGTTTGAGAGAGGCGGAGCTCCTCAGCAAGTGCAGCCAAATGTTGAGATGATAAATGTTTGAACTTATCTTGTATCAAATGCAGATACTCGATTAAAAGATCAGCCCTTCGTTCGCGATTGCCTAATAGTACTTTTATATCATCAATAGCTTGCTCATTAACTTGACGACCTTTTGGCGTTTTGCGCCCTTTTCCCTTGCCTGATTTCCATACGCCATCAGTTTTTTGATCTAAAGCCATTATCTACGCCTTCTTAGTTTAATGTTTAATACCTATAAATAATATATTTGTGAGCTAAAAAAACGACTTCTAAGTCGAAAAATTCGTAATCAACCTATTTAAATAATGAGGTTTTCCCATCATAAAATTCAATTTCTAATTCTTTATTAACTTCAGCCTCTTTTAGTCTTGTTATTAATTTTCCATCTTTATTGCGAACCACAGTATATCCTCTTCGTAATGTAGCTTCGTACCCAAGCGTTTGTCGTATACGCTCCAACCCATCCAGTGAGCTTTGATTACGTTGAATAATTAGTCTTATATTGGCCTCTATACTTTTCACAAATCGATTCATTTCTTTAGTTCGATCAATCAATCTATTCTGTAACAGGCGTCCCCTCAAACCAGCACTTGTTTGCAATAATAATGTTCTTTTATTATTACTTACAGCGCTTAATGCTCTTGGCAATCTGTCAGATACTGCATCTAAGCGTTGTGCAGCCATTGCGACTAAATCAGCTGGAGTAGGTAATCCTCTACTAAGATCTTTTAATCTCTGTCGCTTTATTTCCAAATTAGAAGTTAAAGATCGCACTCGTCTTTCCTCCATTGATGACAACCACCCCATAAGATCTGCTCTGACAGGTACTGCATATTCAGCTGCAGCAGTTGGAGTTGGTGCGCGTAAATCAGAAGCTAAATCTATTAATGTTGTATCTGTTTCGTGACCTACTGCAGAAATTAATGGTATTTCACTTTCAAATGCTGCGCGAACAACAGATTCTTCATTAAATCCCCATAAATCTTCTATGGATCCGCCGCCTCTAGCAACAATTATCAATTCAGGCCTAGGCATTGCACCGCCTGGTGTCAGTTTATTAAAGCCATTTATTGCTGCAGTGACATCGGGAGCACAGCTTTCACCTTGAACAGATACAGGCCATAAAAGTACTTTTCGTGGAAATCTATCACTTAAGCGATGAAGTATATCCCTTATTACTGCACCCGATGGTGATGTAACTACACCAATAATTTCAGGTAGATAAGGGATTTCTTTCTTAATGTTTTTATCAAAAAGGCCTTCTGCTTCTAACTTCTTTTTGCGCTTTTCTAATTGCGCCATCAAAGCACCGATACCTGCCACGGACATTTCTGATACAATCATTTGATATCTTGATTGACCTGCAAAAGTTGTAATTTTACCAGTTGCAACAACCTCTAAGCCTTCTTCTGGTTGTGTTGCCAATTTTGAAGCTTGGCCCCTCCAAGTAACAGATGCAATAACTGATTTATCATCTTTCAAATCAAAATATAGATGGCCTGAAGCTGGCCGTGAAACACGCCCTACTTCACCTCTAATACGAACATTTGAAAACTCGCCTTCTATCATCCTTTTTAATACACTTGATAATTCAGAAACTGAGAATTCTGGAGCATTTTCACCCTGACCTGGGCTGTCGATTAGATCTGACATTTCTGCATCCTCTCTTGGCTTTTTGTGTAGCAAACAATAGAACCATTGTAAGAAAAGGCCAAGGAAATTAAAAACATGAATATACTTATTTTAGGCTCTGGTGGCCGTGAACATTCGCTGGCATGGGCAGTAAAACAAAATCCAAAATGCGATACTTTATATTGCTCCCCTGGCAATGCAGGCATATCCAAAATAGCTCAATGTATTGATTTGAATATTGAAAATAGCTCTGAGATAATTAAATTTTGTATAGATAATGATATTAATTTTGTAATTATTGGTCCTGAAGCACCGTTAGCAATGGGAATTGCAGATGATTTACGTGCAAAGAATATTTTAACGTTTGGCCCCTCTGCATCTGCAGCAAAATTAGAATCTTCCAAAGCTTTTACAAAAAGTGTCTGCGATGCATGTAACGCGCCCACTGCAGAATACGCCAGATTCACAGAACTGGAACCAGCTCTAAATTATGTAAATGAAAAAGGGGCACCGATAGTAGTCAAAGCTGATGGTTTAGCTGGTGGTAAAGGTGTCATTGTAGCAATGACATTAGAAGAAGCATTGAATGGTTTGAAAGATATTTTTTCTGGTGCATTCGGAAAAGCAGGATCAGAAGTTGTTATAGAAGAATTCATGGAGGGCGAAGAAGCTAGTTTTTTCATTTTATCAGATGGTAAAAATATACTCCCAATAGGAACAGCTCAAGATCACAAACGAGTTTTTGACGGAGATAAAGGGCCAAATACAGGTGGCATGGGGGCATACTCACCTGCACCTATAATGACAAAGGATGTCACTGCAAAAGCAATTTCTAAAATCATTCAGCCCACCATAGACGAAATGGCAAATCGTGGCACACCATATAATGGGGTACTCTATGCAGGCTTTATGATTAAAAATGGGGAACCTAGATTAGTAGAATACAATGTTAGGTTTGGAGACCCTGAATGCCAAGTCTTAATGATGAGGCTTGGAGCTCAAGCATTAGATGCAATGTTAGCCTGTGCAAAAGGCGAACTTAATGAATATCAACTAAATTGGGCTGATGACCATGCTTTAACGATTGTATACGCAGCGAACGGTTACCCTGGAGATTATAAAAAAGGTACAAAAATTATTGGATTAAATGAAATTTCATCCTCAAGTAATGTGCAAGTTTTTCATGCAGGTACAAAAGAAGTAGAAAATAGTATAATTTCAAACGGTGGAAGGGTCCTTAACATTACGGCAAGAGGATCAAGCCTTATTGAAGCACACAAGATCGCATATGAAACAATTGAAAAAATTCAATGGGAAAACGGTTTTTACAGGAATGATATTGGATGGAGAGCGCTTTAAATTTGCTTCTCAGGCATCCTCACAATTAATCCATCAAGATCCTCAGTCACACGTAATTGGCAAGTCAATCTTGATAATTCGCTTGGCTCCCATGCGAAATCTAACATGTCTTCTTCCATTGCATCTTTAACTGGTAATTTTTCGCTCCAACTTGCATCAACATACACGTGGCATGTAGAACATGCACAAGCACCACCACAATCGGCCTCTATGCCAGGAACATTATTATCTCTTGCTGCTTCCATAACTGAAAGGCCAACTGCAACATTAACTTCATGTTGAGCTCCATTATGTTCAATAAATGTTATCTTAGGCATGAGAATCTCCATATAAAACTTCGAGCGTGATACCATAGAAAAAAAAGAAAACCAGCATTTTTTTCAAACGAACTATTCTAGAAAATTTTTTTATATAACCGCCTAAAAAACTTGTATTAATTACCATATTTTTAGGCGGTTATAAATTATTCTTTAGAAAGTGATAAACCTACAAATCGAGAATTATTTCCCCTCTGAACTAATAATAGGATAGATTTACGACCTGAACTTATGGCATTTTCAAAGATATCAGATATGTCATTAACATCAGTCACTTTAGTGCGACCCGCCTCAACTATTACATCACCTGCTCTTATGCCTTTTTCAAATGCATCTGAAGTCTCAGTTACATCTAAAACAGCAACTCCATTTAAATCTTCAGGTAAATTTAATTGTGTTCTGGTTTCAGAATTTATAGTTAACAACTTCATTCCGAGCTCTTCTGTCTCTTTAATTTTTTCAGGGACTTTGGCTGTGGGTACTATCTTTTCTTTTTCCGCAGCCTCACGTCTTCCAAGAGTAACTTTTATAGTTTTCGAGCTTCCATCTCTAAAGATAATAA
>Ga0206679_10003825_pt1 | contig 11393 bp, 8 predicted proteins | sample M110012015metaG_FD_155464 | JGI IMG/M metagenome (GOLD analysis project Ga0206679, IMG submission 155464) | Ammonia-oxidizing marine archaeal communities from Monterey Bay, California, United States - M1 100m 12015 | ecosystem: Environmental > Aquatic > Marine > Intertidal zone | place: USA... | reverse complement strand
CATGATAGCCCGGCCGATCTGAACGGCTGACGCCGACATTGTCATCATTGATCGTAAGAAGCCTACCCACAGTTGTTTACCCAACCAGCCTTAAGGCTGGACTTTCGTCGGCCTTATATGTTCAGGCACCTTTAGCAGGTCGCCCTAGCAGGTCGCCCTAGCAGGCACTGTACCTATCGCCGGGCTCGTTACAGCCCTGAATGCGACCAAGGGGCTATCCCTTGAGTCGAAACGAATTGTATTAATGCAAATTGACAGTTAATCTTCCTTGGTGAAAAATTACCTGCCTCTGAACGCCTCGATTACACTCCTACTGCTGCTATTAGCGCTGCCAATAAACCTCAAAGCCGAGGCAGTCCTCAGCCCTTGTGACCCGGGCGATAATACTCGTTTACTGCGTATTGAGCCGGACAGCCTGTGTGCACGAATACCGGTGCCGGAATCTAAAGAGAACCCGGATCACCGTTCCATTGACCTCAGGGTCATTGTCATGCCCGCAACAGGAAAGACAGTAGAACCAGACCCAATCGTACTCCTGGCCGGCGGACCAGGTCAGGCTGCTGCGGAATTCGGCCCAGCTTTTATTAGCCGATATCCAGAACTTCGAAAAAACAGAGATATCCTGCTTATTGACCAAAGAGGCACAGGCGAATCGAACTCATTAGCCTGTCAGCAGGAATTTGAACCCCTGCAAAACTTCGAGTTATCCGGGCAAACAGCCACTGGATATTATATCAATGCATTAAAACAATGCCTGGCCACACTCGACGCTGACCCGACTCAATATACAACCCCCATTGCTATGGATGACCTGGAATATACCAGGCAACTTCTCGGCTACGGACATCTGAATCTATTCGGTATTTCCTACGGCACCCGGGCTGCACTTGTCTATCTCAGACGACACCCATCCTCGGTCCGCAGTCTTATCCTGGACGCTGTCGTACCCATGGACATGTTGATTCCAGAACATATAGCCACCGATGCTGAATCGGCCTTTGCTACTGTGATCGCTGATTGCAAGGCTCAACCTGCTTGCGATCAAGCCTTTCCTGACCTGGCTAGTAAACTCGAAGCGGCAGTTGAGCTATTGTCAACAAAGAAACAGAAAATAAGCCTTGTTCACCCTACATCAGGAAAAACCTACCAGATAGAGGTTGACCCCTTACTCATTAATCGAATCATTCGCGGCGCTATGTACGATAGAAATCTTCGCCAACTGTTACCGCTAGCCATCGATGAAGCTTCTAAGGGAAGATTGCAAGCCATTAGCACTATTGGCTTTTTACTCAACGGTGCCAATGAAGATGGCAAGCCAGTCCTCAGCATCGGCATGCAGAATTCAGTCCTGTGTTCTGAAGACATGCAACGGGTTTCGACACAACTAGATAGTCATCACTTTGATAACATCCTGTTCAGTATGCTCAACGAGGCCTGTGAATTCTGGCCTTCGAATCCGGTTGCCGAGGCTTTTTTTAAGCCCATCGTTTCGGACACGCCCGTTTTACTGGCATCAGGAGTCCTGGACCCTGTTACACCACCCAAGTACGGAGAAAAAGCTAAGCAGACTCTCACCAATGCCATTCATATTGTTGTCCCTGGTGGAGCCCATGGAACAACGATGCTCGGCTGCATGCCAGATCTTCTAATCGAATTTCTCAACGAGCTCAACCCACAAGGGTTGGATGCCGACTGTGCCGCAGAGATCAGGTCACTGCCCTTCTTCACCAGCAATGCTGGACCCTTTCAAAATCCAGCCATGAGCGATGGGGCCAGCAGTGATTGAAATTGACAATATCAGTAAAAGTTTCGGTGAGATTCAAGCCATCAAAAAGGTCTCACTGCAAGCGTCCAACGGAAAAATAACCGGATTACTCGGTCCCAATGGTGCTGGCAAATCCACTGCACTAAGAGTGCTTTATGGGCTCCTGAAACCAGATGAAGGTCGCGTTACAGTCGATGGCATCGATGTTTTTCTTCAGCGGCCAGAGGCACAACGTAAACTGGGCGTTCTACCCGACGCGCATGGTCTGTATGGACGACTGACCGCGCGGGAGCACATTTCATACTTTGGCAGGTTACATGGAGTTGCCGAGCGTGAGTTGGAAATTCAGGCTGATGAACTCATTCGCCTGCTGGATATGCAAAGTATTGCGGATCGTCGCACCGAGGGGTTTTCCCAGGGCGAGCGAATGAAAGTCTGCCTGGCAAGGGCCTTAATCCATCGACCCGGTAATGTGGTCCTCGACGAACCCACTAATGGTCTGGACGTGATGACTACTCGTAAAGTCAGGGAACTCATGCTTGAACTTAAGATGAGAGATATAACGGTTCTTTTCTCCAGCCACTTAATGCATGAAGTGGCTCGACTATGCGATGAAATCATCATTATTGCAGCAGGAACCGTCGTCGCTGAAGGGACCACTGCTGAAATTCGCAGTATCGCAGGAGAAGACAATCTGGAAGACGCATTTGTTCGCTTGTCGGAAGGAGAATCTCGCTAATGCACGCCATCAAAGCTGTATTTCGAAAAGAACTCATTGATGGTTTGCGTGACAGAAGAGCGCTTCTGACCGCATTTCTGTTCCCGGCATTTGCGCCGGTCCTCATCTATGGTCTTATTTACGCCATCGTTAATTTGTCCTCTGATGCCGAAAACCTGAAGGTCTCGGTAATCAACCCGGAAGCCGCACCTGCACTGATACAGTACCTAGAGGAACAAGAAGTTGAGATTACTCGATTCGAGGGTGATGCCGAACAGGCCGTGAGAGACAAAACACAGGAATATATTCTCCAAATCCCAGAAGACTACCAGCAAAGACTCCGGGAATTCAAAACCGCTATCGTGCCAATTATTCACGATAGTTCCCGTAGCGACACCCGAAACCCTGTCCGCCGGTTACGAACACTTATTCGAACTTATAACGGTTCATTATCGGCGCTCAGATTAATCGCCAGAGGGGTCTCGCCATCAGTAATCCGAGGCGTGGTATCAGGAGATCAGGATATTGCCAGCAAAGAGCAGCGTCTGATCAGCATCTTCAACATGGTACCGTTATATATCATGCTGGCTGCCTTCATCGCCGGAATGGGACTGTCTGTTGATAGTACCGCCGGAGAGCGGGAGAGAAAAAGCCTTGAACCTTTACTGGTCAATCCAGTGTTACGCCTACACCTAATCCAGGGCAAGTGGCTTGCTGCCAGCTTTTTCGCCGCTATTGGCATGATTTCGACCATGATACTGTCGCTGATTGCCATGCTCAATGCCCCCTTGGAAGAGATCGGTTTTGTTTTCACTATCAGTATCGAGCAGATCATCTTGTTAATTCTTGCAACCTTGCCACTGCCTTTCCTGGCAACCAGCCTGGAAATGCTGTTGGGCATTTTTGCCAAGTCCTTTAAAGATGCACAGTCATACATAGGCCTGGTGACATTAATGCCAACCCTGCCGTTTATCATACATACGTTCAATCCAGTCCCGATTCAGGACTGGATGTACGCTATTCCTGTGTTCGGGCAATATCTTCTGATGACAGAAGTTCTCGGCGCTGTCGAACTACACTGGCTAGCCTATCTTAGCTCTGGCATCAGTTGCCTGCTATTGAGTGTTCTATTGTGTATGCTCACCAGCCGCCTGCTGGCTCGAGAAACTGTAATCACGGGTTGAGTCTCAACCGTGCAGAGGCCGCAGTCATTAATACCGTCTTTATCCATTTCACCCTTTACTGCCCAATACTTGCTTCACTCAGTGCAAAAGCTATCCTTAGACTAATTTGAATGGGAGACCACCATGACACAATACCGAGCATTACCCGAGGCATTGCAATCGTCTAAGCCTGCATCTGAACACACCGTTGCCGCTCAACAGAAAATGCTAGCCAGTTTAAACTTCGAAGATAAGAGGAGTTTCGAAAATGCTGCTCGAGGGTTTATCGCCTCTCTTTCCCCCATGCGAATCGAACATGACCAGGCTTCTCGGAACGTATTTGATCTGTCTCAATTTGATTTCCTGAACCAGTCGGCACCCGACTCAGTCAACCCCTCACTTTGGCGACAAGCACAATTAAATGCCCAGCACCATGGCCTGTTTGAAGTCGTTGAAGGTATTTATCAGGTGCGTTCTTTCGACATAGCAAATATGACTCTGGTACGCTCAGATACAGGTTGGATCATCATCGACCCATTAACCAGCTCAGAGTCATCACGGGCGGCGTTGCAACTAGCCAATCAACATCTGGGAGAAAGACCCGTCAAGGCTGTCATCCATACTCATAGCCATGCTGATCATTTTGCTGGTGTACTCGGTGTGATTACCGCTGAACAGGCACAATCAGGCGATATCAAAGTTCTCGCACCGGTGGATTTCGTTGACGAAGCCTTATCTGAAAACGTTCTGGCGGGTAATGTCATGTCCCGCCGGGCAACTTACATGTATGGCAACCTGCTTAAGCCCTCCGCGCAAGGCTTTGTATCAACGGGCCTTGGGGCTGCACTCTCCCTTGGCAGCACCGGCTTCATTCCACCGAATGACATCATCTATGAGACCGGTGAAAAAAGGCTGATAGATGGCATCGAAATAGAATTTCAACTCACCATGGGGTCAGAGGCTCCAGCCGAAATGGTTTTCTACTTTCCCCAATTCAAAGCTCTGTGTATGTCGGAAATCACCTCACATCATCTCCACAATATCTATACTCCGCGCGGGGCACAGGTTCGAGATGCGCTTGCATGGTCTAACCAGATACAGGAATCCATTGATCGCTTCGGCGATAAATTGGAAATTCAGTTTGCCAGCCATCACTGGCCCATCTGGGGGAAAACAGAAGCTCTCGAGTATCTTAAAAAACAGCGAGACCTCTACAAGTATATCCATGATCAAACACTGAGACTGGCAAACCAAGGTTACAATAAGGAAGAAATTGCCGAGCAAATGACCCTGCCAGAGAGCCTGGCCAAAGAGTTCCACTGCCGCGACTACTACGGCACTGTTCACCACAATGCGAAAGCTGTTTACGTTAAATATTTGGGGTTTTTTGATGGCAATCCTGCTCACCTTTACGAACTACCGCCAATCGCCCGGGCTACCCGGTACGTTCAATTCATGGGCGGCCCAAGCGCGGTAATTGAAAACGCTAGCACCGCTTTTGCAGAGGGCGATTATCGTTGGGTGGCTGAAGTACTCAACCACGTAGTTATGACAGACCCTGACAATATCGAAGCGAGAGCACTGCTCGCAGATACCTACGAACAATTAGGATATCAAGCAGAATCAGCTGTCTGGCGCAATTTTTATCTCTGCGGATCATTCGAACTACGTTATGGGTTACCCAAAGGCAGCCAGTATGGACCCAGCCCTGGAACCGTGAAAGGAATGCCTCTGAAAAACTTATTCGAGGCCATGGCAGTGCGGCTAAACGGCCCACGCGCAAGTCAAAACCCAATGAACCTTTGCATTCGTTTTGAAGATGCGCCTGATATGCTGATCGAGATTGAAAACGGTGTGTTACATGCCCACTCCGGGAGCGGTAAGACGCCAGCCGATGCCACTCTTACCATCAACGAGTTTAATTTCAAAAAGCTGATGCTTGGGCTCGCCGATGCCATGGAACTACTTTCGTCTGGAGACCTTAAAATTGAAGGAGATGCGAATTTCCTTATCGAATTCAGAAGTTTATTTGATCAATTCGAGCGGCGCTTCCCGATTGTTACCCCGAGAGATCCCTGGTAAATCTGAAGCTGGCTGACAACCCGGCGTGATTTTGATCAGTACCACTCGCTATTACGGTAATACTATCAACTCTTCGCCTTTAGATAACCAAGACCCGTGACGCCCATAGATGATCCTGTTTTCTGGGGGCATTAACGTTCATGAATGGTGAATGCTATGAGGGCATCCCATTGGCCTATTCAATCCATCGCTGATACATTCTACCAAGGCTGCATTCTCACCCGCCAAAGCTACAGCGTACTAGGCGAGTCAAAGCAGGGTAGAGTAGCCGAAGAATTTCAATTCAATGTTACAGGCTAGACAGGTCATGAAGATAGGAATACTGCATCCGGGAGCAATGGGGGCCGCAATCGGGGCTGCGATGGTCCCTAATGCTGAAGCAGTCATGTGGCTTCCAGCAGGCCGCAGCCAGGCAAGCAGGGAAAGAGCTAAACGGGCCAGCCTAACGGCTGCTGACAGCCTAAAATCGCTGTGCCGCAATTGCGAGGTCATTGTCAGTGTATGCCCACCACATGCAGCAACCACTTGTGCAGAGGATGTCATAAACTCGGAGTTCACGGGTATTTACGTCGAAGCCAATGCTATTTCACCTGAAAAGACTCTGGGCATACAAAAACGTCTTCAATCCGCCGGTATTACTATGGTCGACGGAGGTATCATTGGCGGGCCCGTCTGGCCGGACAAAAACGACCCCGAAACCCATCCTCGCAGCCTCACCCAGCTTTATCTTTCTGGCTCTGAGGCTACCAAAATCTACCGACTATTTGAGGGCTCAGGATTTGGAGCCACCTGCCTATCCGAGGCAGTGGGAGATGCATCTGCCTTAAAAATGGCCTTTGCCGCCTATACCAAAGGCAGTACAGCATTACTGACCGCAATTATCAGTGTTGCCGAACATTACGGTGTCAGAAATGCACTGGAAAACCAATGGGGGGAGGCCATGACCCAGCGCACACACCAGCAACTGATAACTAATTCTTCCAAGGCCTGGCGTTTCTCAGGCGAGATGAGAGAAATTGCCAACACTTTTAAAACCGCGGGCAACAGCGATGGCTTTCATTTAGCTGCCGCCGACACCTTTGATAAGCTCTCAGCCCATAAAGACTGGCAGCAAGCACCTAGTCTCGATGAGATTCTTGAAAGCCTGAAAAAAAATTAATACCCTCACCGCTCAACACTCTACTCTAAGGTAGGTATCCAATATGTCTCTAGCACTCGGTGTCCATGTAGGACAACAGAATCTGACCATGTTAGAAATGCGCAAACTCTGGAAAGAACTTGACCAAGCTCGCGTAGATTGGATCTCTGCGTGGGATCACTTCTACGAAGCCCCACCAGCCGGCGGTACTCAGGATCATTTTGAAGCACTAACAACCTTGGGTGCACTGGCAGCTGATACCCAATATGCCCGGATTGGATGCCTGGTTTTTTATGTCGGCTATCGAAACCCTGCCAGCCTGGCCAAGGCAGCAGCAACCCTTGACCATATTTCTTCTGGTCGCTTTGAGCTTGGTCTCGGCGCAGGCTGGCACGAGCAGGAAGCCCGTGCTTATGGCTACGATTTCCCACCCATTGGTACTCGATTAGACATGCTTGAAGAAGCTGCCATCATCATCCGTCGGATGCTATCCACTGAAAGGACTAACTTCAGCGGACAGCATTTTAAGACGATTGATGCAGCCAACCAGCCACCTCCTCTCCAATCAAGACTGCCGATTTGGATCGGTGGTCTGGGTGAGAAAAAAACCTTACGCATTGTTGCGCAACAGGCTGACGGCTGGAATGCCGCTTACATCAGTCCAGAAAAATTCGATCATTTGAATCAAATACTGAATCAATGGTGCAGTAAATCAAACCGCGACCCCAGCAGTATCAAACGCTCGGTTAATCTAAGTTTCAACCTGGCACTCACTGACAAGGATATCCTCAGGGAAACCGATCGCATCAAGAAAGACTGGGGGCCTGGGGCTGACCGGATTATATCCGGTGCCTTGCTCTGCAAACCCGAAGCCGCCATAGAAAGACTATTAGAATATCATCACCGGGGCGCTGACATGATCAATATCGCCATCAGAGCTCCCTACCAGGAGGAAGCTTTGAGAGCCTATCTCGATGTCGTCATCCCAGCCGTAAGGGCCGCAGCGCTCTAACCGCGTATTAATTCCAGCATTTCAGTAACACTAGATATTTTCACTCTAGGCCTTTCGCTTGCCTCACCCGCAGCTAGCTCGGCTGCATCAACTTTCTTCCAGTCGGAATAACTGACCAGGTCCGGTTGCCGACTACGAACCAATGCCTCAATAACGGCCGGGTCAGTGTCCACTGGATGAAAATGCGTGTCCTGGGCAAGATCTTCAGCCATTAAACCAACGGTTTCCTGGGCACAGGTTTTATTGGTACCAATCACGCCACTAGGTCCCCTTTTGATCCAACCCGCCGTGTACATTCCCGATACGGCTGAACCGCTGGCATCAACCACCCGACCATGGTCGTTCAATATGGTTCCCCAGCTTTCATTAAACGGGACATCGGGCAAAGGTTTGCCCCGATAACCGACAGAACGGAAAACCAATCCTGCCGGAATGGTTTCTTCCGTAGCGGTAGCCCTGGCTTTCAAGGATCCCCGATCGTCAGTATATAATTCATTCTTAATCAGCTTAACCGCCTGAACATCACCTGCCTCGCCGATCAATTCGACTGGCGAGACCAGAAATCTGATATAAAGCTGTCGTGGTTTTTGCTGATTAACTCTGACGGCATAATCTTGTACGAAGGTTAAGTTCTTGAGTGTATTCTTGTCCTGGGATTCGTCCAGCACTGCCTGACTAGCCATATCCAACTCAGCCTCGTCTGCAAGAATATTGACATCGGCCTCCGCGAATTCGCCCATTTCCTTTATTTCTGGTGGCGTGAAAGCGGCTTGGGCGGGTCCCCTGCGGCCAAGTATATAGACATTCTTGACTTTACTTTGCTGCAAAACCTTTAGCGCATGATCAGCCATATCCGTAGCAGCCAGTTCTTCGTGGGTCTTGCAGAGAATCCTGGCAACATCCATGGCCACATTTCCCATACCCACCACCACTACATTTTCCTGAGAAAGATCAAATTGGCGGTCAGCAAAATCCGGGTGGCCGTTGTACCAGGCGACGAATTCGGTAGCCGAGTGACTTCCATTGAGATCTTCACCGGCGATACCCAAATTTCGATCAAACGGGCTACCTGTGGTAAAAATCACCTGATGGTAATGCTTTTTAAGATCTTCCAGGTGAATATGGGAACCATATTCCACATTCCCAAAAAACCTAAAGCCCGGATAGGCGGCACTTTTTTCATAAGCCCGAATGACTGATTTATCTTTCTGATGATCAGGTGCCACTCCAGCACGAACTAATCCATAGGGCGTGGGCAGGCGATCATACATGTCCATTTCGACATGTAAATCCTTCATTTTCATAAAATTACTAACGGTATAGAACCCAGCCGGTCCTGATCCAATTATTGCGACCCTTAATGGATTCGTATCGCTACCCACAACTGCCATATAACCCCCTTTCATTTATAAAAGCGAGGGTATCAGAATTAGCTCCAATGGGGCAATCTATAAGGCCCTTAAGCTACCAAGAGTAGAGAATTCAGGTCATAAGCTGGTGCGAACTGCTTGCAAGCGCTAATAACCCCGGTTTAACACTAGAGAGAGCCGAAACCAGACGCTCAGATTCAGCACCCTTTCAACGCGGTAAATTCAACGCTACGGTCGCGAGGACAATTAGATGGTAACATTATGCCAATCAACCCAGCCCGCCAAAGATTTTCGGCACGAGGGAAACACAATAGGCCTCAGTCACAGGAAAGAAAAACTGCAAAATCTTACCAAAAGCAACCAACGCCTCGAGCTTGGTTTACAAACATTTATTTAAAAATTAATGAGCGATCCTTCGACCTTTGCCGTTAACCTGCTCTCCTGGTTTGATTTACATGGCAGAAAAAACCTACCCTGGCAGTACTCCTCTGACCCCTACCCAGTATGGATTTCTGAAATCATGCTGCAACAAACCCAGGTCTCTACCGTCATCCCCTTTTACGAGAAATTCATGGCTACCTTCCCCTGCCTTGAAGATCTTGCCAATGCATCGCTAGATGAAGTTTTACACCTGTGGACTGGACTAGGGTACTACGCTAGAGCTAGAAATCTGCACAAAACAGCTCAATTTATCGTTAATGATCTGCACGGAGTATTTCCGTCGACCCAAGAAAGCCTGATGCAGCTACCGGGCATCGGCCGATCTACTGCAGGCGCTATAGCCGCAATTAGTTTTCATCAGCAAGCAGCGATACTCGATGGCAACGTAAAAAGGGTATTAAGCCGGTACTTTGCCATATCAGGATGGCCTGGGGAAAAAACCGTGACCGATCAACTGTGGCAGTTAGCTGAGGCTCACACCCCTATTGAACGAGTGGCCGACTATACCCAAGCCATCATGGATCTGGGCGCCACTCTCTGTAATAAATCCGCTCCAAAGTGCGACATCTGCCCATTTCAGAAATCCTGTATTGCGCTTCAAACCTCCACAATTGAGCTGTATCCGGGTAAGAAGCCAAAAACAGTCCGGCCAACCCGAAGCACCTGTATGCTTATCATCCGCAATACCAGGGGCGCCATTTTACTTCAACGCAGGAGTAACGAAGGGCTCTGGGGTGGATTATTCAGCTTTCCCGAATGTAGCGAAGAAGAACTATCAGCTCAGCTGAGCCTACTGACAGGTAGCACAAGTCACCTGGCTCCTTTCAAACATAGTTTTACTCACTATGACCTCCTCATTCAGCCTGTCCTGATTGAGCTGGAAGAACCTATGACGCCATTCCAGGAATCTGAGACTTGTTGGGTCAGCCGGTTCGGTGAGGAAAAAATAGGCCTAACAAAACCTGCAACCCAACTCCTGGCCAGTTTATTATAAAACGATTGCATACCCCGCGCTTCCCGAACGCTGCATTGCAGGCTCTGGTCTTGCACACCCTACCAACCCTAAATTGAGATACGCTGCTGTCATCAAAATGATGCAACTTCTTAGCTCGCCATCCACTAAAGAGCCGCTCCCACCCGCGGTTCAAGACAAGCATTCACCTATACCCATACTTCAAGGTCTCTAAAAAAACCCTAAGACCAGGTTTCCTGGCTATGACACCGAAACCATCTGTCGCATGATATTGAATCCACCTGTAGCCGCGATATTCAATCCATCTGCACGCGTTATATTCAGTCCATCTATACTCGGGGTGTGGAATCCATCTATACTCGACCCTACCCTAACCATGGGCTAATGCTAAACTAGGCACTGCGAAACCATTTACAGCGCAACTATTAAAAGCCTAATTATTTAAGGCGCAATTACTTAAAAAAGGATCTGCTTAAAAAAGTAATTACTTAAAAAGGTGACTACTTACAAGATTAATTAACTACAATATTAATTACTTAAAAGAGGTAATTACTTAAAAAGGGATCTGCTTAAAAAAGTAATTACTTAAATAATTAATTGCTTAAAAAGGTAATTACTTAAAAAGGGATCTGCTTAAAAAAGTAATTACTTAAAAGCGTAACTATTTAACGTCATTAGAAGTGAAAAACACTATGTCGCGTACCGTATTCTGTCAATTACTAAAAAAAGAC
>Ga0206679_10003823_pt1 | contig 11396 bp, 10 predicted proteins | sample M110012015metaG_FD_155464 | JGI IMG/M metagenome (GOLD analysis project Ga0206679, IMG submission 155464) | Ammonia-oxidizing marine archaeal communities from Monterey Bay, California, United States - M1 100m 12015 | ecosystem: Environmental > Aquatic > Marine > Intertidal zone | place: USA... | reverse complement strand
GTCAACACCTAAAGTGTTGCGATAGTTCAATATTCGCGTGGGTAGATCCACAGCAAGGTAGTCAGTCACATATTTTTTGGCCTGTGCTGGGCCTTCCATCTGAGCGACCATCGTTCACCTACAAATTGGTGGGATTAAAGAGTAAATGCTTTGCCTTCTTATATCCTGCGGCAACTACATTTCCTTCCACAACATGCTCCGCCATCTTCTCACCTAAACTCTCTGCAAACCGTTTAGGAACAAACACGATTTCACGTTGCGGCATATGACGAGTTCCAGTCTGATGAAAGTGTGCATATTCTATATTAGTGCCAAATCGTGCGCTCTTGTGACCGATATGATTCGGACCCCCACGCAGTGTGATGAGATCCCGGTATAGGTCTCCTGTTCTAATCATCGTTGGAACTGCGCCATGGTGAGCGATCTTCCAAGCCTGATATTCCGTGTCTAAGGCATTCCAAGGTTTCCCAGATGCTTCGCCCAAAGTGGCAAAGTTACTTGCGTTCCATCGAATCATTTCACGCCGTGCCCAGCGGTACGCTGGTGCAAAACTTTGAGCACGCTTTATAGCCGCTGCATGGTGACGCAGAGTTCGCCTATGCCCAGTGACCCTCGTTCCAACCTTGACTTGCGGCCTGCGACGCATTCCTATAAACATGTTAGGCAATCCTGACGCGACGCCACCGTTTAACAGAGTTCATTTCATCCTCAGTAAAGCCAGTAGCAAGAGGAGCAACATTTCTAGTTGTCAGGTCTTTCATCCCCACAACATCGTCATGCATGTTCTGCACTTCCCTAGAAGCGGCCCTCAATAGTATCAATTTCAACGCGGACGTATTATCTTCGCTGGCATCCAATCCAGCCGTATAATTGATAACAATTATATCGTTATCTTGAACTGTAAACATATCAACGCCATATCTTCGTACCACATAATCGGTACCAACCGTTTGAGTCGTGGCAGAGGAATCACTCTGGCCCTGTACGGTTAGACTGGCCACAGAAACAACAGGTGACCTGCGTGTATACAAGACAAACGGTGGCTTCGTTACATCCGCAACAGCCGTACCGGTCCTGTCGAGATTGTAATCGTAGAAGAAACTATATTGAGACGAACCAGAATAGTTGGCTGGAGCAACATGCGACTCCGAAAAGGAAGCAGCCGTAACCGGCCTTCCAATGTAATGCTCTAGATCCGCTTCCAAACCGTCCAAGATGAACTGTGCCGCATCAGATTGAGTATTGGATAACGTAATATCCATATACTTTTTTAGGTCTGAAATGGTAACTAATGCCATAGTTACCCCTTAGCGGCTACGACGCCGACCCCGTAAACGTTCGCGAATACGCGCAGCCGACCGAGACGCCCCGCGAGCGAAACGATCTACAACTCTTGGACGACGACGACGACGACGACGACTTTCTTCGTCGTCTGAAGAATCAGGAACTGGCATGTGGCAAACTCCTATCAGCGGTTAGTGGCAAGTGTAGCGCATTGCTTTGAGGTTCTGGGACTAGTAAGATCCATTTCGATGACTACTTCACACTCGGCCAGAAACCGATTGATCTTATTCTATCGCTCCAAAGGACACAGCCTTTCAGAATTGGCAAAACAATTCGACTTATCCAAATCCAGAATTTCCCAAATAGTGAATAAGAAAGTAACTAAACATGAATAGCGATAATGAATTCAACAAGATTATACAAAAAATGTCACAAGACCAAGAAGTGTATCATAAAAAGAATTCAAACATCTCCAAACTTCTAGTGGCTCTAGGTGGCGTTGCTGTCATCAGTTTCTTCGGCGGAACCATACTCATGCTCATCGACATGACCATCAACAATGCTTATCCCAATCTTCACGCCACCAAACCCGGCATCAGTTTCATGGATTCCGCCAGACTCTTTTTCCTGCTCGTCATCTTCTTCACAATTTTCCAAGCAATCAAAGCAACACAAAAAAAATCGTAGACCGAGGTTGCCAAAACAATTTCACCTCGTTACCATTCTCCCTCAACGGTAACTACCTACTAACTCAGGAGAAGAAAAACCGTGGATACTATCAACGAGGAACAGGCAATCCTACAGAGCATCCTGTCCGCCACCAAAAACACGGAGGATGCCGACGCAAAGGCCGAACTTCGCAAGATTCGGCAGCGGCGCAAGATGACAGCGGCCTACAAGGCTCACAAGGCTTTGGAGGCTTTGCATGCCGAGCAGTACAATCGACTGTACTCGCAGGCATACGAGGCTTTGGGTGCAGACGAACGGTACACCGAAACCGTCTAACCCACAAAATCAAACAGGTTGTGGTGACAAAACATAGTCCCCACTGTGTCCCCACCACAACCTAACGAGTGAAACAGGGGGGCTTCGGCCCCCCTTTTTCGCGTCCCACCAGAACTCTCGCTCTTGGTGTAGAGTCTGTAAATGGTCGGCAGAAACAACGAATCCTTCATCCCCGGAGTGGAGTTTGCTCCCTTGGAAGCAGGTCCCTGTATCGTGTGCGGCCACCCCACTGGAAACTGCACTCCAGAAGATCATACGATTGTTTTTGAAACCCTAGAAGAAGAAGACACGATACTCATCGAAGAAGATGTTATCGAACGACGCTGGCTTTCAAGTAATCATCTAGCAAAGGTACTAGTGGTACCAGCAGGGAAACGAATCAGCAGGTCAGAGGCGGAAAAATTGGGGCTGATTTAACCCTTTTAGTATTAACAACAAGTGTCATACTGTGAGTCCTTCCAAGTAAACCTCACAATACGCCAGAGGTAGATATAGATATGCCATTATCACAAGAATTTCTAGCACCCTACTCTTCAAAAACTCCCCCATGGGGTTTTGATGGACTCGGTTACATCGTTTACAAACGAACCTACGCTCGCATCGTAGATGAGGACAGCGGGCAAACGGAAGAGTGGTGGCAAACCTGTCAACGGGTTGTTGACGGCGCTGACGCAATCGGAGCCGAACTCACCAAAGACGAATCCGAACGTTTGTTCGATTACATGTTCAACCTCAAGGGCCTACCCGGTGGACGGATGCTCTGGCAATTGGGAACCCCCAACAATTTCCGGCTTGGTGGCGACAGTTTGTGTAATTGCTGGTTCGTAGATATCAAAAAGCCCGAAGATTTTGCATGGATGTTTGAACGCCTCATGCTGGGCGGCGGCGTTGGTTTCTCCATTCTCCACCCACAACGTCTCGGAGTCGTTCGACAGGGCGTTGTTACAAATCACAACGTCCCAGACGCCGACTACATCACACCCGATAAGCGGGAAGGTTGGTCGGAATGCCTTCTGCGAGCGATGAAAACTTATCTTGGTAGCAAAGATGATCCAACAGAACTGTCTTACTCCACGGAAATGATCAGACCAGCAGGCGCCCCAATCAAAACTTTTGGAGGCACTGCATCAGGACCGGGCATTCTGGTAGAAGGCATCACAAAAATCTGCGCTCTCCTAGATAAAGCGGTAGGCCGTCACCTCAAATCAACCGAAGTCTTAGACATCGGTAACATCATTGGGTCTGTAGTCGTTGCTGGAAACGTCCGTCGCAGCGCAGAAATCGCTCTCGGAGACCCATACGACACCGACTATCTCAACGCCAAGCGGTGGGATCTGGGAGACATCCCACCACACAGAGCCATGTCCAACAACAGTGTTGTCACAGCCAACACGAATGCTCTACCAAATGCTTTCTGGGATGGATACCACGGCAACGGCGAACCCTACGGTCTGTTCAATTTGGAAGCGGCACGGAAACTTGGACGTAGCCATGAAATCCTCCCAGATGAAACAATCGAAGGAACTAACCCCTGCGCCGAAATCGGTTTGGCTAATCGTGAGTCCTGCAATCTCGCAGACATTTTTCTGCCGAATGTTGAATCGCAAGATGAACTTATAGATATTTCAAAACTTTTGTACAAAATCCAAAAAGCAGTCGCAGCACTTCCTTATCTGGACCGCGAATCAGATGAAATAACAAGCAAGAACATGCGCCTTGGCCTTGGGGTTTCCGGCATCGCACAAGCAGCAGAAAAACTGGATTGGTTGTCGTCAACTTACGAAATGTTACGCGACTACGACCGATACTGGTCCACCTATAAAGAATGGCCCACATCTGTTCGACTAACAACGGTCAAACCAAGTGGAACCCTCAGCCTCCTTGCTGGAGTAACCCCCGGCGTCCACCCCGGATACAGTCGCTATCACATTCGCAGAGTTCGAATGGCAGCCGGAGACCCACTCCTTACATACTGCGAACAACGTGGTTACCATATTGAATGGGTCACTAACGACAAACGAACCAAAGTCGTTGAATTTCCCTGCCAATTTCCTGCGACAACAGTCTTTGCTGAAGACATGACCGCCGTTGAACAATTAGAACTCCAATGCAGGCTCCAACGAGATTGGGCAGACAACGCTGTTTCGGTAACGGTCTATATCAAGCCCGAAGAACTTAACGACGTAAAACAATTCCTTAAAAAGAATTGGCATGCCATGAAATCGGTTTCTTTCCTTCTCCACAGCGAACATGGATTTGACCAAGCACCTCTAGAAGCAATTTCATTAAACACCTACCAAGAGATGCTCAATAACGTCAACAATGAAAAAATCTCAATCGGTGTTGGAGCCAGTGAATTGATAGACGACGATTGTGCAACCGGAGCCTGCCCCATCCGATAACATGGGATTCATGGGCGAACCAAGCACTCTTTCTCTAGATCAGGTCATTCTCGCTTTAGAAGCAGCCATAGATAAGGGCGCTTGGACCGAAATAGAAAACATCTGCGGACACTGCTATTACGTCGGTAGAGTTTATGAGGCCAACCCTGACATCACTGGCCCACTTCCCGAATATGCAACCGCGTCCTGTAAAGAATGCCTCGTTCATCGCTCTCTATGGAATACATATCTAGTGCAACACCCCTAGTTGCAACATTCACGGATTCTGGCATCCGTGTAACATTCGCCAAAGACTAGAACGAGAAAGCCCCCCGGATTTCTCCGGGGGGCTTCTCTATACGGTCAGGTCACTGACCTACTCGCTACCTAAGGCTTAGGAAGGAGCAGCGTCGAAGGTGACTTTAACGAACGACTCAGGCCGCTTCACCGCAAGGGCGAGGCGCTGCTCGGCCAACACCACAATGGCGTTACGCACGAAGAAGTCGCTGTGCTGTTCACTGACTCGGATCGTGGCCTCTTCCCGATCGTACAACTGGGCACCCTGACCGAACGAGCCGATCAGCGCAGTACCAGAAGCGATAGCAGGAGTGTCCACGACGGGGATCCGCCAAATACGAGCCTCTGCACCCTGAACGATGGAGACAGCCATGAGATACTGGCCATTGGAATCCTTGACCAACTCAATGTCTTCCCAGTCGTTCGGGTTCAAAATCACACCCGTCGGCTCGTAGTAGGCGAGGAACGACAGCGTTGCCGCACGCCGAATCGCATCAGCCTTGGTGTCCTTAACTGGAAGCGTCGCACCTGCGGACCATGCGTATGTCTGAATACCAGAGGTGTTCAGAATACCCGTGAGGTCTTCGCTAGTGCCAGCGCCAGAAAGGATCTGGTAGTCCTCATGCAGCCGAAGGCCGTAGAGGAGTTCGTTGTCGATGATCGACCGCAACTGCGGCTCATCGGCAAGAACGTTGCGGTGGGCAGCCTCCCAGTGAGCGATGGTCCGCACTGGAGCCTGAACACCAGTGAATGCCATCGTCGTCTGCGGCTTCGCGCCGAAAGCAGACGAAACACGCTCAGGAACCGTGCTGGCAGCGTTCGTAAAACCGCTCATGCGGAAATACTCAATCACTGCTGCATTGGTCCGACGAGTCGGGAAAAGATCCCGAACTCGGGTCCGGCGATGCTGCTGCGTGATAATAGGATCACGCTGAATGGTGCCAAACGCCGCAGGCGTTCCGCTGGGCAGAGCCGAATAAACATCCTTGACGTTGTAATCGCCTTCGTAAAGGTTCTTAACATTGTAAGGGCTGTCCATCGTGCCAGAACCACGATTCATCATTGACTTGAACTCGTCAGACTCAATGAATGCTTCGCCAAGGCTCTTCACGCCAGTAGGAACAACGACAGAAGCCAGTGTCCCCGCCTGATCAGCGCTTGCAGCCGCAGCAAGAGATTCGACTGGAGCCTCTGAACCCCAATCCGAAACCCGCTGCATGTCTTCCATGGAATCAATCAGAGACTTAATCTCCTTGATTTCACCCATGTTGGTGTCAAAAGCGGCCTTACGCTCCGAGTCGATGATGATTGCACCATCCTCGGTGCGGAAGGAATCCGCAATATCGTTGTTGGCTGTCATCTTCTCGCGCAAAGCGCCCTGAAGTTCTGTCAGCCGACTCTCGTCAAATGCCATAGTCGTAACTCCTGTTCGACATAGTTGATGGTTTTGATGTCAGTCGGCTTAGGTAAGCACCATTACCGATTTGAACAGAAGTAATCTTAGATTACGAAAATGTATTTTCGCTGCAACTGCTATAGTAGTAGTCTAGGAAACTTTCCAGTGCTCTGGAATCAATTCAGTTGCACCAAGCGCCCGTGCGCGCTTCTTTATATGCCGTTTAACCGCAGGTTTACTCTTTGCTCTACCAAACGCTTGTATAGCATTCTTCAAATCGCCAACATCACGAATGGGATACGAACCATCCGGCATCGCCATTCCCCTGCCTGCGTACTCCGCACGGCGTTCATCTGTATAGTCACGCTTTCCTGAAACTAAACCACCACCCGGCAAAGCCTCTACGCCGCGAACACCTCTATTAATCAATGGCTCCCAATTGTTGTTGCGAGTGCGCGGAAGGTCGATAATCCGTTTCCTTCGCTTCATGTTTGGAGTTTCAATAACCAATCGTCTAACATTAGGTGAATTCCTAGCAGCGACATACTGTTCGTGGTCATCGCAGGGCATCCACTTGCCGACCCCCATCTGGTGCGCTCCCGCGCAGCCAATGGCAGCAGCAGCGGCCTCGGCCTCGGCCCGAGTGCCGAAAAAGTTCTTCTTATCGGAAGCGTGAGGAGCCTTTTCCTTACATTCCTCACAGCATGCAGACTTTTTGCCCTGCTCCGCCTGCCATTCCCGGTAGGCGGCACTGCCCTTTTTGATCAATAGATCCAAGGCTTCATCCGATTCGCATAAACCCCAACCGCCTTCTTTTTTATGTGCGCCGGTACAGCCCAACATCTTGGCAACTTTTAATGCCTGTTTCCTTGTTGGAAGAACTTGGTCTTTAACGGGATCTTTTGCCATAATTGTAGTCTACCCTACCTATTCGCTGCCTATCACAAGCCCATGAACTCGGCGACTAGTGGACTACCCCACGGTACGGGGTCTTCATCTTTTTTTGCTGGTGCCCTCGTTGGTAGACCCAGCGTCGCTTCTCTAATAAGTTCTTGCAGACTCCCCAAACCTCCATCCTCTCTCAACTTCGCCTTCTCCTTTTCCGGCAAAGCAAACCACTTAGCGATTAGATCAGTCATGGTTGCTCTCAACTCCGACTGCTGCTTGCGAGTCATACTGGTTACATCCAAAAGTTCGTTAATAGCAGCGGTCATGTTCTTGATTGTCCTGTTGTCAACAACATCGCCTGCTTCATTTGTCGTCACTAGTTCCCGTCTCACCGTCCTAGCGTCCGCATCCGCAGCCCTAATCTCTGCCGACGTAGGTTCTCCAGCCCGCTTCCTTTCCTCCAACAATTCCCTAGAGAGTATTCGATCCAGATCAGACCCAGACCTTGCCTCGCCCCTCTTGCGTTCTCTAAGAGGTTCTTCCAGTTCACTGATGTACTTCTTCATATCTGCTGCTGTCACAATGTGATCGCCGCCCCGCACCCCACCCGCCCGGGGGGCACGACCGCCACTTCTTTGACTTTTCTCCAGCGTCGTCGGATCCACGCCACTGTCATACGACAACATCAGGACGGCAGCCTCATTCCGCTGCTTAAGCCATGGATCCAAACCTTTTTGGATTCCGATTGCATGCCAGTTGCGGTCCTTGAACTCAAGCACGAAGCCGCTCTCAACGTCGCCCGCTGGAACCCACAACCCTCGTTTTCCATCAGGACCATCCTCAAGATCCTCATCCTTCACCGTGACTTGAAAACCGTTGCTTTTAATACCGTGTTCGGATGCACGCTTACCGTCCGGCATTATGGTATTTTCATCAATTAGAGTTACGCCGTCCCTACTCTTTATCTCATCGATAAGACGCAGTCTTGCGGGGTTCGGGACTTTATCGCCGTCTTCATTTGTCACCGTAGAACCCGGAACTTTTGTGGGCAAATCCGGCGCTTCAAGATCAAAACCCAACAGCGACAGACCCCTCTCTGCCGTTCTCGAACTTTTCACTTCCCTCTTCAAGGTCGCATATATCTTAGAAGGCCGAGGCTCCAAACCCTCGTCAACTTCCCTACCCAGATGTGTCTCTTCCAACGGATGACCCGGACCAACAACCTGCATGTTCGTTGGAGCAAAACCACCACTGACCATTACCTTCAACTGCTCGTCACTTTCCTTATCCAACTCTGCTTTCCTAGCAGCCCTCTTCTCTCGCTCGGCCTTTCGACGCTCCTCAGCCTCTGCGATAAGTCTCACCTTTTCATTTAGTTCATCTAGTCGCGCCTGCTGGGTCGGGTCAAGTTCTATACCCTCAGCAGTTAACTTCTTCAACTCTGCCTGTTCTTTTTTCGACAATACTAAGACCGGGTCTACTTCTACTTCTTCTTCTATTCCTAGCGACTCTTTGAGGACCGCAATACGCTCTCCAGATTCAGGCAACCCTTCCTCTTCCAATCTCTCCAATTCTTCCAGTTGCTCCTCCTCCGACATGATGTCAACTTCTCGTCCAAACTCCCCTTCGCCGATGGCCTCACCCGACTGATCAACTTCAGACTCATCATCCGGTTTGGGAGCCGTTGCTTCAACAAGAGGTGCGCCCTCCTCATCGTCCTCATCGTCATCCTCCTCATCCGTCGGCAACGGCCTTTCTGGCAGGCCCATAAAAGCAGCCGCCTCACCTTCTAGCCGATTCTCGTCGTCGTCGTCGTCGTCGGTCAGATCATCAGACGACACCAACATTTCGTCATAAGCCTCCTGATGGTTTTTCATCTTGTCGTATTTCTCAGTTGCCTTCCCTCGCGCTATATCGTTCTTCTCCTGCTCCTTTCCCCGAGCCGCTCTACGCTCCGCCAGATCCTTATCCGCTTTTTTCAGTTCCTCTTCCAGAACTGAAATACGCTCCTCCTCTGCCTCAGTAGGCTCTTCCTTCTTTTTCAATTCATCCAATTCTGCGCTTATCCGATCCTGAACATCCGTCGGCAACGGCCTTGCAAGTTCTACACGATCACGCTCAAGTTCATCTATATCAGCCTGAACATCATCCAAACTCTTCATCAACTCATCATGCTCTTTAGGACTCATATCCAAGCCCTTTAGCCACTTTTTTAAACTTTCCTGTTCCTTTTTAATCGCTTCAGCAGTAACCAGATCGTCCAGATCGCGGCTCGCGTCCGCCAACTGACGTTCCAGCCGAGCGATCATTTCATCTTCTGATTCCTCTTCACTGCCCGGCCTTATCGGCGCCTGATCAGGCTTGTTCTCACCCGCCCGCTCCTTACGCCGTTTATTCAAAGCGTCAAGTTGTTCCTTTAACTCCGCTACTTCTTTTCTTCTTGCTTCTATTTTAGTTTTCGATTCCTTGGGCTTTTTCTCCTGCGAAGTCCTCTTTTTCCCAGTCGTGCGACCCTGTCGAGTAGCGGCAGAACCCTTCGGCTTTTCTGTCGGAAGTTTCGTTACCTTTTTAGGTAGACTTGCACGGTGTTCTTCATCACTTATAAATGAGAAACTCTCCTGAGACGCATCCTCTGGCCATTCAGAAGTTTCATCTAAATCATCGAAGAATTCCCATCCACCCTTTTTCTCATATTTTTCCCTCACATATTTCGTGCCCACCGGGCCATGGGGTTGCCGCATGGAGGGCTCCGGCTTGTACACGCCTTCCCCTTCTTCTCGCAGTAGCACATAAGTCGTGTTCTTACTCCCGCGCTCGCGCCGCTGCCCCAACAACTGGCCTTCTTCATTCCTTGCGTGAATGCGCCATTCGCTTTCCGTTTCTCCAGCCTCTATGATTCTGATCCGCTGCTTGCCAGTTGAAGCGGGCGGCGTAGGCGTTTCGACCTTTGGAACGTCAGGCTCCGGTACAACCTCCTCAGGAACATCGGTGTCCGACACATCCTCACGCTTAGGAGAAGTCCGAGGAACAGCCGAAGCCCACTCTGTATCATCGAAAAAAGTCCAACCTGCTTCTTCACCGGCTGCACGATCGTCAGCGTCCAACTTTTCTCGGTCAAATCGCGGATCGTAATACTCACCATCTTGATCGGGCTTTGGCTTAACCCTGTAAAACCCCGCCTTGCCCTCTCCTCCACGCTTCTCTACTAAAACATGTCCTTTTGCATTCTGACCTATGACGCGATATTCAAAACCTTCTTGACCTAAGTTGTCCCAACTCTCAATCCTTACCTTAGGAACATCTGGATCAGGCACCTCAGTGGGTATCGCATCCTTAGGCTTGGGCTTAGGCTTGGGCTTAGGCTTGGGCTTAGGCTTGGAAGGTTTAGATACTGACTCATCCGGATGTACCGCATAATAAACAGGTTCCCAAAAACGCAATAGAGAATCCTCTAATGGGCGACTAGCCGTTATACGATTAAGGAAAGCGGCATACACTGCTTCTAAACGCTCTTTAACATCCTGAATCTCGTGATCAGGAGAATCCGCATCCAACTTGTCATAATCCGACAACGTCTTTCGAACAGCATCCACGGCATGCATTTCGTGGTCATTGAAAACCGCTGCATATGTCGAAAGCAACTGAACCCGATTCGATTCAGCCGCAGACAACACATCGTCATTAGCAATCCGCTCATACAGACTTACTAGTTCGGTTTCCACCTCATCTGGATCCATGTCTTGAGGCATGGCCCCGCCCCAATACATTTCTCGTTCCGAAGGTAACCCAGATCCGTCATAGTGATACTCGGCCCGTTCCACCGCTGCATCAAACATCTCTGGGGCGGTAAAACGCGCATCTTCTGTTTCGTTTCCACTCAGCAGAATGTCTCTAAGATCATCAAAATATTCTTGAAACGCTGCATCCTTCCGTTGATCTATCGGATCATCCGACCCGGCCCACGGACTCGTCCTCGCAGCATCCGCCCGATCAGAATAAAACGGTGTTAGATCAGCATCAGAAGAACCTTCTCTAGCATAAACAAGTTTATTATTTATACTTTTTTCTTGTTTCTCTATTCCAGACCTCAACCACTCCTTACGTTTATCCATCGGCAAAGCATCAAGCCAAGCACGCTGTGCATC
>Ga0206679_10003820_pt1 | contig 11399 bp, 9 predicted proteins | sample M110012015metaG_FD_155464 | JGI IMG/M metagenome (GOLD analysis project Ga0206679, IMG submission 155464) | Ammonia-oxidizing marine archaeal communities from Monterey Bay, California, United States - M1 100m 12015 | ecosystem: Environmental > Aquatic > Marine > Intertidal zone | place: USA... | reverse complement strand
CCATCCCTTGCCTAAAGCCACGGGGTTGCCGTTACTTAGCAATGTGCTGTGGGGGCCATTTATGCGAACTGTAAACGTGCTCATCACATCGGGACGGTCGGGGTAATAGGTGATTTTGCGAAAGCCTTCGGCCTCGCATTGGGTGCAGTACATACCATTTGATAGGTACAGCCCTTCGAGGGCGGTGTTTGCTTCCGGATCAATTTGAACTTCGCACTCCCAGACAAACGGGATTGATGGAACGTCACAGGTCAGCCCTTCGGATGTCAGCTTGGGCTTCACCGTTTCACCATCGATCCGCGCGCTGATCAGCGTAAGGTTTTCGCCATGCAGGAAAAAGGTGCGATCTGCGGCGTTTTGGTTGGGGGATACGCGCATACGCGATGTGACGCGAGTGGCAGAAGGGGCCAGGTCAAAAGTTAAATGAACCTTTTCGATGCGAAAGCCAAAGGGGGTGTAATCGTCAAGGTAAATCGTTTGAGGGCTCGCATCACGCATGAGAAGGGACTGCCTTTTGGGGTCAATAATTGAACGTGACGTTAGGCTGATGCGCGCGGGCCCGCAAGATCGGTTGGGCAACAGTGAACTGCCCTGATTGTCGTGCGTCGCTTGGCGCTCATCGGTTACGCACTAGGTTCGATTTCATGACGACGGTGGTGTGGTTCAAACGCGATCTGCGGCTGGCAGATCATTCGGCGCTGGCTCAGGCGGCGGCGCAGGGGGCTGTGCTGCCTCTTTATGTGTTTGAACCCGATTATTGGGCCCAGCCGGACGTATCGGGCCGACAGTTTGAATTTGTCCGAGAGAGCGTTGAAGATCTGGCTTTGGCGCTGCGCGCGGCAGGTGTCGACCTTGTTGTGCGTGTGGGCTGTGTCACTGATGTGTTGCGCGATCTTAAGGCGGACATTGGGTTTGACCGGATGCTGAGCCATGAAGAGACGGGCAATGGCTGGACGTATGCCCGCGATATGTCGGTGGGGGATTGGTGTGGTGCCAATGGTGTTGCTTGGCAAGAACTGACGCAATCCGGTGTGGTGCGCCGCCTCAACAGCCGCGACGGTTGGGCGCTTTTGCGCAACACATGGTTGCGACAACCCCAAGCGGATGTGCCAATGGCGATGAAGGGCCCTGCTTTGCCCAGTGATCCGGTGCCGCCGCTCGTCGCAGCTGACTATTGTCGCGTGCGGCAAATTGGTGGGCGTACAATGGGCCTGTCACTTTTGGGTGGTTTTTTGACAGAACGCGGCCAGAATTATCGCAAAGAAATGTCGTCGCCCGTAACAGGTCAAGCCGCATGTTCGCGGTTGTCGCCTTACCTCGCCTTTGGCTGCCTGAGCGGGCGTGAATTATCGCAGGCGACGGCCATTCGCCAGCGTGAAATCAAAGGCACGCGAACAGGATGGGGCGGATCATTAAAGTCATTTCAGGCGCGGCTCGCCTGGCGCGATCACTTTATGCAAAAGCTCGAAGACACGCCTAAGCTTGAGTACCGCTGCTTGCACTCGGCTTATGAGGGGCTGCGCCCTGATATGCCGGATTCTGGGCGTTTGGCTGCGTGGACGGCCGGCGAGACGGGGCTGCCGTTTCTCGACGCCTGCATGCGATACCTGAATGCGACGGGGTGGCTTAACTTTCGGATGCGCTCCATGGTGACGGCTGTGGCCTCATATCATTTGTGGTTGGATTGGAGGGTGACTGGCCTGCATCTGGCGCGTCAATTCACCGATTTCGAACCGGGAATTCATTGGCCGCAGATCCAAATGCAATCGGGGACAACGGGAATGAATACTGTGCGCATTTACAACCCGATCAAACAGGGCCGGGATCAGGACCCATCTGGCACCTTCACCCGCACATGGGTTCCCGAACTCGCGGCCGTACCTGATGCGTATCTTCAGGAGCCATGGACTTGGACGGGGGCCGACACGATTCTTGGTCAAGCCTATCCATACCCAATAGTGGATGTGGCCGAGGCCGCGCGAGAAGCGCGCCAAAAAGTTTGGGCCGTGCGCAAGGGCCCTGAGTTCCGACAAGAGGCCGCGCGGGTCATTACCAAACATGCCAGCCGCAAGGACCCGCAGCGCCATTTCGTGAATGATCGCGCAGCTAAACCACGCAAAAGGGTATCTGACACGGCAGATTCCCGTCAGATGGGCTTTGATTTCTGATGGCCCGCATGCGCAAGAAGTCTGATCTGCCGGTTAAGATGTGCCCGGTCTGCCAGCGCCCGTTCACGTGGCGCAAAGCGTGGGAAAAGGTATGGGACGATGTGAAGTATTGTTCACAGCGGTGCCGACGCAACGCAAAATCCAAAAACTAAGCGATGAATGCAATCTAGAATTGCAATTTTGCGCTGGTTCGTCAAATTTCTGCCGGGCATTTAAAATAATTGCTGATTTTGGTAATATTTTCGGACCAATGCTGTTTACGATAGGAAACATTCACCTTAAGCACGCCATCGCATACAATAGAGCCGGGGCAAGAGTGTATTATGACAAACTACGTTGAACGAGCTGAACTGCAGGTGGCGGATACGCTGGCCAATTTTGTCGAAACGCAGGCATTGACTGGCACCGGTGTGGCAAGCGCAGATTTCTGGACCGGCCTGTCGGCACTGGTGCATGATTTAGGGCCAAAAAACCGTGCGCTGCTCGATACGCGAGCCAATCTGCAGGCCAAGATTGATGCGTGGCATGTGGCAAACCGCGCAGATCATTTTGATGCCAACGCGTACCAACAATTTCTGCGTGACATCGAATACCTTGTGCCTGAGGGTGAAGCGTTCGAAATTGATACAAACAACGTTGACCCCGAGATTGCCAACATACCCGGGCCACAATTGGTGGTGCCGATCACCAATGCGCGCTTTGCACTGAATGCGGCCAATGCCCGCTGGGGCAGTCTGTATGATGCGCTTTATGGCACGGATGCGTTGGGTGATTTGCCCGACGGCAAGGGCTATGACTTGGCGCGGGGTGCGCGTGTTGTGGCTTGGGCAAAAGGGTTTCTGGATGATGCGGTGCCGCTGGCAGGTGGTAAATGGGCGGATGTGGACGGGGTTGCCGTCGTCAGCAATTCTTTGGTGGTGACCATTGCTGGTGCGCCGGTTGCATTGTCTGATCCGGCGCAATATGCGGGCCACACCACATCTGATCTAGGCGCACATTTTCTATTCAAGAACAATGGATTGGGTGTTGAAATTTTGGTGGATCCAGACCACTCAATCGGTGCGACTGACCCAGCGGGCATAGCGTCGATAAATCTGGAATCGGCGATGTCGGCGATCATGGATTGCGAAGACAGCGTCGCTGCCGTCGATGCACAGGACAAAGTCTTGGCTTATGCCAACTGGTTGGGTTTGATGCGCGGCGATTTGGAAGAAGCGGTCGACAAGGGCGGCAAAACAATCATCCGCAAACTCAATAATGATTTCAACTATACAGGCCCGGATGGCGCAGATTTTGTCGTCAAACGCCGCAGCCTAATGCTTGTGCGCAATGTAGGCCATCTGATGACGAACCCCGCCATAATGGACCGTGATGGTCGAGAGATCGGCGAGGGTCTGATGGATGCGATGATGACCACACTGATCGCGATGCATGACCTGAGCAAGACCGGAGGGATGCGCAACTCGGTTGCGGGTTCGGTGTATGTGGTCAAACCCAAGATGCACGGGCCGACGGAAGTGGCCTTTGCGGACGAGATCTTTTCGCGCGTCGAAGCGGTTCTGGGTCTGCCTGCCTACACGGTTAAACTCGGCATAATGGACGAAGAGCGGCGCACCAGCGCGAACCTCAAGGAATGTATCCGGGCTGCGAAATCGCGCGTGGCCTTTATCAATACTGGCTTCTTGGACCGCACAGGTGACGAGATTCACACCTCGATGGAGGCGGGGCCCATGGTGCCCAAAGGCGAGATGAAAGATAGCGCCTGGATTGCGTCCTATGAGGATCGTAATGTCGATATCGGTTTGGCCTGTGGCCTGCAGGGCCGGGCGCAGATCGGTAAAGGCATGTGGGCGATGCCGGACCTGATGGCGCAGATGCTTGAAACCAAAATTGGACATCCCAACGCGGGCGCTAATTGCGCCTGGGTGCCATCGCCGACAGCGGCCACTTTGCATGCGACACACTACCACAAAGTCGATGTTCTGGCACGTCAGGCTAAAATAATGGCGGGTGGCGCGCGAGGCACTCTGGATGATCTGCTGGCCATTCCAGCAGCCATGGGTCGCAATTTTTCGCCAGAGGTTATTGCCCATGAAATTGAAAATAACGCTCAAGGCATCCTTGGGTACGTGGTACGGTGGATAGATCAGGGTGTGGGCTGTTCCAAGGTTCCAGATATCCACGATGTTGGTCTGATGGAAGACCGTGCAACATGCCGGATCAGCGCACAAGCTTTGGCAAACTGGCTGCATCATGGTGTGGTCAGCTCAGATACCGTGTTGGCCGCGTTGAAAAAGATGGCGGCCGTAGTGGACCGTCAGAACGCCGGCGACCCGGCTTACACGCCGATGGCCCCAGGATTTGACGGCATTGCCTTTCAGGCGGCCTGTGACTTGGTATTCGAAGGGCGCAACCAGCCCTCTGGATATACAGAGCCTGTGTTGCATGCGCGGCGGCTGGAATTTAAGGCTTTAGCTGCAGAACTCCAGTTGAACGTAAGCTAAATCAGTTTTGTTGGGGTACGAGGGGCTAGCCCCTCGCGCTCTCAAGGATATTTTTGGCCGAAAGAATGCTCAACTGGCCGATAACTAAGGAGAAGATACAATGGCGATTACATTGCAACAGGCACAGACGATTATTTCACAATCGTTCGCCAAGGGCCGAGAGATGGGCTTTAAGCCTTTGTCGGTTGTTGTGCTGGATGCCGGCGGCCACTGCAAAGCGTTCGAACGCGAAGATGGCGCTGCACCGGGACGGTTCGGTATTGCGCAGGGCAAGGCTTATGGCTCTGTGATGTTGGGTCTTGCGGGAACGGCGCAAATGGCGCGCGCAGAGCAGCAGGCCTATTTCATGGCCGCGATAAACGGTGTCTATGGTGGCCAGGTCGTTCCGGTGCCCGGCGGCGTGCTTGTGCGTGATGACAGTGGCGACATTATCGGGGCGGTGGGCGTTACTGGCGACACATCTGACAATGACGTTGTGGCAGCGGTTGCGGGCATCACTGCGGCGGGTCTTGCGTCTGAGGTTTAGGCGCATTTGCGACTGTGATTTGGTGCACAGTGACCTGCGCGTAAGGTGACCTGTTCAGGGATCGTTTTGATCGGCTATACAGTCACCACACGCAATCACTGAGGTGCCTTCCATGCCCCGCCCGTTAATTGGAATTATCTCCAATCACCACATGATAAACGACACCTACGAGGTTCAGGCCGCGGGGATCATCAACATATCTGCTGTGGGTCAGGTATCACAAGGCTTGCCTGTGTTGGTACCTGCCGAACCGGATCATGTGCGGGTGTCCGATCTGCTTGAGCAATTTTCGGGCTTTGTCTTTACCGGGGGCCGCGCCAATGTGCACCCTGCAGAATATGGAGAAGAGCCAACTGAAGCCCATGGTGAATTTGATAGCAACCGTGACCGGATTACTTTGCCGTTGATACGGGCATTGGTTGACCGGGGGCAGCCGTTTCTGGGTATCTGTCGAGGATTTCAGGAGGTCAACGTGGCAATGGGCGGATCACTCTACCCGGAGATACGGGACCTGCCGGGCCGGGATAATCACCGAATGCCCCCCGATGGCTCTTTGGAAGAAAAATTCGCCCTGCGCCATGACGTGACTTTTACCAAGGATGGTGTGTTTCACAAGCTGATGGGGCAAAGATCGGTTCAGACAAACACCTTGCACGGGCAGGGGATCAAAGTGGCTGGTTCAAGTGTTGTGGTTGACGGTCATGCGCCTGATGGTACACCCGAAGCGATCTATATCGACGGCGCGCCGGGCTTTACTTTGTCGGTGCAGTGGCACCCGGAATGGAACGCTAAAGCGGATCCGGTATCGCGCCCGTTGTTTGAAGCGTTTGGTGCGGCCTGCCGGTCTTGGGCGAAAGGTGACGATTGTCGCTCAAAGCTGCGCAGCGTCTGACACGCAATTCGCCCTAGTGCATTTCCCTTAGTTTTTCGCGCGGTTTTCTTTTGGGAATGCGGCACAGCCGGATGTCTCTGGCGGGCCAGCCTTTGCTATCGTCAGAGACGCGATAGCTCGCTGACGATTAAGCCGTGTTGTCAATCCTCGGCAAAAACTCGGGCAAAGATGGTATCAACATGTTTGGTGTGGTAACCAAGATCGAACTTTTCCTCGATTTCCTCTGGGCTTAGAGCCGCCGTCACATCTGCATCAGCAAGCAGTTCTTGCTTGAAGTCGGTGCGGTGTTCCCAAACTTTCAGCGCGTTGCGCTGCACATAAGAGTAGGCATCTTCGCGACTCACACCGGCTTGGGTGAGTGCCAGCAACACCCGCTGGCTCATCACAAGGCCGGGGAATTTGTTCATATTTTCCTGCATATTTTCTGGAAATATCAGCATCTTGTCTATAACGCTTGTGAGCCTCGCCAATGCAAAATCCAGCGTGATAGTTGCGTCTGGTCCAATCATACGCTCGACCGAAGAATGGCTGATGTCACGTTCGTGCCACAGCGCCACATTTTCCATGGCGGGGATGACAGCCGCGCGTACCATACGGGCAAGACCTGTGAGGTTTTCGGTGAGTACCGGGTTCTTTTTATGCGGCATCGCCGACGAACCCTTTTGACCCATGGAAAAGAACTCTGCCCCTTCCAGAACCTCAGTGCGTTGCATGTGGCGGATTTCAATAGAGATGTTCTCGATTGAAGAGGCCACAACGCCCAAAGTCGCAAAAAACGCCGCATGACGGTCGCGGGGAATGACCTGCGTGCTGATGGGTTCAGGGACCAGTCCCAGTTTGTCGCAGACATGTTCCTCGACAGCGGGGTCAATGTTGGCAAACGTGCCTACGGCGCCTGAAATGGCGCCAGTGGCGATTTCTGCGCGGGCGTCGCGCATGCGGGAAAGGTTGCGGTCCATCTCGGCGTAGAAGCGCGCAAATGTCAGACCCATAGTGGTAGGTTCAGCGTGAATGCCATGGCTACGACCGATGCGAAGGGTGTTTTTGTGTTCAATAGCACGCCGTTTGAGGGCACCCAGCAGTGCCTGCAGATCGGCAATCAGGATGTCGGCGGCTCGAGTCAGTTGCACGTTGAAACAAGTATCTAGAACGTCCGAACTGGTCATGCCCTGATGCACGAAACGGGCTTCGTCACTGCCCACATGTTCGGCAAGATGGGTCAGAAAGGCGATCACGTCATGTTTTGTAACTGCCTCGATCTCGTCGATGCGCGCCACGTCAAACTCGACATCCTTGGCCTTCCATACGGCATCTGCATTGGCGCGAGGGATTACACCAAGATCCGCCATGGCGTCACAGGCGTGCGCCTCTATTTCGAACCAGATGCGGAATTTCGCAGCGGGCTCCCATATGGCGACCATGTCGGGGCGAGAATAGCGAGAGATCATGGGAGCACCTTTTTGTGACTGCAAGACTGGTTTCCGTGCTCTTAAACTGCCCTGTGGTCAGCGACAAGCTGAAGGCCCAAAGATGAGACGCTTTGCCCTGATAGAGGCCGGTTTGGTCAGCTGGGCCATTCTAGAATATAAAAAAGATTGGCATATAATCAGGATTAGCACCCAATAACTGACCGTTAGATGCCTGCGACACCTAAGAAATGCAAATTCCAAGTCGCACACGACATTTGGGGCTGTTATTGGGGGTGAAGCGGCGGGTTTCGTCGCAGCATGCTGATACGTAGAAACTTGCAGGAGTACGACCAAATGGAATGTCTTGGTGACGCCTTGCGCCTTTTGGACTTGGTCGATGACGTGACAGTCGCTGCTGGTGCAAACTGAGATGCTACGTGTTCTTGATGATTTTGAGGGGCGTTGGCGCATTCAAAGGGATATTTTACCAAAAAGTGGTGCGCGCGGTTTGTTCGAAGGAGAGGCGGAGTGGCGCCCTTCCAAAGGTGGATTGGCTTACATTGAAACAGGCACTTTAACATTGTCTGGGGCGGTGCCGATGCAAGCTGAGCGGCGCTATCACTGGGCGTCTGACCTGTCGGTGTATTTTCAGGATGGCCGTTTTTTTCACACTGTTCCGGCGGGTGGGGGCGAAACGCGGCATTGGTGTGACCCTGACCTTTATACGGTTAATTATGATTTTACCGACTGGCCAGGATTTACGGTGCGCTGGCACGTCCGAGGTCCGCGCAAAGCCTACACAATGTGCAGTTTCTTGAAGCCTCTGGAAGCGCCATGAGAGCGGTTTTAATTCACACAGAAGGCCGAGTTTGCCATTGATTGTGGGTGCAGTTCACAACATAACAAACAACCATATGCAAGTTGCTGGCATAAAACACGGTTGTATTTTCGGTTGGTGCGTCTGACCATCTTCGTGTTTTGGAGCATGGTGTAGCTTTTCTCTGAGATACGTCACCCAGATAATAAAAATAACGCAAGTCATTTGTGATCTGGTATCCGGAATTTTGCAGTTGCAGAAAAATGAAGAGCGATGCAAAACCAGCGCGATACATAGTTGCAGGCAAGGAAAGCCCAATGGAAAAAACAATTCGTTACAATGTTCTGAGCCAGGTTGTCGGAGCGGAAGCGGGGTTTGCGCTGCGTTGCAAACAAGCAGCTCTGTTAGTGGCTGGTGTACTTTTTCTCGCACTCGCAGCAAAGATCAAAGTGCCGATGTGGCCTGTTCCAATCACCATGGGCACGTTTGCGGTCCTGACGATTGGTGCTGCATATGGGCCGCGCTTAGGGTTGGTGACAATGATGGTCTATATGTTGGTCGGCGCGCTGGGTTTTGACGTATTTGCTGGGTCCTCGGCAGAGGTTTCGGGGCTGAGCTATATGCTGGGCGGCACGGGTGGATATCTTGTGGGATACGTGATGGCGACCCTTGCATTGGGTGTGCTGGCACAGCGTGGCTGGGATCGGTCCGTAAGCTGGATGGCGCTGGCGATGCTGATCGGGAATTCATTGATCTATATCCCCGGCGTGTTGTGGCTGGGCCAACTTTACGGATGGGATAAGCCGATCTTGGCGTGGGGGCTAACGCCGTTCTTGGTCGGTGATGCGCTGAAACTTGCTTTGGCGGCCGTTCTTTTGCCGGTTGCGTGGAAGCTGGTGAGCCGCGCGCGCGACTGATCGAATTGCGACCAAATTGAGAGGCGCGGGCCTTGCGGCCCGCGCCTTGTTCTATTTAAGACGCTGTCGGCACACCTGAGCTTAGACGCCCCATGACATTTTGACTGTTCATAAGACACCGTGTGGCAGTCGGCCCTTTTCATAGACCCCAACAGTTCGATTTTGACGTTGTATGCGTCCGCTAGGGATATGTGGAAACATCCATGCAAGACCGGCTATCTTTATAGGTTTGCTGCAAGCCCCCTCTTTCGGGTGTCGTTGGGCTTAGCACTTGATTGGCGCAGTCTTACAAATTGGATACTTACTGCGCAAGAAAGCAGGCAACCTTGTGACCGTTTGTGCGCTCTGACAAGGGTGGAGAGAATTGACTGCATTGTGGTTCAGCTTGCGGACAGCGAGAGGCGAAGCGACAGCCTTTGGGCAGGTTGATAGGACTCGGAGGATCTCCTTTAAGCCGGGTGCGACCCTTGCTACTGCGCTGACTACTGTTAACCGAAGGCACCGCGTTCAACAGCGCCTTAGTGTAAGGATGGCGGGGGTTGGCAAACAGACTTTGCCGATCAGCCAGTTCCACGATCTCACCCAGATACATCACTGCAACTGTGTCACAGATGTGTTGGATCACGCCCAAATCATGCGAGATGAAAAGATAGGTTAGCCCAAGTTCTTTTTGTAGATCACACATAAGGTTCAAAATTTGCGCTTGGATTGCCACATCAAGGGCGGAGACGGGTTCGTCACAGACGATCAATTCAGGCCGGGTTGAAAGAGCACGGGCCAGCCCCAGCCGCTGGCGCTGGCCTCCCGAGAACTGATGCGGAAACAGCGCCTGCTGTTCGGGCCGCAGACCCACCTGTCGGAAAAGTTCTGCTACATGTGCGTTGCGGTCGGCTTTGGTGCCTATGTTCATCAGATCGAGAGGTTCGCGGACAATGGATCTGGCGCGTTTGCGCGGATCAAGCGAGGAATAAGGATCTTGAAAAACGATCTGGAAACGCGATCGTGCAGCGCGCAACTCTTCTCCTTCAAGTGCGCTGATGGTGGTATTTTTCAGGGTGACGTTGCCCTCGGTGATATGGACAAGTCGCATGATCGCCAAAGCGGTCGTGGATTTACCTGACCCGCTTTCTCCGACAATGCCAAACGTGGTGCCAGCGGGGATCTCAAAGCTTAACCCGTCCACAGCATGTACTGTATTGGACCTCCCCGGCAGCAGGCCTCGTTTCCCACCAAAATACACTTTGAGATTTTCAACGGTGAGCGCGATGTCCTGTGTCATTTAACGCTCTGCATGTCGGCGGCCCAGCAGGCTGCGAGGTGATTGTTTTGCGTTGCTGTCAGATCTGGCTTGTCTTGGTAGCAGTGGTCCAGCACCGCGTTGCATCGAGGCGCAAAGGCGCAACCTTTTCCAAGATCGGTCAGGGCAGGGACGACGCCGGTGATTTCCGTCAGCCGCTCACGCACTGGGTTGGGCATGTCTGACAAATGGGGCACACAGGCAATCAACCCCTTAGCATATGGGTGTTCAGGGTGAGAAAGAACAGTGTTCACATGGCCCATTTCGACAATGCGCCCGGCGTACATCACAGCGACTGTATCTGCGAGTTCCGCGATCGCACCCATGTCGTGGGTGATCATGATGATGGCGGTGCCCATCTCGTCTTGTAGGTCCTTGAGCAGATCAAAAATTTGAGCCTGTACCGTGGTGTCGAGCGCCGTTGTCGGTTCATCGGCGATAAGCACACGTGGGCGACATGCGAGGGCCATCGCGATCATTACGCGTTGACGCATCCCGCCTGACAGCTGGTGGGGATAGGCTCTGGCGCGGGTTTCGGGCTCTGGGATATCAACGGCCTTGAGCATGTCGATGGCGCGTGCGTGGGCCGCTTTGGCAGACGCGTTTTCATGCAGTCGCACGCTCTCGGCAATCTGCTCGCCCACGGTGAATACGGGATTGAGCGAGGTCATGGGTTCTTGAAAGATCATGCCGATCTCTTTACCGCGAATTTTGCATAGCGAGACTATGTCCAGTCCGATCAGTTCTTGCCCCGCCAGCTTGATTGAACCGGATGTAATCTGGCCTGGCGGACTCGGGATCAATCCCATGATCGATAGCGCCGTCATTGACTTGCCACAGCCCGACTCTCCGACGATGCCTAGTCTTTC
>Ga0206679_10003817_pt1 | contig 11407 bp, 8 predicted proteins | sample M110012015metaG_FD_155464 | JGI IMG/M metagenome (GOLD analysis project Ga0206679, IMG submission 155464) | Ammonia-oxidizing marine archaeal communities from Monterey Bay, California, United States - M1 100m 12015 | ecosystem: Environmental > Aquatic > Marine > Intertidal zone | place: USA... | reverse complement strand
GCGCCAGCAGGAACTACTGACCCAACAAGTAGCCTCTATAACTCAACCATGCTTCTTATGGCTGCTCTGCTGGCAATTGCGTTGGTGAGTAATGCCTTAATGCGCCCGGTTGATCCGAAGCATCACCTGATCGAAAACTGAGAACGAAGAGCTCAACATTAGCGGTGGTGAATTTACTCACTCCGCTAACAATTGGCTTATTTCCCCTGGTTGCGGAAATCTGGCTACTTTGTGTTTCGAAAAAACAAGATTACCGTCAACTTTGACGTCGAAGATACCACCACTGCTGGGAACTAATAAGGCATCTTCTCCGGTCGCCTCTTTGATTTCAGCTGACACACGGTCAGCATCAAGTTGATAGTTTCAGGCCATGCAATAAGTAATTTCGATATTCATTTATCTTAACTCTGTGTTTTAGTAACGGTATACGAGATCATATTCTATTCTGGGGGATAGGTGCTATTCTTGATTGCGCTTAGACAATTCCCTCTGTCTGATTTTCATGTACCATAGCGAAATTTATAGCAAACTTTCAAAATGGATCATCTCTATGACGTCATCTACAGGCAGAATCATGTTCCGCAGCACTGTCTTTGCTCTTAGCACTCTTTCTTTAACTTGCCTTGCCCAAGAAACCCCAGATAGCTGGTATGAAGATGGGCGCAATGTTGTAGAGCGCAACCTCGCCTACCGTAATTTGGCGTCTTCAAACGCAATTGCCAAGAATGTCATTTTGTTTGTTGGAGATGGCATGGGTGTTTCCACCGTAACAGCGGCAAGAATACTGGCAGGTCAATTAGAAGGTAATCCTGGCGAAGAAAACGAGCTTTTCTTCGAAACATTCCCAAATGTAGCTCTTTCAAAAACTTACAACACCGACGCTCAAGTACCCGATTCAGCGGGCACTATGTCAGCAATGGTAACCGGCATAAAAACTGATCGTGGCGTGATAAGTGTCAATCAGAATGTTTCCCGAGGCGATTGCAATTCAACTCAAGGTAATTACACTCAAACTTTTCTGGAACACGCCGAGCTAAAAGGTTTATCAACAGGTGTTGTAAGCACCGCGAGGCTTACTCATGCCACACCTGCGGCTAACTATGCTCATACCATGGAACGAAACTATGAGGATGACAGAGATGCCGAAACCTTGCGCGTAGTCGGAGACTGCGCTGATATTGCCAGACAATTAATTGAGTTTGTCGATAATTTTCCTGGCAGTAATGGCATCGAAGTAGCTATGGGTGGCGGCCGCCGAAGCTTTATTCCGCGTGTTGAAGGGGCTGACCCTGAAAATAACAGACAAGGGGAACGGCTTGATGGAAGAAATTTGACTGATGAATGGTTAAACACTCTGAGCAATAGTGCCTATGTCTGGAATAAAGAACAATTTGATGCAATAGATGTTAGTAGCGTAGACCACTTGTTAGGACTTTTTAATGCTTCCAATATGCAGTACTCACATGACACAGCCAGTGACCAGGGTGGCGAGCCAAGCTTAAGTGAAATGACTGAAAAAGCCATAGAGTTGCTCAGTAAAAATGAAGACGGTTTCTTCCTAAATGTTGAAGCCGGCCGTATCGATCACGCCCATCATGCCTTAAACCCCTATCGTGCCTTGCGGGATACGATTGAACTTGCCAACGCCGTTCAAACTGCCGCAGAGATGGTCGATCTCGAAGAAACTTTGATCATTGTGACAGCAGATCATAGTCATGTTTTTACTATTGCGGGATACCCAAAGCGCGGCAATCCAATTCTTGGAAAAGTAGTTGGACTCGACAGCGCAGGCGAACCTAGAACCGAGCCCAGTCTCGCAGCAGACGGCAAACCGTACACTACATTAGGTTATGCTAACGGCCGGGGTCATTACGAGTTACCCGACCGCAATACTGCAGATGCTATTTACACGATGCCAATTAGTGATGAGCGACGGAACGACCTTAGTGAAGTTGATACCACTCATGAAGGTTTTCATTCCGAAGCACTTGTGCCTTTAGGAGATGAAACTCACGGCGGTGAGGATGTGGCAATTTATGCTATTGGACCAGGTGCGGATTTAATCCGTGGGGTAATGGAGCAGAACGTCATCTTTCACGTCATGATGGAAGCATCTCAGTTAGAGTCTCGTTAATTGAGTTGAAAATCATAAACCGGACCTAACTTCAGAATCGTTGTAAGCTGATCTAGAGCTTGTCTACATTCATTAAGCAGCGCAGGATCGGCCAAGTCTTCCGGAGACAACCGCGTGCGATAATTAGCTTCAATCCATTTTTTTAGATCACGATAGAGCGCATCGGACAGAAAGACCCGTGCTTTGCAATTCGTAATTTGTTCTTCGCTCATTACCACGCGCAAGCGCAAACAAGCGGGTCCTCCACCATTATTCATACTTTGACGCAAATCAAAATAGATCACTCTATCGATTTCCTCATGCGCCGATTCCAGCTCAGTTAGATAATTATAAACTGGCTCTACCTCTTTACACTCTGCTGGCACAACAATAGAAGTTCCTTGAGAACCTGGAATACTTACTAATTGTGAGTTAAATAAATAGGAAGAAACTGCATTTTCCAGACTAACCTTGCTGCTTGGAACTTCGATGTAAGACAATGCTTTGCCAACAAAAGCAGAATTCAGGTCTTCTTTAAGTTTACTTTTATCCAAAAAAGCTTCTTCATGAAAAAATAGTAAGCTTTGATTCCCAACTGCAATAACATCATTATGAAATACGCCTGCATCAATCGCTGCTGGGTTCTGCTGCGCATAAACCGTTTTATTCTCCAGTAGACAATGGCTTCGCGCTATTGCCTCACAAGAATCCAACGTTTGTCTGGCCGGAAATTTTGATGGTTTCCTAGAGTTGTATTTCCTACTGCTTCCATAAACGAAGAGTTCTGCGCCTTCGTCGCCATAGTTATTACAGAATCGAGTATGATTGGCAGCACCTTCATCGGCAAAGAGTGGCCCCGAAGGTAATGCTTTGTGATGAACATAGCTTTGATCACTGAATATAGATCTCAGAACTCGGGAAGTCGTGTCAATCTCGATAGAGCGATGGAACATGCTAGTTAAGTTGGCGGGAGTAATATGAGTTTTCCCATCGCTAGTATCAAAACAAGGGCTAACAGTGGCTGCATTCGCCACCCACATTGAAGAGGCTGAACAAACGGAGGCAAGGATCTCTGGAGCAGTTTTAGCAACCTTAGCTATTAGCCCAATATCATCGTCAGCAGAAAAACCCAAGCTTCTTAAAGTTGGAATATGGGGCCTTTCTTGAGGTGGTAACACTGCCTGTTTAAGGCCAAGTCGATGCAGCTCCATCATCTTCTCGAGACCTTGCAAGGCAGCGGCCCGAGGCGACGAAATTAAGCCGCCATGAGCCGATGACGCCACATTCCCATAGGACAAACCGGAATAATTGTGACTCAAGCCAACGATACCATCAAAGTTAACTTCGCAACTTTTAGCGTCACTCATAAAGAAATGCCAGGAGCAAGCGACTCAGGTAATTCGACAGATTGACTGAGCATACTGGCGATGGGATAAGCGCTGTAGTCGGCGGCATAATAGGCACCTGGTCGATAGTTCCCACTCGCGCCGACACCACCAAATGGCGCAGCGCCACTGGCTCCCGTAATTGGGCGGTTGAAATTAACAATACCTGCTCTAATTTGGCCAAAGAAAGTTTTCCATGATTCTTGATTATCACTTAAAAGTCCTGCAGAAAGTCCATAACAAGTATTATTGGATTTTTCGATTGCTGAATCGAGGCTTTCTGCCCACTCAACTTGCAACAACGGTCCAAAACATTCTTCATCCCGCAAATCTTTTGCTGTAGTAATATCTATTAAGCCCGGCTGAAGAAAGGGAAAGTTTTTGTCAGGTCTGTGCAATGCAACAATAGGAATAGCACCATTTTCAGTAAGCATGGTTTCGAATTTCAAGATATTATCGGCTGCTACATTCGATATTACTGGACCAATGAAACAATCGTCCCCTGTACCAACCCGAATTTTCTTTGTAGCTTCCACTAAAGTCTTTACTAGTTCTTCATTTCCTGAGTTACGCACTAATATTAATCGACGAGCACAAGTACAGCGCTGACCTGCCGAAATAAAAGCTGATTGAAGAATCATATAGACGGCCGCCCTGCTATCCCTTACTTCGTCTACAACCAGTGGATTATTTCCACCCATCTCCAGGACCAACATCTTATGGGGCTGACCGGCCAAAGCCCGATGAATAGCATGACCCGTTTTCGAGCTGCCGGTGAACAATACTCCATCAACATCCTCGGCATTAACTAATGCTTCTCCTGTCTCCCCACCACCTTGAACCAGATTTAGAACCCCCGAAGGAATGCCTGCTTCAGCCCAACATTGAACCATTAATTCACCAACCAATGGTGTTAGCTCCGAGGGCTTAAAGACCACAGTGTTACCTGCCAATAGCGCTGGAATAATATGCCCATTAGGAAGATGCCCTGGAAAGTTGTATGGGCCTAAGACAGTGAACACACCAATTGGTCGATGTTCTAACTGAACAGAAATATTGTTGTTCTCTTTGCCAAAACTTCCCGTTCGGTCATGATAAGCCTTGACCGAAATAGCAGCTTTACCAATCATAGTGGCAATCTCCGTCTTACTTTCCCAGAATGGCTTGCCTGTTTCTCTATGTATTGCCGTTGCTAATTCTTCTGACCGCTTTTCTATTTGGCTGATAAAAGCAGAGACATAGGAAGATCTTTGTTCAAAGGTGAGTAATTTCCACTCGACAAAAGCTGACCTGGCTGTTTGTATTGCTCGCTCAACAAAGTTGTTACTGGCTGCACTCCCTTTCCAAAGGAGTTCGCCTGTGGCAGGATTTTCTGAAGAAAAATCCTCGCCGTTATCCGTTAGCCATTCACCACCCACATAGTGTTTTTGCGTTACCTGACTCATACCTTTACCGTAATTCCAAGATTTGTATTTGGGCACCTACACTGACTCCCAATACCGATGCATCTTTTTCCAGAATAGAAACTTCTTCTGCGTTACTGTGACTCACCTTAGCCAAAATCAAACGGTAGTCCATTAATTTGCGATTGCTAACGATGCACAACGTTGCTTCATTATCACTCTGCTGCGAGATCAAGTTACTAATGGAAACCGTTCTAGCATTTTTGATTGATGCTATATTTGAGCGCTCACACTCCATGACAGGTCCCGCATCAAATATGTCAACGGTTCCTTGGTAGCTAAACCCTTCATGTTCTAGCAGCTTCCTCGCCGCAATAGAGTCTTTATGAGATTTTCCAACCACATCGACAGCTTCTTGATCCAGCAGCTCTAGATAAACTGGAAATCTAGGCATTAAATCTGAAATAAATTGAGATCCATTGACGGCGCTTATGAAATCAGCGCGGGCAAAGGGAAGGTTAAAAAATTTTTCTCCCAGATTTTGCCAAAAAGGTGACTTTTCATTTTCATTCAGCCAGCCTCTGATTTCAGCAAAAACAATATCACTGAAACGATCCGGAAAGTCGCTCATAAACAAATAGCGACACCGTGATAAAAACTGTCCAATATTATTCTTTCGATACTCCGGCATTAAGAAAAGCGAAATAAGTTCTGTTTCGCCAGTAAAGTTGTTTACAAGGTTGAGTAAATTACTGTTAACACGAATATCCAATGATTCCGAATACTTTGATTCTTTACTAAGTTTATAGTTATAAAATGGTCGCGTAAGACCAACGCCTGCAACAATGCCTGCGGTGCCTACGATATTTCCAGTTTCTGGATCTTCAAGCACTAAAAGATAAACTGACTCTGAGTCTTTACGCTCAGAACCCTTCAGACTCTCAACAACAAGAGCCAGCTTTTTTTCCCAGGTCTTTTTATCAAAAGGCATGGACGTCATGCCACCTGGCAACTTTGCAGATAACTTCAATAAGCTCGGTAGATCATCGGGGCGTGCGCTACGAATTAACATCCTCAGCTCTTCTCGCTGATCAATCTAGTCGAAGTCGACTCTTGTTCATTTAGTTTTTTTAGCTGTTCACCTTGTTCAGATATTCTATACAACAAGTTCAAGCTCAATTTCGCGCGCTCGGCTAGACTGTCGATCAACATAAACTCATCTGCAGTGTGTATACGCCCTCCACAAACTCCTAACGTATCAATATTTGGCAACCCCGCTGCCGCGAGATTGTTGCCATCACAACAACCGCCGGTATCTTTAAACCTTACATCTATTTCTAATTGTTTTCCGCCTTCTGATAACCAATCCATTAACAACTGATTAGTGCGAGAAATTATCTTTGGCGGACGAGAGAAACCTCCTGACAGTTTCAGCTCCGTAGCATGTTCCAGTGAAGCTTTTTCAATTATTGCTGCTAACGATTTTTCTAGACCTTGCTGTTGCTCAGAAGATTCGCAGCGCACATTAAATTGCAACACTGCTTTTTCGGGAACAACATTTAGCGCAGTGCCACCAGATACTTTTGCAATATTCAAGGTAATACCATTTTTCAAGTCAGTAAGCTGTTCTAAATTCATTGCCAAATTACAAAGCGCTGAAATAGCATTGCGACCTTTAGCAAACTCTCTTCCGGCGTGAGCCGCTTGTCCTTTTGCAACTACCGTGTAGTTGCCTGACCCCTTCCGTGCCCTTGACATGGTTCCATCAGACAAGGCTGGCTCATAGATTAGTCCAGCATCGGCGTTCTTAGCCGCTCGTACCAAGCATTCCATTGAGCCATGAGATCCAGTTTCTTCATCGGCATTTAGCATTACTTGCCAACCTAGCTGGGATGAATGATTTGAGGATTCAAAGGCTTGCAATGCCGTCATCATTACCAATATTCCGCCTTTCATGTCTGCCACACCAGGCCCTAACAACGTTTGCTCATCAATTCGACTTGGTGACTGAAAACTATGTGATTCAGGAAATACTGTATCCATATGGCCAACTAATAAAACCTGCAATGGCGCATCAACTCTTTTCTGGAACGTCAAAATATTTCCAAATTCTTCTCGGACTAATTCTCCTGAAATGTCTACATGCTCTCTAGGGTTAGAATTTATTGTAGAGAATGTATCTGCTGTATCAGAAAAATAGGTATTGAAGAATTGACTGACTTTATTGATACCACTCAAATTACCAGTACCTGAATTAATTTCAGACAACTGCATTAGGTTACTCAACAAATCTTCTTGTCGAGAATCGATCCAACTACATCCTTCGCTGAAATTCATTTTCTCTACATTTCTCCTAGAGTTTCATCCATGATAGAAATCGCTTTTTCAAGGTGTTCTCGAGAAACATTCAACGGCGGCAAAAGTCTGATCATGTTTGATCCAGATTTACCAACAAGTAATTGCTTGTCGCGCAATGCCACTAATAATTCAGCACTGGGAACGACGCATTTGACGCCAAGCATAAAACCTAAACCATGAACTGATTCAATCTTGTTCGGGTGCTTATTGATTAGGTGCTCCAATGCCTGAACAAAGAACTGGCTCTTTGTTTTAACGTCATCCAGCAAACCGTTTTCAAGCACCAAATCTAGAACCGCATTCCCCACAGCCGCTGCTAACGAGTTCCCCCCAAAAGTGCTGCCATGAGTGCCAACAACCATTGGCTCTGCGACAGCTTTGGTGGTAAGACAAACACCAATTGGGAAACCTCCTCCCAAACCTTTAGCAAGTGCCATTACATCTGGAAACACGCCGAAGTTTTCATGAGCAAATAAATGCCCTGAACGACCAACTCCACACTGAACTTCGTCAAACATAAGTAACAGGCCATGCTCATCACAGAGTTTCCGTACTGATTCCAGAAACTCTTTGTTGATTGGCCGTATGCCACCCTCACCCTGAATGGGCTCCAGTATTATGCCAGCTGTTTTCGCATCAATTGCATTCTCTAGTGCGGCAAAATCTTCCCACGGCACATGATCAAAGCCATAGTCACCCGGAATAAAATTTTTCATATGTGCTTGGTTGCCAGCGGCGGCTAGCGCAGCTAGTGACCGACCATGAAAGCTCTCGCTAAACCCAATAATCCGAGTTCGCTGGGGATGTCCTTTTGATGCTTGATAACCTCGAATTGCTTTTATACCCGCTTCAACTGCTTCGGTGCCCGAGTTAGCTAAGAAGAGACTATCTGCAAAGCTAACAGCAACCAAACGTCGTGCCAATTCCTCTGCGGCAGGTATGCGAAACACGTTTGACAGATGCCAAAGATTGTTCGCTTGATTCGTAAGCGCAGACACTAAATGAGGATGGGAATGACCAAAACTCGTTACCGCGATACCTGAGAGAAAGTCGAGATAAGCCAAGCCTTCTTCCGTGAACAACTCACTGCCACTACCGCGCCTAAAAACCAGCTCACCAGGAGGATTGTAGTTAGGCCACAAGGCAGCTCTTGGATCTGTTTGAAATCCAGTTTCAATGGCATTGTCAGACACTTTAACCTCCAGCGAATAATATTTAGCAATAGATTACCAAGAACGTAACCAAAGGACTTATCTATCTTTTTCTAACTGATAAATAAGCTGTTTTATTTGCAGAATTATCCGAATATAATTCGGCGAAATCTGGGTTTAGCAATAATCCGGACTATTTTAAAGAACTTGCCCCATGACAGAGCTGAAAATCGACAAAATCGACCTGAAGATATTGCAGACATTGCAGCGGGATGGTCGCATTACTAATCAAGACTTGGCAGAGAACGTATGTTTATCTCCCAGCTCGTGTTTACAGCGGGTGCGCCGACTCCAAAAAGAACAAGTCATCCAATCTTATCACGCCCGAATAGACCTCTCGCGCATCGCTCGACACATCATGTGCATCGCCACGGTTTCCCTCAAAAATCATACACAGCAAGAATTCAAGACATTTGAAAGTCTAATCGCATCAGTTCCTGAAATCGTAGAATGTTATACCGTTAGCGGTGAATCAGACTTTTTAATTCGCATAATTTGTGCTGACATGAATCGTTACTTGGAGATTAATGATGAGCTGGTTAGCGCTAGTAGCTACCAGGTTACTATTAATTCCTACGTGGTAATGAAAGAAAATAAAGCCTTTGAGGCAGTACAGTTGAATACCCTAAAAGGTAACGCCGCGCCCTCTCCCGATTGAGACATAGAAAGCTGCTCTAGCCACACGGCCTTTTAACTTAATGAATGTCTTGTTATTCAAACTAGAATCCACTTTTATCTAACAGGTGTTGCAGTAAAATTCGCAGGGACTTTAGAGCAACGGTCTAAATTCTCGATAACAAAATATAAAAAAATACTATTCAACAACTAGCTGCGATTCGAGAAATTCTGCCTGCCGTCGGTAGTAAAACAAGCGATTCGACATTTTTCGCCAACCGTGGCCCTCATCCGGTATCAGGATATAAGGTGCTTCAACGTCGTTTTCACGCAATGCTCGAACCATAGTTTCTGTTTCATCCATATCGATACGTGGATCCATTACGCCATGGGAATACATTACCGGCACATTGATTCGATCCGCCTGGGCAATAGGCGAATTTACTTCATAGAAACTGCGCCACTCAGGCAAATTAATGTCTCCATACTCGATGCGGTCAGAAGCCTTTAGAGCAGGTGATGCAATTTCCAAGGCCGTGACCCAATCTGCAACACCATAGCGGGAAACTCCAGCTTTAAAATATCCAGGGTAAGCAGCAAGTACAGCGTTCACCATATAACCACCATAAGATTGTCCAGATACTGCTGCCCTTTCTGAATCCACTCTTCCATCGTTTTCGAAGAACTGCAGCATATCGACTAAATCCCGAACACTGTCCAGGCGATTCGTACGATCATCGAGCGCGACATAAGTTCGTCCAAATCCAGAAGAACCTCTGACATTGGGTTCAAATACTGCGACTCCACGGTCAACATGATACTGAACAACCGCGTCGAAATTAGCGACAGATTGCCTCGAGGGCCCACCATGAACCTCAAATACTACTGGGGGAGCTCCTGCTTCAGTTCTGGAGCTAGTATCTGGCAAATACAACAAGCCTTGCAACTCAACTCCGTCTCGCGCGGTAATCCGAATACTTTGAGGGCGGACCAGTCGCTCAGGATCTAACCCTGCCAGGTTTGATTCGAAACTCTGTTGCAATTCCCCACTATTAATATCCCAGGTGTGAATATCGCCAGGCGTCCGCCACCCATTGGTAGTAATTACCATTTTGGACGATTTGGCCGAACAACTGATGTTATAAGTCCCTTCTGGAAGACTCGGCGCTTCAACATTATTGCCTGTCGATAAATTGTGGACTTTGAGTTCGTGGAAACCATCAATGTTCTCTGTCCAGGCTAAAAAACCACTAGTTTCGCCACATAACTCAATGTTAGCCGCATCATGACTAGTCGATTCGATAGCTGAAAATCGAGCACTACTTAAATCGTACTTAACTACCGCGCTAAACTCCCGATTAAGATTTGAGGTTAAGTAAAATCCTGAACTATCTGGCAACCAGGCGAAGCCACCATCGGCATGATTTGCTCTAGACTCTGGCGCAGAGATCGTAGTTAATTCAGTAGACGATGTATTTAAAAGATAAAGATTGTCTCCATCCTCACCCACAGTTTCACTAACAAGCAAATATCTGCCGTTAGGAGAAAGCGAGCGAGCGTAATACCCGTAAGTTCCTTCAAACAATAATTCACTCGCTCCAGATTCGAGATCGGCTTTATAAATATCAAAATCTAATCCGTTTCTCTCGGTAGAAGCAAAATAAATTGTCCGCCCATCTGCAGAGAAATCTCCAAACGACCTAAATCCACCAGAGACAGGAGGCAGTACTATTTTTTCATCATCGCCATCAACATTTATCAGCGCGTAGGATTCTTGTTCATTGCCGTCGTTATCAGCGCCATATAAAAGACGCGTACTATCTGGAGCCCACCGGAAAAAGGTAATACCGTTACCAAATGTTAATTGTTTTATCTGACCCTTATTAGTTGACAGAGTCCAAAGCTGCGGCGTTCCAGTCACCGAATAACTGAATGCAATTGAGTTGCCATCGGGGGATACACGAGCAGATCGCGCGCCACGGGCTAAGAGATATCTACCTATGTCCGCAGGATTATCTCCAGCCTGACCAACGACTATGGGTTCATTTTCTGGCGCAACATAAGAAAGCTCGGACAAGGGATTTTGTTGGGCCAAAACTAAAGACTGAAACACTAAGCCACTAACAAACAAAATGAAATTGAACATTCTCACAAGCTAACACCTTCAAATTAAATTTTAGTTAAAAACTTCTGGACTGATGAGTTCAGAAGAAGCGCTTAACGCCCATTATGTAACCCTTAAGTAAGGTCAAATAATGCTCTTTTTTCTGGAATCTTGAGGCAATAACGCTACCTGCGCTCGAATTTTTGCACTATTTCGGT
>Ga0206679_10003816_pt1 | contig 11408 bp, 8 predicted proteins | sample M110012015metaG_FD_155464 | JGI IMG/M metagenome (GOLD analysis project Ga0206679, IMG submission 155464) | Ammonia-oxidizing marine archaeal communities from Monterey Bay, California, United States - M1 100m 12015 | ecosystem: Environmental > Aquatic > Marine > Intertidal zone | place: USA... | reverse complement strand
TGCCTAGATACATCACCATTACATGGTCAGAAATTTCTGATACCACACCTAAATCATGTGTTATAAAAATAATTGACATTCCAAGTTTCTTTTGAAGTTCTTGCATTAGCTCAATAATTTGTGCCTGAATAGTTACATCTAAAGCAGTTGTAGGTTCATCAGCAATAAGAATTTTTGGGTTACACGATAAAGCCATAGCAATCATTGCTCTTTGTCTCATTCCTCCTGAAAGCTCATGCGGAAAGGAGTCAATTCTTTTTTGAGGTTCGGGTATTCCTACTAAATCTAACATTTCAATGGCAATTTTTCTCGCATCTTTTTTATTTTTATTTTGGTGCAACATAATAACTTCTGATATTTGAAATGATAAATCATAGACTGGATTTAAACTTGTCATCGGTTCTTGAAAAATCATTGAAATACTATTTCCACGAATTTTTCTCATTTCTTTTTCTTCAAGACTAATTAAGTCTTGATTATTAAACAGAATTTTACCTCTGTCGGTAGATGTTAAGTTATTTGGCAATAAGCTCATAATGGAGAGTGCAGTTATAGATTTACCAGATCCAGATTCTCCTACTATAGCAAATGTTTTACCAGCCTTTAAGTCAAATGATACTCCATCCACTGCTTTTACAACTGAGTTACCAACTGTGAAGTGAGTTTTTAAATTTTGAATACTTAATAATGTTTCTTCACTCATTTTTTATTCTAATTAATTGGCGTTACAAAATAATTCAAATCTGGGTATTTATAAAAATTATTCTTATCAAAGACCACTCTACCATTTACTATTGTTGTTTTAACATTTCCTTTTATTTTATCACCATAATATAAATGTGCACAGTTTTTACCTTTTGAAATTAGTTTTTTTGAATCAACAGTCCATTTTTCTTTTAAATCTAAAATAATTACATCAGCATCTGATCCTTTTCTAATAATTCCTTTTTTTGGGAAAATATTAAATCTCTTTGCTGGATTGATACACATTAACTGGATTAGTTTTTTCATCTTAATCTTTTTTTTAGAAACAGCGTTTAACATTAGAGGTAACATAAGTTCTCCACTTGGAGCACCAGGCGGAGCTTTAACAAAATTTTTTTCTCCTTTTAATTTTTCTTCATAAGAAAAAGAAGCATGATCAGAAGCTATAATTGTTAGAGTGTTATTATCAAAACCCTTCCATAATTTATTTTGGTCATTTTTACTTCTTATTGGTGGATTTATTTTTCCAAAAGGCCCAACTTTAATTACATCTTTTTCAGTTTTAAATAAATAATGAGGGCAAGTTTCAGCGCTTACATCCTGTCCTTTTTTTTGAAAATATGAAATTACATCCAGAGATAATTCAGATGTTACATGAGCAATATGGATCTTGGTTTTTGCAATCATGTTTAGATTCAGTATTTTTGAAATCGCAAGAGCTTCTGTTATTGCAGGTCTTGTAGCATTATGAATTGCTGGATTAGATTTTTCAAATTTATATTCATGATTTTTATAGTAATCGAGCAAACTTTGATCTTCAGCATGAAATATTGTTACTAAATTAGATTTTTTTGCATGAATTAATGCGTTTAAAATCTCTTTTTCTTTGGTAAAGCATAATCCATCAAACTCAGATTTTCTATTAGGTGGCGCAGCAATTGTAAAAATTTTAAATGCGATAGCTCCATTTTCTATTAACCCTTTGAGGTTATCGTTAGTTAATTTTCCAATAGCAGGAATAAATGCATAGTTTATAATTGTATTTGTTGAAAAATGTTTTTTCCTATCAAGTAATACTTTTGCATTTGACATGCATGGATTACTTATTGGCATCTCAAATAAAGTAGTAATCCCCCCTTTTGCGGCTGCTTTTGATTCACTCTCTACAGTACCTCTTTTGGGAAAAGATGGAGCACGTACATGAAAATGAACATCAATAACTCCTGGTATAATATTTTTATTTTTTGCATTTATGGTTTTTTTAGCTTTATGATTTTTTAAATTTTTTGTGATATCAATAATTTTACCATTATTAATAACAATATTATTTATTTGAAATTTATTATTAATAAAAACATTTCCATTTTTAATTATTAAATCAAACTTTTTATTCATTTTTAAATATTTTTAATTCTTTTAATGCTTTTGCAACGCCATCAAGGTTTGATAGTTTCATTGAAGAATAATTAGGAGATAGAACAAAGCCTTCACCACCTGCCTTGTAAGTTGCTAAAACAGATCTATACGCTATGTCTGGTGTGCATATTGCCTGATCTTTAGATGATCTTGGGGCATCAATACCAATTCCCATATATACTTTTGAACCACCACTAACTCCTCTAACAGCATCTTTGCATTGAGTATAAATATATGTATCAGGATCTAAACCTCTTTGGGTAAGATTTTCAAGGTTTGATTCATTTATACCTAAGATTTTTGCAAAAACTCCAGTTAATTCAGATTTGGATAAATTGTTTAAAATTGTTTTACCAAAAATATCAATTTCTCTTTGAAATATTTCTCCTGATTGATGCTGATAGGTAATTGGTTTAACCCAGTCAGAATATTCAACTTGTTCTTTCCAAGGCCATTGAATCTTTCTTATGAAATTAAAGTGATTTCTATTCCAGACATTTAATCCAAAAGATAAATTAGGATTTACCCATTTTACCAAACCATATATTTCTTTATCCAAATCTTTATTTCGTTGAAGCCAAAATTTTTCCCATTCTAGAATTTCTGGTCTATCAAACAAAACTCTAAAGAATTCAATTAAGTTTCCATCTACAAACTGTTTATTATTTTTAACTTCATTAAAAAAGTCATACATATATCTTAGTGAATCTTTTATTTTTGGGACGTTTAAATTATTTTGATTAGCTTCTAATAAAAATTGATTTGAAAAGTCTCCAGGAGCATTACCTTGGAATAACTGATCTAATGGGGAATACCTTTCGTTACACCACATAACTCCATCAATTTCATAATTAGCAACTTGATCTTCAATCATTGAAAGTATCCAATTTCTGTAATCTAAATTGCTTGTTGATGGAGAAGAGCTTATTTTTCCAAAAACATCCACCTCCATACACTGAACAAGATTTGGAATATCCACGCCTGTTGAAGATCCATGACCTGCATAATTAAAAAAAGGCTCCATTAGCTCTATAAAAACTTTCATACCACGCTCTTTAGCTTTTGGAATAACCATTTTTAAAATATCATTATTAATCATTTCTTTATCTTGGGCTTTAAAATTTTTAATGAATGTTTTGTTATAAAATTTTGGATTTGGATCAAAATATGCTCCACCTTTCATAGCAAAAGGCTCAGGTATGCCATGATCTGGCCATCCATCTATTTTCCAAGATACAGACCTTCCAGATTTCAACCCCAACCATGAAACAGTGCCTATGAGAAGCACATTAATTCCAACTCTATTTTGAAGTGTCTCTAAAACTTTATCAACACCTTCATCTATAAAAGAGATTGGGCTTATTTGAATACCTGCAAATTTATTTTTAATTTCTTTACTCATTAATAAAACTTTTTATTCTATTCATTGATTCTTCTATTTTATCTATCGGTTGTAAATAAGATAATCGAATATATTTATCTTCTTCATCACCAAATAATGTGCCTGGAAATAAAAGAACACCAGTTTTTTCTAAAAGATTTTTACAAAAATCTGAGGCAGCTAATCCTGAATTTGATACATTGGTATAAATATAAAAAGCACCACCTGGATCACCATATGAAAAACCAATATCATCTAACGCTTTCATACAAAATTTTCTTCTCATATTGTATTCTTCCTTCATTTTAATAATGTCATCTTGCGGTCCTTCTAATGCTGCCAATGCTCCATATTGTGAAAAGGTGCATGAATTAATAGATAATGAATGTCTAATCTCAGACATTTTATTAGTTATATCCTGTGGTCCTGCTACATATCCAATTCTCCATCCAGTCATAGCATAAGTTTTAGAGAAGCCATTTAAAGTTAAAGTTCGCTCTTTCATATTTGCAAGAGTTGCTATTGATAAGTGTTCGTGATTTTCGTAAATCAAGTCTGCATAAATTTCATCTGCAATGACAATTAAATCATGTTTAATTGCAATTTCAGCAATTTTTTTTATATTTTCAGGGGGAGTCACTGCTCCAGTAGGATTGTTTGGAGAAACAAGAACTATTAATTTAGTTTTATTATTAATTTTTTCTTCAATAATGTTTGGCATTAAAGAAAAGTTATTTTTTTCATATGTGGGTATAGGGATAGGTTTAGCATTACACATTCTGACATTAAGATCGTAGGTTGTGAATCTCGGTGATGTTATTAAAACTTCATCTCCAGTTTCAAGCAAGCTTAACATTGTTAATGCAATACTTTCTTGGACTCCAGCAGTTACAACTATTTCATTTTCATTATAAATTAGATTATATTTTTCTCTTAAATTTTTTGAAATAGCGACTCTCAATTCTGGTAAACCGTTTGGCGGAGTGTAATGATGTTTGTTATCATCCAATGCTTTTTTTGCGGCTTCAACTATATGCTTTGGCGTATGAAAATCAGGATCCCCTCTACCTAAAGGTATTACATCATCAATTTTTGAAGCGATAGCCAATAATTCTGATCTAAAAGATTCATCATCCAGAGATATTTTTTTTGATTTATCAAAAATAATGGTCATTATAATAATCTATTTCCATTAATATAAACCTGTTTAACTTTTGATAAATCATCAATGTTTTGATCAGGTTTACCTTCAACAATAATTAAATCAGCTTCTTTACCAACTTCAATTGATCCAATCTTATCCTCCATTTTATTTACTTTTGCAGCTCGGCAGGTAGCTGATTGAATAGCATCTAGATTATTTTTAACAACTCCAAGATCAATCATAAATTTCATTTCTGGAACTATTGTATCATGAGGCACAACTGGAGACCCTGCATCAGTCCCAAAAATAATTTGTATACCTGCTTCACTAGCTTTGACTAAAGAATCAAATCTTGATTTATCTCTAACAATTTTTTGTCTTTCTTCTATTTTCCATTCAGGAATATTATACTTTCTTGCTATTTCAGCATTACTTTGCATTACTACTGGAGAGAAAGTTGTACAAATAGGTATATTTTTCTTTGCAACTTTTTCAATTGTTGCTTCCGACATTGGCCCTCCGTGCTCAATACAATCAATTCCAAAATCAACAACCCTACTAATAGCGTCATTGAAAGTTGCATGGGCAGTAATATAAAGACCATTTCTATGCGTTTCATCTATAACAGCTGACAATTCTTCATCAGTAAATTCAAGGGTATCATGACACGCCATGATTTTGATTAAGTCTGCACCTGCACCAACTTGATCTCTAACAGCCCTTCTCATTTCATCTGCACCTGAGGCCTCTCTACAACACCAATATGTATGTCCAGCTGTTTGAACTATAGCTTCACCACAAATTTTAAGTCTTGGACCAGGGTAGATGCCTTGCTCTATTGCTTGTTTTGCAAATATATTAGTTTTGTTCATACCAAGATCTCTGACTAAAGTAACACCAGCTCTTAGAGACTTTAACATGTTTGCGCATGACTTATATGCTGAAATTTCTACTGGGTCGTCCATTGATTGTTGTGCTAAATCATGCGTACCATCCCAAGCAAGATGTGCATGAGAGTTCATTAATCCTGGGAGTATAGTATGATCTTTCAATTCAATTATTTTTTTACTTTTTATATCTTCAGTTAATTCAGATAAATCACCAACTTTTGTAATTTTTCCATCTTCTATCTCAACAAATCCATTTTCAATGACTTGAAGAGTTTTAGGTTCAACCACTCTTAATTTAAATAAAATATTTTCTTTATGTGACTCAAATAATGGACGAAGTATTTTTCTAAACTTCCATGGTGCAGCTTCTGGCATTTTTATTCCTCAGTTTAAGTTAATAATTCTATCATCAATACTTCTATCTAAAAAGTTTGATATTTGTTTTCCGCTATTTTTTCCAACTATCATGGAGCTTATAGTTCTATATCCATCTATATTCGGTCGATAAACCCCTGGTTCATTAGAAAAGACCATATTATTTTTCAATATTGTTTTATCACCAGGTGATAACCAAGGAGCTTCATGTCCCTCAAAACCCATTCCGTGGCCTATTCTATGTCGTACATAATTTGATAAATCGTATTCACGATAAATTTCTGAAGCCACTTTGTTTATTTCCTCACATACGTTTCCTTCTTTGAGATTTTCTACAACTTCATCATTTACTTGTTTCATGGCTTTGATAATATTTTCCTGGTCTTTATTTGGCTCACCAAGAATAAAAGTTACTCCCGACTCAGCATATAATCCTCCAACGCAAGCACCCACACCACAAATAAGTGTTTCATTTTTTTTTGGAATTCTACTCAATGACTTTCCATGAGGAAAAGCTCCTCTTGGTCCGGAATGAATTGTAGCAACAACATCACATGGAGTTTCATCAAATACACAAGATAATTCCTCTAACATTTGTTTTTTTGCATACTCTGTACATATTTTAACAAGAGCTCTCTCATCAAAATTTTTATTAATCATGTCTTGTGCATTTTCTTTTAAATATTCGAGTGCCACATCAGCATATTTTGATGCCTTAGTGATTAGCTTCATTTCCTCATCAAGTTTTTCGAATCTAAAACTTTCAAAGCCGGTATTGTGATCTAATTTATTAAATTTATTTTTAATTAAATGTAAAGTATCGATATTTTTAATGTCAGTTCCAATATTGCTTTCGGAGAGATTGTCTGCCATAAAAGAGTAGGGGTTTATTTCTCCTGGAAATTCTTCAAAAATATTTATTTCATCAATACTAACATTTTCAGCGTTTTCTTTTTCAAGCAAAGGAATAAATAATTTACTTTTGTTATTTTTTGATAAAAAGAAACCAGACGGTCTTTCATTAGTCACATAAAAAAACCCAGTAAAATAAAAAATATTTGCAGGATTAGTTACTAAAAAACCATCTAGGTTCTTTTCTTGAATTAAACCAACTAATTTTTTTCTGGTATCCTTATAAAAACGATCACTTAGTGGAGATGTTTTATTTTCCATGTTCATTAATTCAAATTTAATTTTTCTATTTTTAAATTATTTGCAAGCTCATCGAATGATAATATAACTTCATCATCTAGAGGAATACCAAACTTCATTTTATCTTTAACTCTTTTGTTTTCTATTTCTCCAGGTACTAAAATTTCTTCAAACCCTGGTCTTAGAGGAAGATTTTTTATTGTATCAACAAAATCATCTATACGTTTATAAAATTCAGTAATTTCCATAAACCAATCAATATTGATTGCTGTTAATGAGTGTGATACATCTAATGTTTTTGGATCAGAGTATGGCATTAAACCATACCCACCTCCACTTATTACTCCTGTCAATACATCAGTCATAAAGGATAATCCGTACCCCTTATATTGTCCGATACCAAGAAGAAAACCATCCATGGCCTCTGAAGGATTTGTTGTCTCATAACCATCCTTTGTGATAGCCCAATCAGCTGGCATTGGCTTACTTTCTCTTTCATGCCATCTCATCATTCCTTTGCCTGCAGTAGTAAGAGCAATGTCTAGAATAAGAGGAAATCCTTTTCCTGTAGGGCAAGATATACCCCATGGATTTGTACCAACACCACCACTTTTAGATCCCCAAGGAGCCATTTCTGGTCCAGCATTTGTAAAAACGACACCTATACAGTTTTCTTTTGTTGCTTGTACTGCATGTACTGAACTTGACCCAAAGTGTGTTGAATTTTTTATGATAACTTTACCTATACCCTCTTTTTTTGCCTTATTAACTGCAATATCCATACATTTTGAGGCTTGTATTGTTCCAATTCCATTTTTCGCATCAACTAATGCAAGTGATGAACTTTCTTTTATGACTTCATATTCTGAATTGATATTTACTTCTTTATTTTTTATTCTTTTGTAATAGGTGGTTATTCTTTGAACTCCCTGACCTTGACCAGAGTGAAATCTAAGTTCTGAAAACATAAGAGCATCTGAAAAAATTTCTGCGTCCATTCTATTTAAACCCATCGCGACAAATGAATTAAAAACAAATTCTTTTAAATTCTTATAATTAACTGAAGTCATTTTAATATCGGACATAAATTTACTTGATAAATTTAATATAATTTACAATGTTAGCTCTAGAATCTAATTTTGGTTTTGCATTATTTTTTTTTGATGACATTAAAATTGTTATTCCTGGACCATAACCTGCTCTAGGCCCGTTGGTTTGTCCAATAATACCAATTGCCCAAGCATTTCTTAGAAAACCATGTTGGTAGCTACTGTCATAATTTTCAATATAAATAATATTTCCAAGCTTTAAGTTTTTTAATTTATATTTTTTCATTTCAGAACTATCTGTGGTTTGAATATGAAGTGAACCAGACTCACTTGTCAATCCTGATCCTGCACCAATTAGATGCTCTGGAATTATATGTGTAACTGGAATGACCATCTTGTTATTCTTATTTTGAATTTTCATTTGATTGAAGAGTTTTGGCGACAAGCTTTTACAAAACACATCTTCAAAATTTTTAATTTTTAATCCAACCCCAATTGATTTTATTAAAATTTTATCGTTGATCGAAATTTTCTCTCTAATTTTCTTAGGAAAGTGCAATATTACTTGTTCAGAAAACCTCCCTGATTTTCCTGTAACAACCCCTTTTGCATTCTTTGCCTCACCACTCATAATAGTTGCATCATTACCAACACATGACAAAATATTTAATCCTCGATTACCTGCTTCATTTGGATATTTAATTGATACACCTGGATGTATACAATCGGCTTCCCAACCAAATGCAGAGTCTCCAATTGATACATTGTGGACTATTGATCCCCAGCTTGGCAAAAGAAATGGAGAGCCGTTTGAGTCTAACCTGTAAGGTTCAGCTGGTAAGCTTTGAAAATTTGGCTGACAAACTGAACCTAGTACACTTACATTCACTAATAATTTTTCATTTGTTTCTATTTTCATAATTTAATCTTAAGTATATTTTTTAAATTAGCAGTTTTATTAATTTTCCATCCAAGGTTCTTTTTAGTACCTGTCATTATAGTCATTATTCCTGGTCCATGACCTGTCATAACAGAATCACCGTGAATACAAATAGCAATACTAACATGATCTTTTTTAAATGATCGTCCCCATCTGTGATCAGCGTGATTTATTGCAATTAAATCTCCTAATTTCATCTGATCTATTTTTAGCTTTTTCATAAGCGCTCGATCTCCTGACATTAAATCTTGATCTACGTATTCAGAATTTAATTCAGCTCCGGAACCCATTATTTTAATCGGTAACTCTATGGCTACATCCACAATTAGCTTTTTATTTTTTTTATTTAATTTCATAGATTTTAAAAGATTAGGGTCTATTTTTTTTAATTCGATTTCAGGAAAATCTAAAAGCTTAAGACCTCTCCCATAAGTTAGGACGTCGATCTGATCTCCAACGCAAATTCTTTCAAGTGTGTTTTTATCAAAATGTATCAAATTTCTTGCATGCTCGCCAGTAACTACCCCAGTCTTACCTTTTGCTTCGCCTGACCTTATTATTGCTTTGTTACCTGTGCAAACCAAATAATGTAAAGCAAAATGCTCATTAATTTTTTTAGAGTCTATAGATACTCCTGGCTCTATATGATCTCCACTCCATCCAAAAGCTTTATCACCAACTTTAACATTGTTAACAACCCCGGACATACCGGGCAGTATTACTGATGTCCCTTCATTATTAGGAATATAGCCTGGATTTTTAAAGGAAGGCTGAGTTACATACCCGCCAATTGACATTTTTATTAAATTCTTTTCATTGGTTTTTAAATTTGAATTCATCTATGTTGAAATAACTTGTTTGAATCAAATAAAATATAACAAAATAGTCACTTTAGTGGTGATAAAATGTAATCTATTTATCCAAATTAGATTGCAAATTTATCACCACTAAAGTGATAATTTATCTATTTCTTAAAACGATAAAAAGCTTTAGAAACAAAAAAATATGGGTAATGCATTCATTAAATTGAGCAAGGAAATAAGTAAATTTAATGATGTTTTAAATACCATGTCTATTTTGATTTGGGACTCAAGAACTAAAATGCCAAAAAAAGGGGCTAATAGTAGAGGTTATCAAGTTGGCACATTAACATCTGTTGCTAGAGATATTCTTCTATCATCAAAAATGAGAAAACTTCTTGAAGACTCCCAGAATGAAACACACAATCTAGATGAGGATAGTTTCGAGAAAAAAACTTTGTTACACCTAAATGAGGCAATAAATTACCACGATAAAATTCCTGAAAAAATTCAAGTAAAAAAAGCAGAATTGGAACCTCTTGCTCATAATGCTTGGGCTGAAGCAAGAGAAAAAAAAGATTTTAAAATTTTTAAACCATACTTAGAAGAACAGGTGAATATTGCAATAGAACAGTCGCATTGTATTGGTTTCAAAGATCATCCTTATGATGCACTTATGCAAAGGTTTGAGCCTGGTGAAACAGTTAAATCTCTTAAAGTACTTTTTGATGAACTTAAAAAAGGTCTTGGAGAAATTCTTAGCCATACATCTAAAGTAAAACAACCTAACAAAGATTTTTTATTCAAGGAGTATACTATTGATAAACAAATAGAGTTTTCAACTAATATAGCAAAAAAATTTGGTTATGATTTTGATAGAGGAAGACTTGATAGTACTGTGCATCCTTTTGAAATTTCATTTACAAGAAATGATGTAAGGATAACAACAAGATATTATAAAAATTTTATTAATCCTTCTTTATTCGGTACACTTCATGAAGCGGGGCATGGCATTTACGAGCAAAACGTAAAAGAAGAATATACTCGTTCTGCGATGACAACTGATTTTTTAAGTTTTTATGCTGTTGGGGGAGTTAGTTTTGGTGCTCATGAGTCTCAATCCAGATTATATGAAAATCATATAGGAAGAAGTAAAATATTTTGGGAAAATCATTTTAAGGATTTCGTAGACTGTTTTCCAGACACTTTAAAACATGTAACATCAGAAGATTTTTTTAGAGCAGTCAACGTAATTGAACCAAGTTTAATTAGAGTAGAATCAGATGAGTCAACTTATGATTTTCATATTATGTTAAGGGTAGATATTGAGAGTATGCTCGTTGACAAAAGTTTAAAAGTTTCTGATTTGCCAGTTGTATGGAATGATCAAATTAAAAAGTATCTTGATCTGAATGTACCAAATGACAGTGAAGGAGTATTGCAAGACATTCACTGGTCAGGAGGTCAATTTGGAACTTTTTGTAACTATACAATTGGTAATGTTATGGCTGCACAATTAATCAATACTATGGATAAAAATCATCCAAATATAAGAG
>Ga0206679_10003814_pt1 | contig 11409 bp, 8 predicted proteins | sample M110012015metaG_FD_155464 | JGI IMG/M metagenome (GOLD analysis project Ga0206679, IMG submission 155464) | Ammonia-oxidizing marine archaeal communities from Monterey Bay, California, United States - M1 100m 12015 | ecosystem: Environmental > Aquatic > Marine > Intertidal zone | place: USA... | reverse complement strand
CAGAACAGCACACGATGGTCGGTTTGAATTGAAACCGGTTTTCGGTATGTATCGCAATCTTGGCCAGGAAACCCAGCGCTGTGCTGTCAATTGATAGCGCATCAGTCAGGTCGATAACGAAAGATTTCAAAATATCAAATTCGGCGAGGTTTTCAATGAATCGACTTAAAGCGGGGCTCTGGCTTACTTTGACATCACCGGTTAGTTTCAGCACATGGGTCGCGTCGACCGTTGTATGCAAAATGCTACCCATCAGGATTCTCGTAAAATGCTTAAAACAGCCACGTCATCAGAAAGAGGTTCGCCCTCCCGTTGAAACAGGCGCGTTAGAAAATTGTCAAACCGCCCATTGTTACCCGCCACAAAATCCATCAGATGCCGCTCCTTGTCTTCCAAGCTCTCAGCAGTGATGCCTTCAAAAACCCCATCCGAACAAACCAGCAGTTCAAATTGATCCGGCAACGTCAAGTGTTGCGAATGATACTCCGCTGATCTTAATAAACCTAGTGGTAATCCACCTGAATTTAAAAATTGAGCCTGGTCCCCAGTTCTTAATATAGCCGGCGGGAAGTGGCCTGCGCAGGCATAATCAAGATGATTCGAGACTTCATCGACCACGCCTATTAACATGGTAACGTGCTGTTCAAAAGCCGCATTGCATAGTTGTTGATTAAAGCCAGAAAGGGCCGATTCAGGGCTTATATCAGTACTGTCTGTTCGCTGGTTCAAAAATCGCTTGAATAATTCACTCAACAGGACTGTAACAAACGCGCTGCCAGCACCGTGGCCTGACACATCCGCCAGACAAAACAACAAACGACCATCCTGCATTTCCCCATAATCGATGAAATCACCGCTCAGGATCAAGGCTGGACGAATATCGTGAGCTACCCGAAATGAACTGAATATACAGGGTGAGTCCGGCATCATCAAGCGCTGTACATTCGCTCCAATTTTCTGATCCTGTTCAATAACAGCAAGACTGTCCTGAAGGTTTTCTACCGCCATCTGGCGGCGATTAAGGGTGCGGGTCTGTACGCGCAATTTTCGATACTGATTACCCTTGCGCTTGCACATCTGATCCAGCACATCTGGGGTCAGGGCATCACCGACCAGAAAATCGGTACCGCCGGCATCCAGAAAAGGCAGGATCTGGCCTTGGTCGATATGACCACCTATCAGGATCAGGGGACGCCGTGCATCCAGTCCGCTGATTGTCGTTACCAGGCCTAAATTTAAGACTGAATAGGACTCCAGACAAAACAGCACGACAGCGGGTCGCTTGGCTGCTAGAACTGCAAGACCATCAACAACGCTGCTACGCGTTAAATCTCCTATGCGATCGACCAGCCTGCCTGCGATAGCGCCGGAGACCTCTTCGATAAGTAGGATAGACAGACCTGGATCGTTTTGTATTTTACGCGACATGAGCCGATACCTCCTACTGGCCGTACACCTGAAATTATCTCTTCTGAAAACCGACCAAGCGCATTGTTAAAGCTGAATTCTAGGCTATTTAAGTCCTTTTACGAACTATCATTCGCTGCGCATGGGTATCGTCGAGATCACTGACCACTACTGACCAGCGCCTGCCAGGCTTTTTCCAGTCGTTTTTCAGAGACTGGCACCACTGTGCCGAGATTCTGGGCGAAAACGGAGACCCTATACTCCTGCAGTAGCCAGCTGAATTGCATCTTCTGCTGCAGGTCGGCAGATCCCAGGGTCGCCAGACGATCTTCAAACACTTTCAAATGCTGCATTCTCTGCTCATCCCGACTGAAACCACCACCGAGCTTTTCCAGACGATATTCAATGGCTTTTAGATATCGCGTATACTGCGAGAGCCAGTGAAATGAGATACGTCTAAGAAAACCGGCTCTGAACAAAAAATTCATTTGCCGGCGCAGGTCTTCGGCGACATTGAGCCACTGCTTGTCTGTAAACTGGCCGAGTCTTGACTCTATTGCATTAGCACGCTGTAAAACATCCAGCAATAGACCGGAAATCCGGTTCGCAGTGTCGAACAAATTCTGCCTCAGGGCCAACCGATCCTGGAAAACCTGACGACTGCGAATGGGCGATCGTCCCTCCAGCAGCGTTATTCGAAAGACAGCCTCCACCATATCTTCAAGGAGTGCAGGTTTGCTTCCCCTGGTCGCATAAAACAAGGCCAAGCTATCGAAATCCACAATATTTCTATTCAGGTACTTCTGCTGATCCTGCAACTGCAGCATTATCAACCTCAGGCTACCTTGCTCATGGGCGAATTCAGCATCCCTCTTTTGATCAAAGATCTGTATTGCGACCGCATCCTGCTGGTCAACAAGCGCTGGGAAACCTTGTATGTTCACACCGCCCTGTTCAAGCATTATATCGTCGGGCAGATCATCAAAGCTCCAATCTACCAGGCCTGACTGCTCAAGGTCATGCTGCGAGGCTCTTAGCAATCCAGCTGTCTGCATCGGCGCGTGGTCATTAATCAACGCATCCAGATCTCGCCCCATACCGAGTATCTCGCCATCCTCGCCCAGGATCCTGATCAGCATGGCAAGATGCTGGTCAAGTCTCTGCTCATTGAAATCCGTCACCGCTATTCGAACACCCGACAACCTGAACAAACTGTCTGCCAAGGCCTCCTGCAGGGATCTGCCTTGATCTGCCTGCAATTTTTCCAGCACCAGGTCGGCATACTGTGGCGCAGGCACAAAGTTCTTCCTCAGAGATTTGGGTAGCGACCTAATCAGTGCCAGGCATTTTTCGCGAAGCAGCCCTGGTATCAGCCAGTCCAGCTTTTCCCGGGGAACCTGCCGAAGTAAACTCACCGGGACATCAACACTGACACCATCTGTGGGCTCGGACGGCTTAAACTGATACGCCAGTTTTAATTCGTTGCCGCCGACTTTCAGACTATCCGGATACAGCTCATCTGAGACTTCAATCTGACGCTGCAGCAGGTTGCTCTGCGTTAATAACAAGCGCTTCTGAAACTGCTGCTGGTTGCCTAAAAGACGACCAAGATCCATCGCAGTGCATAGCGTCTCCGGCAGAGCCTCATCATAAAATTCAAATAAAACCTTATGGTCAACCAGCAGATCTCGTTTACGACTCTTTGACTCAAGTACTTCAATCTCTTCAATCAATGCCTGATTTGCCTTAAGAAAAGGGAAATCACCCTCGAGTTTCTGTGAGACCAGCGCTTCGGTTATAAAAATTTCCCTGGCCTCGATGGGATCGATCAGGGCGTAATCCGTCACCCGCCTTTTCTGAATGACCAGGCCATACAGGGTTAATTCTTCATGGCACAACACCTGCCCCTGTGACTCAGCAAAGTAGGGCTCGAAATAACGCCTTTTGACCAGGTGTTCGGCGATCGGTTCTATCCAGCGGACATCAATTTCTGCGACGGTCCGGGCAAACAATCGGCTGGTTTCAACCAGACTTGCAGCCACAATCCATTTTGGTTTGCGCTTGAACTGGGACGAAGCCGGAAAGACATGATAGTGCCGATTCCGAGCACCGGTATAATCAGTCGACACGGACTTCTGCGCAATCTGACCTAGAAAGCCAGCCAATATCGCTCTGTGAATACTGGTATAGTCAGCTGCCTCATGGTTGAACTTGTAGTCCTGGGCCCTGCACACCAACAGCAGTTGTGTATGGATATCGCGCCATTCGCGCATACGCAAAAATGACAGGAAATTCGCACGACAGTATCGACGTAACTGGCCCTGGGTGGATTCTTGCCTCAGCGCTTCATACTCGACCCACAGGTTCCAGTAATCCATAAAGTCCGATTGCTCATGTCGCCAGGCCCGATGCCGCAAATCAGCCTTCTGCTGGGCATCCTGAGGCCGTTCTCTTGGATCCTGGATCGACAAGGCACTGACGATCACTAGTATTTCGGTAAGGCAACCAAATCGCCTTGCCTCAAGTATGATCCGCGCTAACCGCAGATCAATGGGAAATTCTGCAATCTGCCGGCCTGTCTTTGATAACGACCGTTGATCATCCACTGCCGCCAACTCATGCAACAGCATAAACCCATCATTGACCTGTCTCTGCTCAGGTCGCTCTATAAACGGAAACCGGGCTGCATCGCCTAACCGCAATTTAAGCATCTGCAACAAAACGGCGGCCAGGTTAGTTCTTAGGATCTCTGGCGTGGTAAATTCAGGTCTAGCCAAAAAATCTTCTTCGGAGTAAAGCCGAAAGCAGACCCCAGCGCTGACTCGACCACAACGGCCCTTACGCTGATCCGCACTCGCCCTCGATATAGGCTCAATAGGCAACCGCTGAACCTTGGAATTAACCGAATACCTAGAAATACGAGCAAGGCCGGTATCAATAACATAGCGTATGCCGGGCACTGTCAATGAGGTTTCTGCGACATTGGTCGCCAGCACAATACGACTTTGTCGTACAGGCGCAAACACCCGGTTCTGCTCACTGTTACTCAATCGACCATATAGCGGTAAAAGTTCACCCTTAAATTGGCTGCTGCGCTTGATAAGCAGCGCCAGCTCACGAATTTCCCTTTCCCCACTGAGAAAGATCAACACACCGCCAGGTGAGCCTTGAGCGCGTTCCAGCACCCTTATCTCATCCAAAGCATTAAGTACTCCCTTGTACATACGCTCATCTGAATCTTCTCGCTTTTCCTGGTCAACAAGAGGCCGATAGCAGACTTCCACGGGATAAGTGCGCCCAGAGACCTCTATAACCGGTGCCTGTTTGAAATGATCGGAAAATCGGTCCAGATCAATCGTCGCCGAGGTGATGATGATCTTGAGATCGGGTCGCTTGGGAAGAATTCGTTTGATGTAACCGATTAGAAAATCGATGTTCAGGCTACGCTCGTGCGCTTCATCAATAATCAAGGTGTCATAATTTTCTAAAAAGCGGTCATGCTGCGTCTCAGCCAGGAGCACACCATCGGTCATGACTTTAACCTGTGATATCGTCTTACTGTGATCACTGAAACGAATCTGATAGCCGACCTGTTCTCCCAAGGTCACATCCATCTCTTCAGCGAGCCGGGCAGAAACGGTACGAACCGCTACTCTTCTCGGCTGAGTATGGCCGATTGTGCCATAGATACCGCGACCCAGGTCGAGGCAGATTTTTGGTATCTGGGTAGTCTTGCCCGAGCCAGTTTCACCCGCCAGTATAATCACCTGATGGTCACAGATCGCCTGTTTAATATCGTCGACCCGGTCACTGACCGGCAGAATTTCGGGATAACGGACAGCTGGCGCGTTTTCTCTACGCTGATCTGCAAGCGCCTTGGATTCCTGCAAACGTTGGTCCAAACGCTTCGACATACCATGTTGCTGCCACTGCCGATTCAATTTGAATCGATCGCGAATCATGCATGTGTCTAGCGTTCGCTGGAAAGCTGATGAATTCTGTTTCACCTGGTCTGCTCATGGCATGTTAATCACAAAGGACCCTAGGCAAAGCGGGCCTTGCTGCGCTGTCTGTAAAATGCTACTTAGACAGGAAATTCATACCTTCTTCAATACCACGAATGGTCAGGGGAAACATCTGATCTTCAATGAGTTTCTTAGTCAGCCCCACTGAAGTGGAATACTCCCAGGTATCCAGGGGCGTTGGATTGATCCAGATAACCTTATCGAAATTATCCTGCACTCGCTGAAACCAGACTGCACCTGCCTCTTCATTCCAGTGCTCAACGCTACCGCCCGAATGGGTGATCTCGTACGGCGCCATAGTGGCGTCACCAACAAATATCACCTTATAGTCGTGGCTATATTTGTGCAATATGTCATGGGTATCGATGCGCTCATTCATGCGCCTTCTATGCTCTTTCCACACCCCGTCATAGATGAAGTTATGAAAATAATAAGTTTCCAGGTGCTTGAATTCTGACCTGGCTGCAGAGAACAGCTCTTCACAGACTCGAACATGTGAATCCATTGAACCGCCATTATCAAGTAACAGCAGGACCTTCACTGTGTTCTTGCGTTCCGGTCGCATAATGATATCCAGCAGCCCGCCATTCTTGGCCGTCTTGGATATTGTGGTATCGATATCAAATTCGTCATCGGCGCCGGTTCGGGCGAGTTTCCTCAGGCGACGCATGGAAATTTTCATGCCGCGCGTACCTAACTCAACATTGTCATCGTAGCCTTTATAATCCCGCTTATCCCACTGACGACGACCCCGGCGTTTCTTGCCCCGCTTGTCATCGCCCTCCTTGCCACGGCCGTTCTTACCCTTGCCTTCCTGGTCTTTTTTATCGCCTTCTCCCCGGGCCGCCTTCTCAACCTCTTCTTTAAAGGCTTCAATCAGCTTTTCCAGACCGCCCAGCGATTTAATCTTTTCAAGCTCTTCCTTGGTCAGGGATTTTTCAAATTCTCGACGCAGGTACTCATCCGGAATGAGCGATGACAGCAGGCTGGCAAGATCTTCCAGACCTTTAAAATAAGCACTGAACGCACGATCAAATTTATCGTAGTGGCGTTCATCTTTGACCATCGTCATTCTACTCAGGTAATAAAATTCATCGATGTCCGCGTACACCAGCCTGGCCTTTAGGACCTCTATCAACTGGAGTAACTCCGTAATCGATACTGGAATCCTGGCCTTTTTCAATTCCATAAAAAAGTTTATCAGCATTCTGGTGGTTTCCTTACTTAGCTATGGCCAACTTCATCTGGCCGAGTTCTGCCTCATTGATCCTAGCTTCTTGATCAAGCGTTGATACCAAAACCAATTTAACCGGGTCCACCGGAATTATTTCCACTTGCCTGGCGTCGATTCATAAATGCCAGCCTCTCGAGGAGCTGTACATCCTGTTCGTTCTTGACCAGGGCGCCATAAAGTGGAGGAATGGCTTTCGAGGTGTCTCGATTAGTCAGTATTTCGTCAGGAATATCATCGGCCATAAGCAATTTCAACCAATCAATCAATTCTGACGTGGATGGCTTTTTCTTCAGGCCCGGCACCTTGCGTACATCAAAGAAAATTTCCATGGCTTCTTTGACAAGATCTTTCTTTATATCCGGATAATGTACATCGACAATTTCCTGCATGGTCTCACGATCAGGGAATTGGATATAATGGAAGAAGCAACGGCGCAGAAAGGCATCCGGTAGTTCCTTTTCATTATTCGAGGTAATCACAACAATCGGGCGCACCTTAGCCTTAACTATTTCACCAGTCTCATAGACAAAAAATTCCATCTTGTCGAGTTCCAGCAACAGATCATTGGGGAACTCAATATCTGCCTTATCGATTTCATCGATCAATAGAACCACCTTATTATCAGCATCAAAGGCATCCCATAACTTACCTTTTTCAATATAATTGGCAATGTCATGGACTTTATCGTCACCTAACTGCGAATCCCTCAATCTTGATACAGCATCGTATTCATACAGACCCTGCTGCGCTTTGGTTGTAGATTTGATATGCCAGGGAATGATCGGCATGCCAAGGGAAGCCGCAATTTCCTCCGCAAGCATGGTTTTACCTGTTCCCGGTTCTCCTTTAATCAATAGTGGTCTTTCCAACGTTACTGCTGCGTTCACTGCCATCTGTAACTCTTCGGTAGCAATGTAGGTGCTCGTGCTTGCAAATTTCATAAGGCTGTTTCTTTCCTGATCTGGTGAATATAATTAGCTCTGGGTGGGTACTTTAATTTGACTGGTGATGCATAGCAAGACTCAAGAATTCTCAGCCCATCACTAAAAGCAGCAAAAAAGGGCTCACCCCGAGGACTTATAGGACATTTAGCTTGACTTTTTAAGTGCCCGGAAACTGAGGAAAATCAACATGAAAGTAAAAGATCCAAGCAGCGCCAGACCGCCTGACAAGCTATTACCTGAGCCCTTAAGGAGCATATCCATTATCAAAATTATAAATGCCGGGGCATAAAAGCCGGGATAGTCGATGAGTACCCAAGGCGTAAAGGTAATAACAAGGTAAGTCCCTCTGAAAAGTGACCGCCAAGAGTAACTTGCGCGGGAAGTAACCCGCCAGACCACAACTGCCATGAGACAACCAGCAACCAGATAAATCAACCAGGCTAACAAATAATCATTTATCACCCTTACATCCCTATTGTTCAACCCACTTAATAATATTCTCTTCAAAATCATCCGGATGAACATGGGTCTCTGAAATACATTTTCCGTTCACGGAGATGTTGGCCTCATGAACCGTATCGTCCCGCCCAGAGACCAGGTGATGCCACCAGAATAGTTCTTTGCCTTCGTGAATCAAACGGTAGGCACAGGTATCGGGCAACCAGCTATATTCTTCCATGTGCGATGGCTTTAATATTACGCAACTGGGCACCAGTTCGTGCCGCTGCTTATAATTCTGGCATCGACACGTGCCCTGATCCAGATACTGACACGCCACACTGGTGTAGTAGACCAGGTCTGTCTCCAGGTCCTGCAATTTATGAAGGCAACAACGCGCACAGCCATCACACAAGGACTCCCACTCCCCTTGCGTCATCTCAAGCAGCGTTTTTTCCTTCCAGAAACTCACTTTACGGTAACCTCTGACATTGGCCGCATACATCCCCGTATCTTATACTTTTCATTATATAAAATTCTCATTATATGAACTTCCTTAGTATGAATCCCGCCCCATTCAGCATGAGGCGCCACAAGATGCTTTCAGTAGTGCGCTTACAAACCGTTTAGCCGTTTACCATTCCGTTAAATAGTCACTGAACCGCTTCTAACAAAGTATGGCCAATTACCTCCTCACGCCAGCCCTTCATAAAATCTGGTAATACAGCAACGCCTTGCCTTGCGGTACGCAACAAGCTCTCCAGGTCCCGTCGCCTTGATAAAAATTCCGGTGAAATACCCAGTTCACTTGCTCGTTTATCGACAGCTTCTTTCAATTTCTGTAATTTCTTTTTATCGAGCGGCGCAGAATCAGCCAAAATACTTTGAGGTAGGTCCGTTTCAGGCCTGTTTTTGCCTTGTTGCATCACATCCAGTAGCTGCGATCCATACCGCCGCAACTGCCGAGAGGTTAAATCGGATTGTTCCCTGAGTTTCTGGATCGAATCCAAGCTCAATCGGGCAATAGAGAACAATTGCTTGGGTTCAACGATGCGATTGCGCGGTACATTTTCTGATCGTGCAAGCCTTTCACGCCAGGCATAAAGCAGTTGCAGACAACCTAACTGACGTCGATTCAAGACATGCAGGCCTTTGCCTTTCAGGTAACTTTCAGCCGGATCGATCGCAGTGGGCAATAACTCGTTTAACTTGGCTGACTCTTCGAGGACCCACTTCTCCCTGTCCAGGTGCTTTAGCTGCCGTAATTGATCGAAGTAAACTCGGTAAAGATAAACGACATCCAAGGCCGCATACTGCAATTGAGATGCTGTTAACGGTCGCCGCAGCCAATCTGACCTAGTCTCTTCCTTGGGCACATCAATACTTAAATAATGTGCCACCAATCTCTGGTAACTCATTGAAAAACCTATACCTAATGCCGCAGTTGCAATCTGAGTATCAAAAACGGGCGCAGGCGTAATACCGAGCGCGTATTGGAATACTTCCATATCCTCCGAACCTGCATGAACGACTTTCAGCAAATCAGAGCGAGACAGTAACTCTGCCAGGGGAGCAAGGTTACTGATTGCTAGCGGGTCTATCAAGAAACAATGCTGCTGCGTGGCGATCTGCACAAGCCCCACCATCGGATAATAGGTGTTAAAACGGGCAAATTCTGTATCCAGGGCTATCACTGAACTATCGGCACAGCGACTGACAGCGTGCTCGAGTTCAGTATCAGTACTAACATAGATAGGTTCCATCAAATTGCTTTCCTACCCTGCAGCGCATGAGTCAGCGTGCCGCCATCGACGAACTCAAGTTCACCACCGATGGGTATGCCATGAGCAATCCTGGTGACAACGACATTCCTGGCCTTTAACAATTCACCCAGATAATGCGCGGTTGCCTCCCCTTCCACCGTTGAACTCATAGCCAAGATCACCTCGTCTACCTGCTGCGAGCTTCGAATCAACAAAGCCTCGGCGCCAATTTCTTCGGGGCCAATTCCGTCTATCGGCGACAGGTTTCCCATGGTTACAAAGTATTTGCCGCGAAAGCTTCCGGAATGCTCGATGGCCAGAACATCTGCGGGGCTCTCGACTACACACAGCAGCGCATCATCACGACTAGCCGAGCTGCATATGGCGCAGGTTTCCTCTTCGCTGAAATTATGACACTGCCGGCAGTGATCTATCTTCTGCATTGCCTCAATCATGGTATTTGCCAGCTTTGTGCCGCCTTGCCTATCTCTCTCAAGCAGATGCCATACCATTCTTTGAGCCGACTTCGTACCAATACCCGGCAGGCAGCGAAAAGCTTCGGTCAATTGGTCGATTAATGAATGGCTCAATTCCAACTGCTCCTATGCGTCATTGTTTACCCAGCCTGCTATTGCCCGAAGGGAAATTTAAAACCCGGCGGTAGCGGTATGCCTGCGGTTACTTCCGACATTTTATCTTTTTGATTCGCCTCTACCCGACGCACTGCATCGTTCATTGCCGCAGCCACTAAATCTTCCAGCAAGGTCTTTTCCTCAGTCAACAGGCCCGGATCTATGTCGACCCGGCGGACATCGTGTCTGCCGGTCATTGTGACCTTGACCATACCTGCACCGGATTCGCCAACAACCTCGGTGTTTGCCACGTCTTCCTGCATTTTCTGAAACTTTTCCTGCATTTGCTGGGCCTGTTTCATCAACCCATCCAAGCCATCTTTCATCATTTCACCTGGTCTCCTTCTTAGCAGCGGGTGAGATACTACCTTGCACAACGCGACCGCCAAACCCAGCTATCAGCGCTTGCACGTTTCCATCACTCTCAATTTCCTGAACGGCGTCCTCCAACATCTGCAATCGCCGCTGTTCTGCAATCATGGCCGGCGTGGCGCCGGAAAGTTCGCCGATTTCAATTGTTAACTCCATCTTCCTGCTAAGCGATTCACTGAGTGCTTCGGCAATTCTCTGTATCTGGATATCATTACACAAACTGGAATGGCCCTTATCCAAAATGAGCACTATCTCATTACCTTCGAGACGCTGCAGGCAACAATTCGAAGCCAGGGTCTGGGTGATGCCATTCAGGGCAAGCTGTTCCAGCATCACCGGCCAGTGCCCAGCATCTATTACCTCAGTTTCTCCTGGTACCTGCAAACCTGGGCCAGCTGACTTCGGCTGCTCGGTATTCTGGGTTAACTCAGTATTCAAATCAGCAGCAACCTCTGGCAGGGGTTCCTCCGGCTCCACCGCCTGCCCAGTTTCAGTCTGGTCAGCAACATTTTCTGTTTCCTGTGATTGGGCCTGTGCAGACGATAGCGCCGCCTTGACTACGAAACTCGCTAACTTCCCGGACGACGCCATCTT